>FSTU01000395.1_pt1 | contig 8796 bp, 5 predicted proteins | sample 1637111 | NCBI WGS metagenome assembly FSTU01 (sample SAMEA3914819, study PRJEB12502) | metagenome | biome: forest; material: soil | place: Canada | collected 2010-06-26 | depth 0.3 m | reverse complement strand
TCCACCCGACGCCCGCGGGCCCACGACACCAACCGACCGCGCATCCGCACGTCGCGTCGCCGGCTCCGACGCCCGCCGGGTCGGCGCCCGCCGCACCGAGTCCCCCCGCGCAGCACGACCCGGTCGAGGCGCCCACCGCGACCGGGCCCGAGCAGGGACAGGAGCAGGAGCACGAGCACGACCCCGAGCATGGAGGCACCAGCGCGGAGCCGGAGGACCTGCCGACCACCGGAGACGTCCAGACGGACGAACCGGTGGACGCCCAGTCCGACGGCCCTGACGGCTCGGAGGGTTCCGACGGGCCCGACGAGCCGGACCAGCCCGACCAGCCCACCGAGGATTCCTGACGTCCACGCAGCTCCTGGTGTGGTGCGCGTGTGACCAGTAGGGCTGTTGGTACCATCCGAGGAGTGCGGAGAACCTTCCTGCGACTGGTGTGCGCGCTCATCCTGGCCGGGTCACTGGCGGGCCTGCTCGTCAGCGCGCCCGCGACGGCCGAGACGAAGCACGGGCACCATGCCCAGCACCACAAGCCGTGGACGCCGACGAACGGCGGGTTCTTCAACAACCCCTGGGGTGACCGGAAGGCGAAGTTCCGGATCGAGCGCCAGATCGTCGCCGCCATCAAGCACGCCAAGAAGGGCTCGCACATCCGGGTCGCGGTCTACTCCTTCGACCGCACCAACGTCGCGAAGGCACTGATCGCCGCCCACAAACGCGGCGTCTTCGTGCAGGTGCTCCACAACGACCACCAGTACACGCGGGCGATGCGCATGCTGAAGAAGGCGCTCGGCACCAACCGCGGCAAGAAGAGCTGGGACTACACCTGCAAGACCGGGTGCCGCAGCGTCCAGGGCGTCATGCACGACAAGATCTACCTCTTCAAGCGCACCGGCGCCGCGAAGAACGTCGTGATGACCGGCTCGGCCAACCTCACCCTCAACGCCGCCGCCCACCAGTTCAACGACCTGCTGGTGAAGAAGAACGCGCCGTACCTGCACCGGATGTTCCTCCACCTCTTCTGGGAGCTGAAGAAGGACAAGACCGCCAGGCCGCTCTTCGAGCACAAGACGCTGAAGGACTACCAGCTCTGGGTGATGCCGCACGCCCACAACACCGCGCGGACCGACCCGGTCATGAAAATCCTGCGCGACGTGAAGTGCTGGGGCGCGCGGGGTGGCACCGGGAAGGACGGTCGCACCAAGATCCGGGTCTCGATGCACTCCTGGAACGGCGACCGCGGCAGATTCATCGCCCGGCGGCTGCGGCACCTCTTCGCCCGTGGCTGCGACGTGAAGGTGATGTGGGCGCTCGGCGGCCGCGAGGTGAAGCAGATCCTCGACCGCAAGACCCGGCACGGCAAGGTCCCGCGCCGGGCCGACGGCTACAACACCGACTGCGACGCGCTCCACCAGGTCGACATGTACAGCCACCAGAAGTACCTGACGATCTCCGGCCGGTACGGCGGCGACCGCTCCTCGTCATACGTCTTCACCGGGTCGAGCAACTGGACGTCGTCGGGCATCAGCGGTGACGAGCTGATCCTGCGCGCCCACGGGCCGGCCCTGGTCAAGGACTGGAACGCGAACTTCAACTTCATCTGGCGCCACCGCGCCCGGGTCGTCGGCGGCGACGGCGGCTTCCGCCCCGGGGCGCCGTACTGCCCCTACTACTACCGCCCGCTGACCACCGGCCTCACCTTCGCCGGCCAGCACTGGGAAGCCGACTGAGCTGGGCCTTCGTCGTCACGTATTTCGTGTACGCCGTGGCGCTCAGCCCGACCCCGTTCCGCGCCCGGACGCCGACCCGGAGCCGCTTGCGTGCGGGAAGCCCGGAGATGGTCGCCCTGAGCGCGCCGGGGCCGACGTTGACCACCCGGCCCAGGACCACCAACCGGTAGCCGGTGAGCGCGCTGCCGCGATCGTCGGGCTTCGCCCAGGTGACGGTGACGCTGCGCTTGCCGGTCCACACCGACCCGATGCGCGGCGCCAGCGGCACCGTCGGCGGGCTCGGGGGGCCGATCGTGACCGCGACGACCTCGCCCCCGAGCTGCAGGGACAGCGAGTCCGCCGTGGTCTCGCGCTCCGGGTCGGTGCCGTCCGACGGCCGGTAGACCGCCAGGTCCTTGCTCGCTCCCAGCTTCAGCGTCACGTCGGCCGGAGTGACCGGCAGCCTCGCCTTCTGGACCGGGTCCCAGACCGACACGTCGCGCCACAGCAGCAGCACGAACTGGCCGTTGCTCTTCTGGGTGAGCACATATCGCGCCTCACCCGGGGGCAGCCCGTCGGCCTCGATCGCGAGCGATCCCGGCTCGAACGACTGGCCGGGGTCGGCGAGCAGCCCGAGCAGGTTCTTCATCGCCGTGTACGCCGGCTTCGGGGTGAGGTCGTGGTGCAGCAGGCCGAAGTTCGCCTCGGGGTTGGTCAGGCCGTAGTCGTCGAACTCGTCGATCAGCTCGTAGCTGTACATGCGCTCGTCGCCGCGGAGGACATGCTCGAGCAGCAGCCGCGGCAGGTAGGTGCCGGCGACGTCCTCCGGGACCCCGCGGTGGCCGCCGTCGGAGCCGAGCGCGTTGTGGTAGCCCGCCTCGGTCGTGACCAGGGGCTTGGTCGGGATCGACGTACGGAGCGCGTCGGTGATCTGCTTGATCTGGTTGGAGGGGCGGTAGCCGCCCGGGTACATGTGCGCGTTGGCGAGGTCGGCGTTCTCCGACAGGTCGCCGGCGACGGCGTAGTTCTGCTTGAAGGCCAGCGCCGGCGAGAGCACCGGAAGGTCGGCGGTCGCCGGATCGGCCTTGGCCGCGGCGTAGAGCCGCTGCTGCCAGCTCTTCACCTGGGGCACCCAGTTGGCGGAGTCGTCGGGCCCGAAGTAGTCCCACTCGTTGGCACCCTCGAGGCTCTCCACGGCGCCGGGCGGCAGCTGGGTCGCGACGGTGTCGACGTAGTCGGCGGGCGCGGCGCCGGAGTCCGGACGACCCATGATCAGGTCGAAGCCGATCCCGCGCTGGGCGACGGTCGCGATCGCGGCGTACTGCCGCGGCGAGGCCAGGAACAGGTCGTCGCGCACGTGCCGCACGCCGAGCTCGGCCAGCGCCTGGGCGACGGCGTCGGCGTCGGCGTACGGCGTGTTCAGGAAGTTGAGGTGGATGCCGACGCCGTAGCTGTCCACCACGGAGTCGGCGGAGATGGCGTCGATCGGCGTGATCGCCTGCTGCCGGCCGTTCCCGCCCGGTGCCGCCGCGTTGGCCGCTGGGGCACCAAGAACAGCGCCCTGGGCGGCGACGACCATGCCCAGAGCGCAGAGCAGACCTGCCCGGATCAGCTGCATCTCTCCCACCCTAGACACGGATCGCGTCTGGTACGGACCGCTGTGACACGTGCCATAACCCCGAAACCGGCCGGTTCGTTACGCCCACGTGGTGACAGGGAGCGGGCGGTTCGACTATCTCGACGGCATCCGTGCCGTCGCGATCGCGGCCGTGCTCGCCCTGCACTGGTTCAGCTGGTACGTCCCCTTCTTCCACGGCGGCTCCATCGGCGTCGACGTCTTCTTCGTGCTCAGCGGCTTCATCATCACCACGATGCTGTGGCGGACGCCGGTCACCGGCTCCTGGCCGGCCGCCTGGGGCTCCTTCCTGCGGCGCCGGGTGTTCCGTCTCTACCCCGCGCTGCTCGGCCTGGTCGTGGGCGGCGTGGTGCTGTACGCCGTCGTCCCGTGGGCGCCCGACAGTCCGCTCGACGCCGTCGAGCACGGCGTGATCGTGCTCGGTCAGGGCTCGGCGATGTGGGCGGCCGAGCAGCACGGCAGCCTCTGGCTGCCCGGGCTCCAGCCCTTCGGACAGACCTGGTCGCTCGCCGTCGAGTGGTACTTCTACGCCCTGTGGCCGGTGGCGGTCCTGGGCGCCCGCTCGCGCGGCTGGAGCGCCGGCCGGCTCGCCCGGGTGAGCCTCGGCGTCGCGGTGGCGGCCTACCTCCTGTCGCTCCCGCTGAGCCCGTTCTGGTTCTACTTCGGCCCCTCGGCCCGATCGGCCGAATTGCTCGTGGGCGCCGCACTGGCCCTGTCTTTGATCAACGGGGCGTTCGTTGACGGACGCCCCACCCGGCCGCGCCGGCACGCGTCTGCGGCAGCGGTCGCCGCACTCACCGCGATCGCCGTCTACTCCATGCTCGGGCCTGACGCGCACAGCCTCGTCTACCGGTACGTCGGGGTGCCCCTCGCCGTGCTCGCCACCGTGGTGCTGATCCACACCGGCTACAGCAACCAGGACGGCCCGGTGCACCGGCTGCTCGGTCACCCGTGGCTCGCGACCGTCGGCCGGTACAGCTACAGCCTCTACCTCTGGCACATCGTGCCGTTCCTGCTCCTGGCGGACGCGCCCGTGTCGAAGCCGGTCCTCGGGCTGGTCGCGGTCGCTTCTGCGATCGCCCTCACGGTGCTCAGCTACCGCTTCCTGGAGAAGCCGTTCCTCCGGGCCCGGGGCGACGTCCTGAGCCCCGGGATCGACCGTCGGCCGGCCGTCAGCCGGAGCTGAGCACGCCCAGCTTGACCAGCGCCGTCAGAAGGTCGTCGGCCGCGGTCGGCGAGGTGGTGAGGCCGATCCGCTGCGCCACCGCGTGCCGCTGCTCCGAGCCGAGCCGGCCATGCACGTCGAGATCGGCGAGGAACGACGCGAACGGCCGGTCCGGCCCGACCACCTCCCCCGGCACCCAGTCGAGGACGTCGGCGGGGTAGAGCGCCCGGTCGTACGACGCGCGGTCGGGCACCAGGAAGGCGAGCGGCCGGTCGAGGAGCAGGTAGTCGACCCAGACACTGGAGTAGTCGGTGACCAGGCCGGACGAAGCGCCGAGCAGGGCGTAGAGGCCGATCCCGGCGTCCACGAGGTCGTCCTCGTCGATGGTCACCACGCCCGGCCAGCGGCGCCGATCGGCGTCCAGCGGGTGCGGCTTCACGACCAGCTGGATGCCGCGTTCGCGCAGGCCGTCAACGAGCGCGGAGAGCTCCTGCTGCCCGTCGTCGGTCGCGGCCGGAGCGCCATCTGCCCGGACCCGCACCGCGCCCACCGCGCGCGCGCGGCGGAAGGTCGGCATCCAGACGACGAAGTCGCCGGTGATGCCGAGCCGGGCGAGCCGGGCGGCGTCGGGCGGGCGCCAGAGCTGGTCGGTGCGCGGGTTGCCGGTGACCAGGACCCGGTCGGTCGGCACGCCGAACGCCGCGGCCTGGAACTCGGAGAAGAGCGGGGTGCTGCCGACCAGGTAGGTGCTCGCGATCAGCGCGCCGACGTCCTTGCCGGGCCGGATGTCCTTGGGTCCGTCGCCGTGCCAGAGGTTCACGATCGGCTTGCGCGGGCACGGCCGCGGGCTGCCGTACAGCCCGTGGGTGAAGAGGATCGCCTCGGCCCGCACGTAGGCCCACAGCCCGGCGAGGCTCGCCTTCGGCACCAGCTCCAGGCCCTGGGCGGCCAGGTCGCGGATCTCCTCGGGCACCGGGCCTGCATCGCGCAGCCAGACCACCCGGCCGTCGTAGCGGCGCACCAGCGCCCGGGCGACCTCGACGCCGTTGCCCTCGGTCTCGGGGCTGGCGGTGACGACCACCGACCGCGACTGGGGCACGACCAGGGACAGCACCCGCAGCGTGACGCGCAGGGTGCCGAGGACGACGGTGAGGAAGCCGTTCCTGATAGGGGTGGCCCTCACGGCGCGACCAGCTCCTCCTCGGCCACCACCGGTGCGTCATCGGGGAAGCGCGCGATGGTCGCCGTCACGAGGTAGCCGAGCACCCCGCCGACCACGTGGCCGATGCCCCAGGCCGCGGCCACCCAGACGGTGCCGTACGGCGCGAGCGCGACCGCGAGGACCAGCATCACCGCGGTGCTCACGAGCTGCACGACGATCATCGCGACCAGGTTGCTCGCGAGCCGCAGCCGCATCATCGACCAGTAGTTGAAGGCCGCACCGATCGCCGAGAGCGACAGCACCCGCAGGGTCGCCGTCCCGGTGTCGGCGTAGTGGGAGCCGAAGATGGTGAGGAAGTACGGCGCCGCCACGATCATCGCCAGCGCCCCCGCGACCGAGCAGACGAGCAGGGTCAGCCCGCCCTTGCGGACGACCCGGTGCCGGTCGTGGACCGCCCGCTCGCTCTCGGCGTACGCCGCGTTGGCGACCGCGAGGATCACCGCATGCAGCAGGGTGACGACCTGGAAGCTGATGAAGTACGCGCCACCCGCGGCGGGGCCGAGGGCGTTGATCACGATGAGCGGGAAGACCAGCAGCGGCAGCACGGTGAGCACGTACGTCACCCAGCCGGCCGCGGCGAAGCGTCGGCTCGCCAGGAGCTCGGGCGAGGGCGACAGCGACCGGTGCCCCGGCACGTGCCGGAGGATCACCCAGACGCTGGCGAGCGCGCAGCAGAGGATCGCGCCGCCGACCGACCCGTAGAGGCCGAACGCCCCCGCGCCGGCCAGCAGGAACGGCAGGACACACTTGACGATCCCCATCAGGATGCCGTTGAGCCACAGGTAGGACCGGACCCGGTTGATCGCCAGGAAGATGCTGTCGGAGAGGACGTTGAGCGCGGTCCCGGCGACGAGCACGCAGAAGATGGCGATCGTCACCGGCGAGCCGACCACGTCCGCCAGGCGCGGCGAGGTCATCGGCAGCAGCAGCGCGTAGACGAGCGCGAACCCGGCGCCAGCACCGGCCACCACGACCGAGGTGGTGACGACGTCGGCGGCCCTCCGGCTGCTGGTCGGCATCGTGCGCAGCACCGCGATGTTCAGCCCGAGCTGGGCGAAGAGCGCGAGCGAGTCGCCTGCGGCCACGAGCGAGCCGGCCAGGCCGACCTCACCCGGTGTCGCCAGCCGGGCCGCGATCACCCAGAAGACCGCGCCGCCGCCGGCCATCAGGATGGTCGTCGCGAACATCAGTGCGGAGTTCATCAGCATCGGGTCGCCGCGGACGGCCCGCACCTTGCTGCCGACCGTCGTCGCGATGGTGCTCATCGATAGATCCGCGCGTCAGGGGCGCTGTAGACGAGGTTCAGGTGCCGGTCGAGGTCCTGGATCGGGTAGGTGTAGGTGAGCAGGTCGCCGGTGTAGAAGATCGTCGAGACGCCCTGCTCGATGATCTGCGCGTCGACGAAGACGTACGCGTCGTTCGACAGCAGCGTCGGGTAGAGCCGGTCCGACACGGGGGCGCGGTTGTCGCTCATCGCGAGCAGCCGCACGTTGACGTTGCGGTTGGCGATGATCCGCTCGTTCGACGGGTCGGCGTGGTCGACCGAGGCCAGCCAGTGCATCGCGTCGAGGGACGAGTCGGACACCGCGAACCGGTCGTAGTAGGTGCCGGCGTTGGCCAGCGCCATCCGCTGCAGCTGGCCGCCGAGGACCGCCGGCATCACGCCGCTCAGCACCACCAGCAGCCCGACCGGGACCACCGCGACGAGCGCGAACGAGACCCGTGGGGCGCGAGCGGTCAGTGGCCGCAGGGCGACGGACAGGCCGAGCGCCATCGCCGGGGCGATGATCAGGAGCGTCTGCTGGAAGGCGCGCAGCACCCCGTAGTCGACCGAGAGGTTGGGGATCAGGACGATCAGCCCGAGGGCGGCCATCGCGCCGCCGGTCAGGAACGTGACCTCGCGCGACGCGTCGGTGCCGCGCAGCCGGCGGCGCAGCAGCCAGACCACACCGAGCAGCGCGAACACCTGCATCAGCAGGGCGCAGCCGAGCTTGAGGGCGTTGTCGACCGGGTTCGCCTCCTGCTCGTGCAGGGCCGGCTTCAGCTCGGCGTCGCCGGGGTGGGCGACGACCTGCTCGTCCGCCGGGATCTCGGTGTCGCGGTAGGCCGTCGTCTCGTCGACGAACATGTCCATCCGGTCGCGCGGCGTGGTCTGGTCGCCCGAGAAGATCCAGTACGACGTGTCCGACGAGCTCGGGCCGTCGACGCCCTGGCCGGTGAGCGAGTCGATGGTCTCCTTCAAGACCGAGGTCGCGTGGCCGCCGGTGTCGGTGACCGGCCCCGCCCAGATCAGGGTGATGCCGATCAACGCCGCGACCAGCGCGGGGTGCAGCAGCACGAGCGGGTCGTGCGGTGCCGCGTGGGCGGGTCGGTGCCGGAACCGTCGTACGACCTTGACCGCACCCATCCCGATGAGCGCGGCGACCAGTGCCATCAGCAGCAGGTAGGTCGTGGAGTAGTGCGAGACGACGACACCGACACCGAGGGCCAGCACGAGCAGCCGGGTGCGGATCCGGGCGCGACCCGGCTCGGTGGCCGCGAGCAGCATCAGCGCCAGGAAGAAGAACGCGATCTCCTGCCGGACGAGGTAGGGCATGTCGGTGAAGAACGTCGGGAAGGCCATCGTGAACGTCGTCGCGACGAGCGCGGAGCGGCGGGTCACCAGGCGGCGGGAGAAGAGGTACGTCAGGACCGGCACGGTGGCGAAGACGAGCTGGAGCAGGACCTTGAAGACGAGCTCGCCCGAGAGCCCGGTCGCCTGGACCAGCACGGTCGGGAGGATGTTGACGCTGAGGCAGGCGTTGTAGGCGCTGGGCAGCGCGCTCATCTGCCAGTTCTGCGCGTCGTTGGTGAGCCGGAAGGCCAGGAACTCCGCCTGGATGTCGTGGCCGGTGATCGCCCAGCCGCGCAACGACGTCGCGAGCAGCAGGGCGGCCGCGACCAGGCCGATGACCCACGAGTCGCGCGCCACCATGGCCCGGGAGCCCGGGCCGATCAGGAGCGTCAGCAGTGCGCCGGCCGCGAGCACGACGGAGACGAGGGCGACTCCCCCGCCGGCGCCGTT
>FSTU01000158.1_pt1 | contig 8930 bp, 9 predicted proteins | sample 1637111 | NCBI WGS metagenome assembly FSTU01 (sample SAMEA3914819, study PRJEB12502) | metagenome | biome: forest; material: soil | place: Canada | collected 2010-06-26 | depth 0.3 m | reverse complement strand
GCTAGCTTGAGGTGCTAGTGACCTTTAACGGTTGTGGGGGTTCAAGTCCCCCCTCGGACACTCAGAAGGCCCCGGCTCCACGGGGCCTTTTGTTCATTTCGGAGGGCTCCGGGTGGCGCTACCCGGTAGTCGAGGACGGGCGCGGCCTGCCAGTGGAGATGGGCGGTGGCCGCGACGACACCCCCCAGGGGTGGCTGCGAAGGTCGAAATGTCCGACCTGGCACCCCTTTCCGAGGAGAACTCCCCATGACCGACAACACCGATTCCAACGCTCCCAAGGCCACCCGCGCCGGCCGCCGTGGGCGTCGGTACGGCACGGCCGCCGTCGCCGCCGTCGCCGTCACCGGCGGGCTGATCCTGGCCCCGCAGGTCCTGCCCGCCCAGGCCTCCCCCGCCAAGCACGGCTCGTTCAAGGCGCTCGCGGTCGTGCCCGCCGGGGACGCGTGGATCCAGGGCAGCCTGACCGACCAGGCGGGCCACAAGCTCGACAACGTCAACGTCGAGGTGTGGTCGACCGACCCGACCGCCACCGAGCCGACCGGCTCCAACCTCACCTACGCGGGCGTTCCTGTCGACGGCCGTCACAACCACGGCGTCTACCGCGTCCAGGTCCCTCTCGACCAGCCGTACACCATTGTCTTCTCCGGCGTCGCCGACGCCGAGGACGGCGACGCGTACCGGATGCAGTCCTACGGTGCCGGACGGCCGATCATGGTGCGCCCCGGCACCAGCTCGCGCAGCGCCGCCGACGCCAAGGCCCTCGTCCCCGGGGTGGTCCGCAACCTCGGGACGACCCAGCTTGTCCACCAGGGCCGAGTCGACTCCAAGGTCAAGGTCAAGGCCGCGAAGCTGACGGCCGGCAAGAAGGGCAAGCTGACGGTCAACGTGACGAGCCACTTCGTCACGGACACGACCGGCAAGGTGATCATCAAGGTCAACGGCCGGCAGATCAAGGACAACCTGGTGGCGCGAGACCACGGGAAGCTGACCACCCAGCTCCCGAAGTTGAAGGCCGGGAAGTACAAGGTGACGGCTCGCTACCTGGGCAGCAAGACGGTCGCCCAGTCGAAGGGCAAGCCGACCACGATCACGGTCAAGGCGAAGAAGACCAAGAAGTAGTCCCTCCGGGTGTCTCCGGCACCACCGTCGAAGCAGGTCCCGCGGCCGCGGGGCCTGCTTCGCCGCGTCAGCGGCTCTCGAGGAACTTCATGACCGCCAGCACGCGGCGGTTGTCGGTCGTCGCCTCCGGGAGGTCGAGCTTCACCAGGATGCTGCGCACGTGCTTCTCCACGGTGCCCTCGGTGACCCAGAGCCGCTGGGCGATGCCGGCGTTCGACCTGCCCTCCGCCATCAGCGCGAGCACCTCGCGCTCGCGCTCGCTGAGCACGGCCAACGGGTCCTGGCGCCGTTGTGCGGTCACGAGCTCCTGGACGAGTGCCGGGTCGACGACCGAGCCGCCTCGGGCGATCCGGGCCACGGTGTCCATGAACTCGTCGACGTCGACCACGCGGCTCTTCAGCAGGTACCCGACCTTGCGGCCACTGCTCAGCAGCGTCATGGCGTGCTCGACCTCGACGTGCGCCGACAGCACCAGGATCCCCGTCTCGGGGAACTCCTGCCGGATCAGGGCGGCCGCCTCCAGCCCCTCGACGGTGTGCGTCGGGGGCATCCGGATGTCGACGAGCACGAGGTCCGGCTCGTGCTCGCGGACCAGGTCGAGCAGCTCGACCGCGTCGGCCGCCCGCCCCACGACGTGGTAGCCCGGACCCTCGAGCAGGCTCGCGATCCCCTCGCGCAGCAGGACGTCGTCGTCGGCCACCACGACCCTGAGGTCGCCCTCGTCCACGGACTCGTCTCCGTCCTGCATGGCCCGCACTATTCCACTTCCGCAGGGCGGGAGCAGCCCCCCGAGCGGGCCAGTGTTCCGGGTAGCCGGAAGCGGGGGTCCCGGTCAGCGCCCGGGACGGACTCCACGGTGGCCGTGCAGACGCGGGCGCACGTGCGGGCGAATGCTCGGACTTGTCAACCACCCGGCCTCGGACGAGGCCCCGACCACTGAGGAGATGATCGTCGTGAACGCTGGACGACGTACCTGGACCCAGGCTCTGTTCGCGACGATCATCGGCGCCGACCTGCTGATGGCGGGCTACGTGATGGGCGGCATCAACGGCGGCGACCTGGTCTCGAGCCCTCCGGCCGACGCCGCCACCCACCGGCCCGATCCGCCGAAGTCCCCCGGGGCCACCACCTCCACCACTGCGGGCCACTGCGACGGCACCATCGCCGCCGACAAGGTCAACTCGGTCCGGGTGCCGGACAACGCCACCTGCATCCTCGACGGGACCACCGTCGCCCGCAACGTCTCCGTCGGCCACGGCGCGGCCCTGGTGCTGCGCGGTGCCGACGTCGGCGGCGACGTCGATGCCAAGGGCGCCCGTCGGGTCACGATCACCTACGGCTCGTCGATCGGCGGAGGCAACGCCGTCTCCGGCGACCGTGAGGACCAGTGCTCGGGTCACTGACGATCTGGTGGTCCACCCACACATCGGTCCGCAACGGCAGTCGCTGCCGTTGCGGACCTTTCGTGTGCCAGAGCTCAGGCCCGGGGCGCTGCCGGCCGCTCACCGCCGCCGTAGGCCTTCGCGAAGACCTTCTCGGTGGCCTGCGACTTGGTCAGCGCGGCCTGGAGGCCGGCGTGCCCGCTCGTGGTCAGCTGGAAGGCGCTCAGGTCGGTCGTGAGGGTCTTCACCTCCTTCTTGAACAGCGGGAGGAGATCCGACATCCCGTCGGAGTAGTCGGCACCCGCCCCCTCGGGCGGCAGCGCCACGACCTTGTTCACCATGGTGTCGCGGTGCTTCTGCACGCCGCTCAAGGTCGTTCTGATCGCCTTGACGAGCGCCCGTGCGGTGGCGCCGTCCACCAGCGCGGCGACCCCGGTGACGACCGTGGCGTCCAGCTTGAGGGCCGCCGCCACCGCCGGCGGTCCGGGCGGGTCGTCGCTCTCCGGGTCGGCCGGCGGCTTGCCGATCAGGTTCAGCGCGTCGGTGTTCGCCGCCACGGTGTGGGTCCGGACGGCGGTCAGGGAGCTCTGAGCGCCGGTGGTGTTTCCGGCCTGGACCTGTGTCACGGCCTTGGCAAGAGCGGCTTTCGCCTTCGTGGCCTCGGTCTTCACGGTGCTAGCAGGCGCGCCAGCAGCGGTTGCCACGGCGGTGGCCGTGGGGGCGAGACCGAGCGCGAGGGCCAGGACTACCCCGAGCGCGAGGCGCGGGAGGGGGGAGCGAACGTTCATGACATTCTCCGTTTCTCGTGATGGGTGGTGCGTCTCAACCCGCCCACGACATGGCGGCAACGAGGGTCATCGCCTCCAGCCGGCTGATCGCCTCGGCGGCGTCCAGCCGTCGAGTGGGGTCGGGATCCAGGAGGCCGGTGATCACGGGTCCCACCCGTCCGGCGTACTGCATGGGCGCCGCTTCGGCCGGCTCGAGGCCCTCGAGGGGCCAGCACGGGTCGAAGGGGCGGCGACCCTCGACGGCCCGGTAGAGGGTGACGCCGAGCGCGTAGAGGTCCGAGGCGGGTCCGAACTGCCCGTGCAGGATCGACTCCGGGGCCAGGTACGGCAGGCTGCCGGCGACAGTGCCCGAACCCGCCAGCAGGCCGCCCCAGGTCCCGGGTGGCGTGGTCAGCCCGAAGTCGGTGAGGACGACCCGGCGCTGCTCGCAGACATGGATGTTGCCGGGCTTGACGTCGCGGTGCACGAGTCCCTCGGCGTGGATCGCCTGGAGGGCGGACAGCAGCTGCAGGCCGATCACGACGACCTCGTCCAGCGAGAGCCGGCCGCGCTCGAGGAGGATCTCCTTGAGCGTCTCACCCTCGAGCGCCTCCATGACGATCCAGGCGTTGCCGTCGAGGTCGAGCGAGATGTCGTGGACCCGGACGACGCCCGGATGTGCGATCCGGGCGCCAGCGCGACCCTCCCGCAGGGCGGCGGGGTCGTCGTCCTCGGCAATGAGGTAGTTCCGCTTGAGCGCGACCGGGCGGTGCAGCAGCAGGTCGTCCGCCAGCCAGACCTCGCCCATGCCGCCGACGCCCAGGCGGTCGCGGAGCCGGTAGCGACCCGAGACGAGGTGTCCTTCCGCAACCGCGGGGGGCGCGGCAGCGAGGTCGTCACCATCCGCCGAGCTCTGGGTGTCCGCGATCCTTGCCACGGCGGTCACGCCGCTGCCGCCCCGACGGTCGACACCGCGACGCGAGTGGCGCTCGCCCCGGTGGACGGGAGCGCCGCGACGACCATGCGGACGACCTTCGGGTGCAGCAGGAGCCCGATGTGGCCGACGCCGTTGACGGTGATGGACTCGACCCGGGGGTGGCCGGGCACGGAGCGGCGACCCGGCACGACCAGGTCCGCGGTGGCGGTGACCGCAATCCACCGGACGCCGTCGGGCATCGGTGCCGCGGTCAGTCGCCGGAGCAGCGGGGACCCACCGCGGAGCGACCGCACGGTGGCGGCGAGCGGCACCAGCCGGGCCCAGGGCGATCCACCGAACGGCGAGGCCAGCGTCATCACCGTGTCCACCTGCCCGGTGAGCAGGCCGGCCGCGAGCGCCTGGGCTATCACGACCCCGCCGAGGCTGTGCCCGACCAGGTGGACCCGAGCGGCCCCCGTCTCGTCCAGGAGCCGACTGACCTCGTCAGCGAGCGTCTCGGCGATCTGCTCCACGGTGCGTCCTAACGCGGGGTAGCTCATCGCGGCGACCGTCGTCCCGCGGGCCTGCAGAGCCCTGGCGATGGCGAACCAGCCGGACGGCGTGCCGCCCAGGCCGTGCACGAGGAGGACCGGGGTGCCGCCGACCGGCGCGCGGTCTCCATCGAGGCGGGCTGCTCGCCCGGCGGCTCGACGTGGTGCGCTGCTCTGGATGAGTCGCATGGCCCCTCCCGGGGTGAAGACCGTGGTTGTTCGGTCCTCCGAGCATCCCGAGCCTGCAGGCCGATGTCGTCGCGGCCAGCGGCCAACCCGAGGGGCGGTCGGCTGGCACCCCGGCGTACCGGCTACCGGTACTCATACCCGCGCCGGCCCTACCTGGTGGCTATCCGGAATGTCCTGGATCCCACCGAGCAGGGATGCTTGTCCCCATGGGGACAACGGTTCTGATCGTGGATGACAACGCCGGGTACGTGGCGGCTGCGACCGCGCTGCTCGAGGGCGAGGGGCTCGAGGTCGTGGGCACCGCGTCGACGACGGCACAGGCGCTGGAGCGCGCGGTGCAGCTGCGGCCCGACATCGTCCTCCTGGACCTGGGCCTGGGCGCCGAGAGCGGCATCGACGCCGCCCGACAGCTGGCCCGTTCCGACGGAGCGGACGGGTGGACGGTCATCCTCATCTCGACGCGGGACTACTCCGAGGTCGCCGACCTCGTCGCCGATAGCCCGGTCGCCGGGTTCATCGCGAAGTACGACCTGTCCGCGGACGCGATCCAGCGGCTCGATCCCATCTGACCGGCCGCGGCTGGTCGGGTCCCCTGGCCGTCTCCAGGCTGTGATTTACTACCCCGGAGCGTACGGACGACCCACCCAACGGAGACGTGAGTGAGCAACGGACACCCGCCCGCGCCTCGCGGCGCCCCCCGCAGACGGCAGCTCCTCCGAGCGTTCGCCGGGCGCAAGCCGCCGGTCGGCCGTCCGCGTACCGACGAGCTGCGCCAGGTTGTCGACGAGTTCGAGGTCGGCGACCTGCTCGTGGACGACGACGGCCGCGTCCCGGTGCGCTGGTGGGCCAAGGCCGACAACTTCGGTGACCTCCTCTCCCCGTGGCTGATCGGCCAGCTGACCGGCCGTGAGGTGGTGCACGGCGATCCCGACGAACCGCACTACATCGCGATCGGCTCGGTCCTCAACCTGACCACCCCGCACTCACAGGTGTGGGGTGCCGGATGCTTCGGGATCGAGAACGGTCCCCGGTTCGATGCCGGGGCGACGTACCACGCCGTGCGGGGTCCCCTGTCGCACGCCCGGCTCCGGGCGCGGGGCATCCCGTGCCCCGAGGTGTACGGCGACCCCGCGCTGCTCGCGCCGGCCTTCTTCGCGCCCCAGGTCGAGAAGACCCACGAGTACGGCGTCGTGGCCCGCTGGTCGGAGCGACGCTGGCACGACGCCGAGGTCAGCCCGGACGTGAAGGTCATCGACCTCGGGACCGGCGACGTCGAGGGCGTCATCGCCGCGATCCTCTCCTGCCGGGCGATCGTCACCGGCTCGTTGCACGGGCTGATCATGGCCGACGCGTACGGCATCCCGAGCGCCTGGGTGATGTCGCGGACGGCGTACGGCGGCGAGTACAAGTACTTCGACTACTTCTCGACCGTGAACAAGTTCCGCAACCCCCGCGGGTTCGACACGTCGCGCCCCGTGACCGCCGCGACGCTCCGCGCGTCGTTCGAGTTCGACGACCGGCCCATCGAGTTCGACCACCGCGCCCTGCTGGACGTGTGCCCGTTCCTCGTGCGCGCCGGAGCCGGTGCCCGGGATATCGGTTCGGCATCGAATCACACCGTTGTAATTGCTTTGGAGTAGTTCGGCGTGTCGCCTTGACTTTCTTAGTCACAGTGTTCCCACAAGCACCAAACTGTCCCTAGACTCCCACCCGTGACGCTGGGGTTCCGCCTGCCGGCGCCCCTGACCTCTGCCCTGATCGGCGGACTGGTCCTGGGGCTGCTCGCGCTCGCCCCGGCATCGGCGACGGCCGCTCCAGGGGCACCGACGACGCGGTCCGACCGGCACCGCGAGGAGCCGTCCGCGACCGTCTTCGCCCGCAGCTCCTACCTCTGCTACGGCTACGTCGACTGCCGCGACAAGGGCATGTTCAACGGGGGCTACGCGCAGAACAACAGCAAGATGTACTGGCGGATGTACTCCGGCCACAACTGCACCAACTACGCCGCCTACCGGATGGTGAAGAGCGGCCTGCCGAACGAGCGGCCGTGGTCGGGCGGCGGCAACGCGACGTACTGGGGCGGGTCCGTCCCGCGTCTCACCGACGACGTGCCGCGCGTCGGCGCCGTGGCCTGGTGGAAGGCCAACACCGGGCCGGCGGGCTCCGCCGGCCACGTCGCGTACGTCGAGCGGGTGGTCTCCTCCGACGAGATCGTGATCTCGCAGGACAGCTGGCACGGCGACTTCTCCTGGGCCGTGGTCACCCGCAGCAGCGGGAACTGGCCGAGCGGCTTCATCCACTTCAACGACGTCACGCTCGCCAACAAGAGCGTCCCCGTCGTCAGCGGCATCGCCAAGGTCGGCTCGGTGCTGACGTCGACGTCCGGCACCTGGAAGCCCGCCGACGTCGACGTGGCCTACCAGTGGTACGCCGACGGCACACCGATCAAGGGCGCGACGGCGGTCACGCTGAAGCTCACCCGGGCCCAGCTCGACCACCAGGTCACGGTCACCACGACCGGGTCCATGCTCGGCTACCCCACGAGGTCCGCGTCGTCGGCGCCCACCGAAGCAGTGCAGCCCGGCGCTCTCAAGAACGTCGTCCCGCCCGGCGTGTCCGGCGAGGCGAAGGTCGACTCGACGCTCACGCTCTCGCCCGGCGAGTGGACGCCGACGCCGACGACGTTCGCCTACCAGTGGTACGCCGACGGCGTGCCGCTCGAGGGCGCCACCACCGAGACGCTCCCGCTCGGCCCCGACCTGGTCGACCGGACCATCACCGCAAGGGTGACCGCCACCCGTGCCGGCTACCACGACGTCACGGTGACGACCGCCGCGACCGCACCCGTGGCGCCCGGCACGTTCTCGGTCGACGCCCCGCCCACCCTGCTCGGCGAAGCACAGCTCGGCCAGCAGCTGACCGTCGACACGGGAGCCTTCCGGCCGACCGACGCCGACGTCGCGATCCAGTGGCTGCGCAACGGCGAGCCGATCCTCGACGCCACCGGCCCGACGTACCAGATCACCAACATCGACCTCGGCTCGCGGCTCTCGGCCCGGGTCACCCTGACGCGGGCCGGCTACACCACGACGACGGTCGACACGGCGAGCACGATCCGACTGAAGTCCGCCCCGAAGATCGCGGTGCAGACCGACCCCGGCGCCCACCGGGTGCGCGTCACCGTCACGGTCACGGCACCGGGCGTCGACGTGGTCTCCGGCCCGGTCGTGGTGCGGATGGCCGGGATCGCCAAGGCGGTCACGCTGCGCAACGGCACGGCGACCGTGACCCTCAAGGGACTGCCGCAGGGCAAGCGGACCATGACCATCAGGTACGGCGGCAGCGACACCGTGCTGCGACTGGTCGCCACCCGCACCGTGCGGATCGGCTGACGCTCCCTGCCCTCAGCCCACCGGGTGGTAGCCGCAGGCGTCGTCGGCGGTGATCGCCGTACCCGGGTCGTCCTTGGGGCCGGATGGGGTGTGCGGCCCGAGGGCCTTGGCGACGACCGACTGCATCCACGCGTAGTCGGGGTCGCCGGAGAGGAACTTGTCGGAGGTCACGAAGGCGATCGACTTCACCTTCTTGTCCTTGACCTTCAGGGCGAGGTCGACGAACGACGACATCAGCTCGGCCGGCACGTCGGTGCGCAGGATCTCCTGGCCGGCCTTGGCCAGCGCCTGGTAGCGGCGCAGCACGTTGAACGGGTCGGCCTCGTCGATGATCGCGTCGACCATGCACCGCTGCCGCAGCATCCGGTCGTAGTCGTCGCTCCCCCAGCGACCGCGGGAGTACCAGAGCGCGTGGAAGCCGTCGAGGTGCTGGTCCGGGCCCGGCGCCAGGTAGCCGGTGGGCGGGATCCCGGCGTCGGTGTTGCCGTTGATGGCGATCGGCTCGTTGATGTTGACCGTGACCCCGCCGATCGCGTCGACGAGCTGCTGGAAGCCGAGCAGGTTGATCAGCATGTAGTAGTCGACGTGGGTGCCGAGGCTGCCGGCGACCGCCT
>FSTU01000013.1_pt1 | contig 9221 bp, 10 predicted proteins | sample 1637111 | NCBI WGS metagenome assembly FSTU01 (sample SAMEA3914819, study PRJEB12502) | metagenome | biome: forest; material: soil | place: Canada | collected 2010-06-26 | depth 0.3 m | reverse complement strand
TGACTTCGCAGGCGCTGTCATCGCCTACCACGACGTCACCACCCTGATGCGCTCGCTGGCCGTGAAGGACCAGTTCGTCGCCTCGGTGTCGCACGAGCTCCGGACACCCTTGGCATCGATCATGGGGTCCCTCGAGATGGCTCAGGAGTGCGACGGGCTGCCGCCACAGGTGGTTCGCCACCTGGCGGTCGCGAGCCGGAACGCCGACCGGTTGCTCCATCTCGTCTCCGACCTGCTGACCGCGGCAAGCCCGGACGACGTGGCCGCGGGACAGCTGGTGTCGGGCCACCTCGACGCCTCCGACATGGTCCGGCTGTGCGTCGACGACGCACGCCGCGGAGCCGAGCGCGCCGGCATCGATCTGACCTCCGAGATCATGACCGACGTGTGGCTGGTCGGCGACCGAAGTCGGTTGATGCAGGTGACCGAGAACCTGTTGTCGAACGCGATGAAGTACACCCCGCCCGGCGGCCACGTCCTGGTGGGCCTCAGCCACAGTGCGTCGAACGTCGTCCTGACGATCCACGACACCGGGATCGGAGTCAGCGAGACGGACCAGGAAGAGCTCTTCACCCGGTTCTTCCGTGCCCGGAACGCCCTTGACCTGGTGATCCCCGGCGTCGGCCTGGGCCTGGCGATCAGCAAGGAGATCGTCGAGGCGCACAGCGGAACCATCGACTTCACGAGCCGCGAAGGTCACGGCACCACGGTGCGGGTGACCCTGCCCCACGCGACCGAGGACCTGGCCGCCCACCCGCTCGAACGCTGGCAGGTCACCGCCTAGTGTCGGATTCGCCTGTCGCCGTTCGTGGGGAAGGTGAACGCGGACTTACTGGGTCCCCCAGAGCAGAAGGAGCGGTCATGGCCGAGTACCTCATCTACTTCAACCAACAGTGGGTGGGCGACCACACCGAGGAGTGGTTCCGTGGGCGCGGACCGCTCGCCATGTCGGTGGTCGACGAGATGAAGGCGGCCGGCGTGTACGTCTTCGCGGGCGGGCTGGAGGAAGGGGACGGCCCGGTCTACAGCGCCGACCCCACCAGCGGCACCGTGATGATCACCGACGGCCCGTACGTCGAGACCAAGGAGTTCCTGGGCGGGTTCGCCCTGGTGGACGTGGCCGATGACGAGGCCGCCAAGGTGTGGGCGGGCAAGATCGCCGAGGCGTGCGGCTGGCCCCACGAGGTCCGCCGGTTCAAGCCGCAACGCCCGGCCGGTTGACTTCGTCGTCGGCGTCGGCCGGCGGTCAGCCCGCAGCGTCCGAGTTCGACCCCGTGGCCTCGAGCCGTCTCGAGATGGGCTCGAGCAACTCGATCAGCTCGTCGAGCTCGGACGGCTCCAGCCCGTCGTACGGAGCCTCTGCGAGAGCGTCGGTCAGCGACTCGATCCGGCCCTTGGTCGCACGACCGGCGTCGGTGAAGTGGCCGGACGCATCGAGGAGGCCGCGCTCGCGCAGGCCGTCCATGACCTCGGCCAGGCGGGCCTCGGGGAGGTGGTGGATCCGGCCGAACGACTCCGCCGGGTAGACCCCGCTGGCGAGGGCAGTGAGCACGTGGGCCTCGGTCCCGCCGATCCGCTCGGAGACGAGGGCAGCGATGTGGCCGTCCCCGCGGTGCTCGCGGAGCATGTTGGACGCGTGCCAGAGCCGGGCCACGGGCTCCTCGGGCATCGGGAGCGCGCGGAGCCCGGCGTACATGACCCGTCCCTCGGTCGGGGCGCTCGTCGAGGCCCGGGCGAGGAGCTCGGCCGCGCGCTCGAGCCCGGGGGTCTCGACGAGACCGCCGAGGCTCCGTCGCAGCGCCGCCACGCAGCCCTGCTCACGCGCGGCGTGCGCCGCCTCGGGTGTCGTCGTGTCCCAGACCCGGGGGATGTGGCGGGCGACCTCACCGTCTGCGAAGTTGTAGAACGCCGCGTGGACCACCTCGGCCGGGACCTTTCCGAGCGGCGCAGAGCGTCCCGCGAAGTAGCCGTCCCAGTAGTTGCGGAAGCCGAGCGCCGCCATCGAGTCGCGGGGCTCCGGGGACATGAAGTTGACCAGCGGGATCGGCTCGGTGAGCTCGAAGAGACGGCGGGCGACGGGCTCCGCATGCTGCATCTGGGTCTCACCACTGCTGGTCATGATCGATTCGACTACGTCGTCGGCGAGAACTCATCGGTGACGCTCCAGCGCATGCCGGCTGCGGCCTGCAGGGGTTTCGAGACAGGACTTCGTCCTTCCTCAACCACCGTGCGTGCGGGTCAGAGCAGGCGGCGGTCGGAGGCCCAGCGGGTGAGCTCGTGGCGCGAGGACAGCTGGAGCTTGCGGAGCACGCTCGACATGTGGGTCTCCACGGTCTTGATGGAGATGAACAGCTCCTTCGCGACCTCCTTGTAGGCGTAGCCACGGGCGATCAGGCGCATCACCTCGCGCTCCCGCTCGGTGAGCCGGTCGAGGTCCTCGTCGACCGCCGCGACGTCGATCGAGCCGGAGAAGGCGTCGAGCACGAAGCCGGCCAGGCGTGGCGAGAAGACCGCGTCGCCCTCGGAGACCCGGCCGATCGCCTGCACCAGCTCGGGTCCGGTGATGGTCTTGGTGACGTAGCCGCGGGCGCCGCCGCGGATCGTGCCGATGACGTCCTCGGCCGCGTCGCTGACGCTGAGGGCGAGGTAGCGGGTGTCGGGCGAGGCGTTCGAGATCGCCATCCTGCGCATCACCTCGACGCCCCCGCCGCCCGGCAGGTGTACGTCGAGCAGCACCACCTGCGGGTGGTGGGTCGTGACCGCGGCCACCGCCTCATCGACGTCGGAAGCCTCGGCGAGGATGTCGACGACACCCCGGCCGACACTCTCGAGCTCGGCGCGGACACCGCGCCGAAACATCGCGTGGTCGTCCACGATCACGATGGTCACCGGACCACGCTGCTCACTCATCGTTCTCCTCCTGTCGGGCGAGGTGCAGGCGCACCTCGGTCCCTTCACCGGGTGCGGACCGCACCTCGGCCGAGCCACCGTGTCGTTGCATCCGGTCCACGATGCTGTTGCGTACGCCGTACCGGTCCCCGGGCACCGTGGTCGGGTCGAACCCGCGGCCACGATCACGGATGAAGACGTCGACGGCGGAGTCGGTCACCTCGGCGTACACGTCGACCTTGCCGGTGCCGGCGTGCTTGGCGGCGTTGGTGACGGCCTCGCCGGTCGCGTGCACGATCGGTCGCAGCGCGTCGTCGAGGTCGCAGTCGCCGACGTTGACGACGTCGACGGACACGCCGTACTCGTCCTCGACGCGAGCCGCGGCACCGCGCAGGGCGCTGGCGATCGTGCGCTCGTCGGTCGACTCACCGGCGTACAGCCAGGACCGGAGGTCGCGCTCCTGGGCGCGGGCGAGGCGGGCGACGGCGGCTCCGTCGCCGGCGTTCTTCTGGATCAGGGCCAGCGTCTGCAGCACCGAGTCGTGCAGGTGGGCGGCCACGTCGGCGCGCTCCTGGGTGCGGACCCGCTCCGCGCGCTCGTCGCTGAGGTCGGAGGCGAGCCGGTAGATCCACGGCCCGATCACGATCGCGAGGCCGGCGATGGTGAGCAGCGCCGCGACCGTGACGTCACGGGCCATCCCGACCGACCCGCCGTGCGCGGTGTAGAGGACGAGCGCCAGCAGGATCAGCCCGACACCCGCCGCGACGCGGGCGTACGCCGCCCAGCCGCCGTGGCCGAACACGACCCGCATCGGGTCGATCCGGCCGGTGCTGTCGAGCCAGCGCTCCCGCTGTGCCTCGTCGGCCTGCCGCCAGAGCAGCGCGATGCCGACGATGCCGATGACGAGCGGCCAGAACACCGCACCCCGGCCGAGGACCGCCTCCAGCAGCAGGACGGCGCCGAGGCCGAGCGCGGCCAGCGCGATCGCCGGGCCGATGTCTCCAAGACGTCGGATCCGACCCGGCCGGCGCCCGCCGCGGCTCGCGCTCTCGATGCCGGGAGCGCCGGTCTCGAAGTGGGAGTCGGACGGCAGCAGCCACCAGAGCCCGGCGTAGAACGCCACGCCGAAGCCACCGAGGAGCGCCGCGAGCACGAATCCTGCCCGCACCCACAGCACCGGGAACCCGAGGTGCCGGGCCAGTCCGGAGGCCACGCCGCCGAGGATCGGTTCCTGCGCGTCGCGGTAGGCGCGCCGGCTCCCCTTCGGGACCGACGCGCCTGCGTCGGCGGTGGCGCGGGTGCTGCTCATGTCGAGGTCAATCGTCACACAGCAGGGCACCCCGGACCATGAGGGCGAACCCCGGTCGCACCCTGACCGGATTCCCGCGCCCCCGGCTCAGGATCAGGGGCGTCCCCGATGGTGTGGGTGTCCGCGACAGCGCAGGCTGATGCCATGACCACGACACCGCCCGAAGCTCCATCCGGCCCACCGCCGCAGAACCCCTCCGGGGACACCGGCCCGCGGGTCAGCCGCGACGACGTCCGTGACCTCGGCCGCCTTCGCCGCTCCCGCACCGACCGCAAGGTCGCCGGCGTTGCCGGTGGCCTCGGGCGCCACCTCGACGTCGACCCGCTCATCCTGCGGGTCGCGTTCGTGGTCCTCGTCTTCTTCGGCGGCGCCGGCCTGATCCTGTACGGCGCCTGCTGGCTGCTCGTGCCCGAGGACGGCGACGCGAAGGCGCCGTTCAACCTCGACGAGCGCAGCCGCACGGTCGCCCTGGTGATCGTCGGCGTCGTGGCCGCCCTCGCCCTGGTCGGCGACTCGTGGGGGGCTTTCTGGTTCCCCTGGCCGCTGGCGGTGGTCGCGCTGGTCGTCTTCTGGTTGCTGACGCGCAACAACCCGCCGAAGGCCGCCGTGCCGCCGGCGCCTGCCTACCCCACGGACTACAGCCAGACCTCCCCGCCGGCCGTCACCACGCAGGAGAACCCGTACGCCGCCGCGCCGCAGCCGGCCTACTATCCGCCGCAGCCTCCGGCGTACGTCGCGCCCGTGTCGTACAAGGTCCCGAACCCCCGCAAGCGCGGACCGATCCTCTTCTGGTTCACGCTGGCCCTGATCGCCCTCGCCGAGGGCACGCTCGGGATCATCGACCTGGCCGGAGCCCACGTGGCCGACCCGGCCTACCCGGCCCTCGCCGTCGCCATCTGCGGCATGATGCTCCTGGTCGGCGCGTTCTTCGGCCGGGCCGGCGGCATCATCCTGGTCGGCCTGATCGCCACGGTCGCCCTGGTGGGTTCGACCGCCGCGGACCGCTGGGACGGCGAGGCGCTGAGCCCGACGCCCACGTCGGCGGCCGCTGTCGACGACAGCTATCAGGTCGACGCCGGTGAGATCGTGCTCGACCTGCGCAACGTGTCCGACCTCGAGGCCCTCGACGGCCGGACGATCAACCTGAGCGCCGACTTCGGCCACCTCGAGGTGATCGTCCCCCGCGGCCTCGCGGCCACCGTCTCCGCGGACGTCGACGGCCCCGGTGACATCGAGCTCTTCGGTGCGGACCACAACGGGATCGGCGTCTCGGAGAACGGCTACAGCGGGTTCGACAACAACCCGCAGATCTTCATCAACGCCCAGCTGAATGTCGGGCAGATCGAGGTGCACCGATGAGCGCGATCACCCACACCGAGCGCCCCAGCGGGCGCCACCCCGTCAACGTCGGCCACCTGGTCATGGGGATCGCCTTCCTCGGCCTCGTCGGCGTCTGGGCCCTGATCCAGGGCGACGTCGTCGGCGACGGCGACGTGCGCTGGCTGCTGCCGGTGCCGTGGGTCCTGGCCGGCCTGGCCGGGCTGCTCGCGATCGGCCTGTCCGGCAGCAAGCGCTGGTCGACCCGGCAGACCGGCTGGGTGGGCAACGACACCGCCAACACCACAGTGCTCGAGACCGACACCGACACCACCGTGCTCGAGACCGACACCGACGAGGAGACCCGATGACCGCCGTCGCCTACGTCGTGGCGTGGGTCCTGATGCCGGAGGTGTGAAGCCGGCGCGCTTCGAGCGTCGTGTCGGGGTGGTCGCTGAAGATGCCGTCCACCCCGGCGTCGAGGAAGGCCTGAGCCTCCTCGATCGAGTCCCCGGTCGCCGCGGGATCCGTCCCGCGGCGATAGCCGTTCGGCAGGAAGCTGTTCTCGTCGCGCAGCGTCCACACGTGCACGCGCAGACCGACGGCGTGCGCATCGGCCACCACCGACGACGGGTCGCCGATCGTCCCGGTGTCAGGGTGCAGCGGCAGCACGAGGTTCTTGGCGACACCGACAGCGTCGGCGTACGTCGCGACCCGGCGCAGGCCCGTGGAGGTCACCAGGTCGACCCGGCCGGTGTCCTCCACCAGCTGCACCAGCGGCAGCCGGGTGCGTGGCCTCAGCCACTGCAGGTTGCCGGGCTCGAACGACTGGATGAAGACCGGCGAGCTCGGCCCGTCCAGGCCGTACCGGCCGAGCGACGAGAGCAGCGGCTCCTCGAGGGCCAGGCCCAGCTCGGCGAAGTACGACGGGTGCTTGGTCTCGGGGTAGACGCCGATGGACCGGCCGAGCCGGACCGACTCCTCCTCGACCAGCCTCAGGATCTCGTCGAACGTCGGGACGTCGTAGCGTCCGTCGAACCTCGTGTTCCGCGGCCGCAGCTCGGGCAGCCGCTCGACGGCGCGCAGCGTCTTGAGCTCCGCGAGAGTGAAGTCCTCGGTGAACCATCCGCTCCGCTCGTGGCCGTCGACCAGCTTGGTCGTCATCCGGTTCGCGAACTCACCGCGACCGGCGACGTCGGTCGTCCGGCTGATCTCGTTCTCGTGGCGGGCGACGAGCACGCCGTCCCGGGTCGAGACGAGATCGGGCTCGATGTAGTCGGCGCCCAGCGCTATGGCCAGGCGGTACGACGCGAGGGTGTGCTCGGGGCGGTAGCCGGGGGCTCCGCGGTGGGCGATGACGAGCGGCTGGGGAAGCTGCTGGAGCATGCGGCCAGCACAGCCCGGGTCGATGTCCCAGCGGCGGAAGCGACGTGAACCGCGGGTGACCAGCGCGCGCACGCTGGACGTTGGACGAGACGGCAGGATGGGAGCCATGACGACCCCCGCCCTCGGCACGCTCGAGACCGTCCCCGCCCTCGACCGGCCCGACCTGCTCGCCGATCCGGTGGCCGCCGCGCTGCGTGCGTGGCCGGCGGCTGCGGAGGTCGGCGTGGTCGAGATCGACCCCGCCATCGCCGACACCGCGGCGATGTCGGAGGCCTACGACCTGGCGCTCGACACCGGCGCGAACTGCGTGGTCGTCGGTGGTCGCCGCGACGGCGAGGACCGGGTCGCCGCGTGCGTCGTACGGGCCGACACCCGCGTCGACGCCAACTTCCTGGTCAAGCGCACCCTCGACGTCCGCAAGGCGTCGTTCCTCCCGATGGAGCGCGCGGTCGAGGAGTCGGGCATGGAGTACGGCGGCATCACGCCGGTCGGGCTGCCGGCCGGGTGGCGGCTGCTGGTCGACTCCCGCGTGCTCGACATGGAGGTCGCGGTCATCGGCTCCGGCGTACGTCGTTCCAAGCTGCTCGTCCCCGGTCGCCTGGTCGGCGAGATCCCGGGCGCCGAGGTGATCGAGGGCCTCGCAGGCTGAGCGTGGTCCAGAATGTCCTCATGGGAGACGAGAGCATCGAGGAACAGCTCGACCGCAAGTGGGAGGACCTGCTCCAGGAGCTCCGGGTCATGCAGACCGGAGCCCAGCTGACGGCCGGCTTCCTGCTCACGCTGCCCTTCCAGTCCAGCTTCGCCGACCTGGACGCCTTCGCGACCGGTCTCTACCTCGCGCTGGTCCTGCTCGCCGCCCTCACCACCGCGCTGGTCATGGGCCCGGTCGCCATCCACCGCCGGCTGTCCGGCGAGGAGGTCAAGGAGCGCCTGGTCAACTCGGCCCACAAGCTCGTCTACGCCGTCCTCACCTGCATCTCGTTCCTCGTCACCGGCATGGTGATGCTGATCTTCGACGTCGTCGTCGACCGCGGCTGGGCGATCGCCGTCGCGGCCGGGGTCGCCGCCGTTCTCGTGTGCCTGCTGGTCGTCTACCCCCGATTGCTGCTCACCCGTGCGACCTGACGTACGACGCAGCGCCGTCGCGCTGGTGGCCGCCCTCCTGCTCCTGGCGGGCTGCTCGAGCGACGACACTGCCCCGAGCGCCGGCGGCTCGACGTCACCCGAGCCCAGCCCCTCGCTCCGCACCCTGACGCCCATCCCCCTGCCCCCGGAGCCGCCGCCCACCGGGAAGCTCAAGGCCGACATGCGTCAGTCGTCGCGGGACGCCGCGGCCGGGCGGATGGAGGTGTGGGTCGACAACGACACCGCCGGCGAGATCACGCCGACCCGGATCGTCTACCGCGACGCCCGCTACCGCACCACGCTCCCGGGCACCCGCCTGCGGGCGATCCCCTCCCAGTCCGAGCGCGGCTTCCCGCTCTACCTGCCCGACCGGCCCGCGTGCGACCACCCGACCGGCCACGGGACCGTGACCCTCACCTACGGCAACACCGTGAGGACGATCCGGGTCGAGGACTCGACGGACGTCGCCGGTCGCTACGCCACCGCCCGCTGTCTCGAGCTCGCGATCGACCTGGTCGCCGACCTGTCGTGGGACGACCGGGTGCCCTGGGACGGCAAGGAGGGCAGCCCCGGCACGCTCACCCTCGTCGTCCGCCCCACCGGCCGGCCGGGTCCGACGCTGACGATCGACACCGTGTCGGGTACGCCGGTCCTGGCGCCGGTCGGCAGCGACGTCTGGAAGCCCGACGTCACGATCCACGGCACGGACGCGCCGCAGCGCATCGACCTGCCGATCAAGCCGAACCGCTGCGACGACCACGCGTTCCTCGAGTCCGGCGGCGCGACCGCCTTCAAGATCGGCCTGCACCTGGGCGGGAAGCCGGGCCAGATCACGCTGCGGATGAGCATCCCCGGCGCGGCCAACGCCCTCCACTTCGCGCGCGGCTCGTGCGGCAGCCTCTCGACGGTGTCGGGCGGGAGCTGACGACAAGGCTTCCGGGTGACTTCGGTCACCACGAAAAGGATTCGCTCGCGAGGGCCGCCCCTCCGTAACGTGGCAAGGGTGCGCCGCCTCCCTCTCGACCACCCCGGCACCGCCGACCACAGCTCCCCGGGACGGTTCCTCTGGTGGCTGGCGAGGGGTCAGTGGACCACCCTGCTCGGCGGCATGTTCTTCGGCATCGTCTGGATGTCCGCGCAGGCCGTGATGCCCGCGATCATCGGCCGCGCGATCGACCTCGGCATCGCCGACAAG
>FSTU01000461.1_pt1 | contig 9348 bp, 7 predicted proteins | sample 1637111 | NCBI WGS metagenome assembly FSTU01 (sample SAMEA3914819, study PRJEB12502) | metagenome | biome: forest; material: soil | place: Canada | collected 2010-06-26 | depth 0.3 m | reverse complement strand
GCTCCGCGCGACCGCCCCGGGAGCCGCGCCGGACAGGGCCGTCATCATCGACCACCCGAGCGGCGGCCCGCTGTTCTCGGGCCCGCAGTCGCAGCACTACGTGTGCCAGGAGACGGCCACGGACTCCCAGTGCGACGAGCCGGCGACGTACGACTACCTCTACAAGTCCACCAACCCGGCGACGCCGGACCTCCAGCCCTACGACCCGGCGACCCCGCCCTCCGACGTCGCCACCACGACGACCGACCAGGGTGTCGAGGTGCCGTTCGTCGTCCGCCGCGAGCAGGGCTACCAGGACCGCGACCGCTACACGATCCTGACGTTGTTCCGACCCGGCCAGGCGTGGAGCGCCGTAACCCCGCAGCGGCAGTGGAACCACAAGCTGGTCGTGACCCACGGCGGCGGCTGCGGCGCGTCGTACACCCCGGGCGACCCGCCGCTCGCCGACTACTCCGGCACCCTCGAGGGCGTCCCGGCGGTCACGCCGAGCTACGTCACCGCGCTCGGCCTGGGCTTCGCGGTGATCTCGACAGCGCTCGACAACACCGGCCACAACTGCAGCGTCGCGATGAACGCCGAGTCCGTGCTGATGGCCAAGGAGCGCCTGGTCGAGCGGTACGGCCTGCTCCGCTACACGATCGGCACCGGCTGCTCCGGCGGGTCGATCGCGCAGCACACGGTCGCCAACGCCTACCCCGGCATCTACCAGGGCCTGGTCACCAGCTGCTCCTACCCCGACACGTTCACGGCCGGCGCCCAGTTCGCCGACTACCACCTGCTCCGGCTCTACTTCGAGGACCCGACGCGCTGGTCGCCCGGCGTCGTCTGGTCTCCCACGCAGATGGCCCAGGTCGAGGGTCACGCCTCACACGTGAACGCCGTGGTCGCCGACGAAGGGCTCTTCAAGGCCGCGCTCAACCCGGAGAACGCCTGCCCCGGTACGACGGACCCGGTCGCGGACGACCCGACCACCCGCTACGACTCCGAGACCAACCCGACCGGCGTGCGCTGCTCGGTGCTCGACCTGCTGGTCAACCAGCTCGGCCCGCGTCCCGAGTCGGTGTGGACCCCGCAGGAGACGGCCGCCGGCCACGGCTTCGGCGGCATCCCGTTCGCCAACACGGGTGTGCTGTACGGGCTCTCGGCCCTCAAGGCCGGCACCATCACCGCCGCCCAGTTCGTCGACCTGAACGCCAAGGTGGGCGGTCTCGACGTCGACTCCGAGCTCACCCCCGGCCGGATCACCGGCGACCCGGCGTCCATCGCCCGGGCCTACCGGACCGGCCTGATCGACGAGGCCAACCATCTCGACGAGGTCGCGATGATCAACCACGGCGGCCCCGACCCGGGCATCGCGCACGACTACGCCCACGCGTTCTGGACCCAGGAGCGGCTGATGGCCGACCAGGGCAACACCGACAACCGGGTGATGTGGTTCGGCCCGACCCCGCTGATCGGCAACGTCACCTGGGCCAACGAGGCGCTCACGAAGATGGACGAGTGGCTCTCCGCCGTCGAGAAGGACCACGGCACGACGCCGCTCGCCGCCAAGATCGCGACGGACCGGCCCGACGACGTCACCGACCGCTGCGTGGTCGACCAGCTCGCCGACGTCTGCGACGTCGAGGAGCTCCAGGTCCTCCAGACCCGGCTCAGCACCCCGCGCCAGGAGGCCGGCGGCCCGGTCGCCAACGACAAGGTCGCCTGCGCGCTCGAGCCGCTCGACAAGGCCGCCTTCGACTTCATGCTGGTGCCGTTCACCGACGACGAGTGGGCCTCACTCGAGGCCACCTTCCCCGACGGCGTCTGCGACTGGTCGCAGCCCGGTCAGGGCCAGGGCCCCGCGGAGACGTGGCTGAGGTACGACGCACCCGGCGGCGGTGTCGTGTACGGCGGCCGCAACCTGCCCGCCGTACCGGCGCACTCGGCGGGTGGCCTCCTCGGCCCGGTCTTCGCGCCGATGCTCCGCACGTAGTCGGAGTCTTGACGTCCAGCGATCCCTCGGGGAGCGTTTCCGCATGCGTCGCGCTCCGCACGAGAACGTGGCGACCGTGCTGGTCGCCCCGGTTGCGCTGCGCGAGCTCGAGCTCGACCTGATGGCGCTCGACCTCTGGGTGTGGCCGGTCGCCACCGCCGCGGTCTACGAGGACGGCCCGCGCGCGGCGTTCCAGATCCGGCGCCGGCTGCTGATGTCGCGCCGTGGCGCCTGGGACGATGCCGCCGGGTGGACGCCGGTCTGGATCGCCTTCGGCGAGACCTGGTACGACGGTGCCGAGCCGCTGCCGTGGGCCGCGCACCAGACCCTGTGGCGGACCCTCAAGCGGTACGGCGAGCACGTCCGCTACCGGCTCGGGCTCGGCGGCATCCCGCGCGTCGACGTACCCCACGAGCGGACCGCCTGAGCCGAGTCGGACGTCGTGGGTGCGCGCCCTACTCCGGGAATGCCAGGTGAGGAGTCGGTCGTGGCTCGTAGCGGCCCGTGCGACCGCCGCGAGCTTCCACTCCGGCCCGTCCAGAGACCGGGTGACAGGTCAGTGGGTCACTGGGTCACTCGCTCCCACGAGAACGGCCCGAAGGTCGAGTCTGTCGGCGGCTGGCTCGTCGTGTTCGCGGTGAGACGCAGGTACTCCAGCGGCACGGTGCTCCCGTGCACCACGATGCGGTGGAAGTTCGCGACGTCGTAGGACGGATGACTGTTCCAGTCGTCGTAGGAGCAGACGTCCTCGTCGCCCGTGCATTGCGATGCCTGCTGCAGGGGGTTGTCGGAGCGGTAGACGTGGGAGTCGCCGTTGAGCAGGAGAACGGGCCTTGCCAAGGACGTGGTGTGGCTGGCGAGGCTGCTCACGATGGGTTCGTAGTTGGCCAGGTGGCTCGCGTCCTTGCCGTCGAGATCCCACATGTCGGCCTGCGTCATGAGCACCACGGAGCGTGCGTGCACACCGACGGCGGTGTTGAACACACGGTCGATCCAGCGCAGGTCGGCGCCGGTTCGGTTGGCGGCCTCGGTGGTCTGCTGCGGGGAGGCAGCGGGTGCGCCGTACCAGGGGTCGGCGTCGTTGTTCGAGCCGCCGGGCACGTCGAGGGAGGCGAAGAGGATGCCGTCGCGCTCCCACATCACGTTCTCGACGTACTGACCGTCGGTGGGGTGCGAGCGGTTGTCGACCTGTGCCTGCGAGAGCACTCGGAGCTTGCCGCTGCCGAGTGTCGCGCCGGGGGTCGGGAAGAAGATCGAGCGCACGAGGGCGAGGTTGTCGACCGGGTTGCCTCCGGCGTAGTCGGCGAGGTTGCCACCGTCGTCCTTGACGTAGTCGATCTGTCCGGAGGTGGGGTTGTACGCGCCGCCGCCCTCTTTCTTCTTGTGGCAGTCAGTCCACTCGTTGTCACCGGGGGTGTACACGAGGGGGACGGCGAACTCGGTCCACAGGTCGGCGACCTGCTGATCGTAGGCCTGGGTGCAGTACTGGCTTCCGGAGTGGATGTCTCCGACGTGCAGGACGGTGGACACAGCCCTGTCTGCGTTGACTGTTCGGATGAACGCTGGGGTGGCCTCGGTCTCGCTGGTGTCGGTGGGAGACGTGCCGTACGGCGCGTCGCCGTAGACCGCGTAGCTGAAGGCGCGCGAGTGGTGCTCGTGGCCGTGGTTGATGCGTTGGCTGGTCGACGCGGCGACAGGGGCTGCCGCACCTGCGGCGCTGAGGGCGAGGACGACGACGGCACAAGCGCCACGGGTCGGGAAGGCAGGCATGGACACCTCGAGTGTCTGGTCGGCAAGGTCGGACCAGTCGACGTTCGCGGCACCAGATGCACCGACGATGGCTCGCTGATGAACGGGCTGCGAACAGCACCTGCAAGGGCCGCGCGAGACCTCCCGTCGACCCGTCATCAGGACGCCGTGCAACACCTTCTTGGTTTCTCAACCTTGAGGGACGTCGGCGACGTGGGTGGCATGCAGGGGCCTCAGGGTGGGAGGCGTCACAGGGCACCGAAGGTTCCAGGTCCGATCCGCGGAGTTTCTCTCGCGGGTGCTCCGTGCCTTGCTACCCGTGCCGTAGGCACGTGTGCGCCGGCAGCGTGGTTGCCGTTCATTCACGACCCGCTGTCCCCGGACGAGGGCGGATTCCTCCTGGGCGCCCAGCACTGGAGGCAACGACGGCGGAGGCTTTTCTCCAACGGCACTACGTTGAAGTGCTGACGTACGGCGATTGGTACGTCTGGCGGCACCGAGCGGGAGGAGTCGAGCGATGGACGTCTCGGTGGTCGATGTTGAGGTGCTGCTGGCCGACCTGCTCGCGTGCGCGGCCCGGTGCGACACGGTGCCAATGCGCTGGGCGCACCTCGGAGCGGGGCGTGACCGTGGTAGGACGACGGTGTGGGTTCGGCCTCGCCGAGCTTGTGTTGAGCGTGGGTGCCGCCTGCCAGTACGCCTGCAGCCGCACCGTGGGATCCGACCAGGTGGGAGCGAGTAGCGATGGGTGACGATCGTGAGCGGCGCGACACCCTCCCGGAGCAAGCAGTGACCCGCAAGACCTTTGACGAGACCGGGGTGCGGCTGAGTCCGGAGAATGCAGTCCGGCTCACGGCGACCTTGTGGACCGTCGTGGTGGTCTTCGCGGTCGTCACGTTGCTGCGGTCCCACCAGGTGGGGATCCCGCTGCGCGACCCAGGCGGTGCGATGTTTCGGGGCAGGCTGGCCAGCGCTGTCGGTCTGCTGGTGGTCCTCGCGGTCGGCGACGCGGTGGTCCGCACCATGCTGGGCGGCTGGTCGTGGCGCGGGGTCGCGGTCCGGATCCGGGGAGCTTGGAGCCGTCAGCGGATCGCGCTGGTGGGCTCCGGACTGCTCGCCTACCACCTGGTGTACGTCTGCTATCGCAACCTCAAGAGTTGGAACGCCTTTCGAGCGCAGCACGATCAGGCGCTACTCGCCTTTGACAGGTCCCTGTTCGGCGGCCACAGCCCGGCGGTCCTCCTGCACGACCTCCTGGGGCAGGACATAGCCGCCCTGGTGCTGGCGGTCGTCTACAAGTCCTTCACCTACCTGGTGCCTGCGTCGGTCGTGGGTACCTTGGCGCTGCTGCCACGCGTGCGCGAGGCGTACGTGTTCCTGTGCTCGGCAATCTGGATCTGGATCCTGGGTGTCGCCTCCTACTACCTGATCCCCACCCTGGGTCCCTTCGCGTCCGCGCCGTCGGAGTTCGCCGGACTGTCCTCGACGCCGATCACCTCGACCCAGGCCGAGTACCTCGCCGAGAGGAGCCATCTGTTGGCCGCCCCCGGGGCGAGCGACGCCTTTGCGAGCATCGCGGCCTTTGCGAGCCTGCACGTCGCGTTCACCTGCATGGTGCTGCTGATGGCCCGCTACTACGGATGGCGACGCACGACGATCACGCTCGCGGCCTACCTCGCCGCCGTCATGGTCTCGACGATCTACTTCGGTTGGCACTTTGTCGTCGACGACGTTGCCGGGGTCCTGCTCGCCGTGCTGGCCGTCTACCTGGGTCGGCTGATGGTCTATCCCCCCGGTAGCGACCGGACCAAGGCGGCACCCAGATGACGCTCGCCGACGTTCCCGCTGCCGCCACCGGATGGTCCGGGCCCCTTCCGCGCCCGGACTCGGGCTCCGGGGGTGGCCCAGGAGGCGATCGCGGGAGCCTGCCGAGACTGCGTGCCGCCGCACCCGTCCTGGTCGCGGTCGTGCTCTCCGGGGCACTGCACCTGGCCTGGTGGCAGCTCCTCGCGTCGTCCGGTGGAGACATCGCAGCCCAGGACGCGTGGGCGCACTTCGCCCGCGCCCACCCCGGGAGTGCCTACGACCTGGCCTGGTACGGCGGGATGCACCCAGCCTCCTACAGCCTCCTGTCCCCCTATTTGATGGCCGCCCTCGGGGTTCGCCCGACCATGGTCATCGCAGGCACCGTCTCCGCCGGTCTGCTGGCGTTTCTCGTGACCAAGCGTGACCCCGCAGCCGCCCACCGCTGGTGGCCGGCCCTCTACGGTGCGTGCGCCCTCGTCGGCGACGCGGTGTCCGGCCGGGTCACGTTCGCGCTCGGCACCTGCTTTGCCCTGGCCGCACTCTGCGTCATCTTCGTGTGGCCACCGAGCTGGGGTGCGGGCCACCGGCGGACCCGTGGCGCGCTGACCGTGGTCGCCTCCGCGCTGGCAACGGCCGCGAGCCCGGTTGCCGGCCTCTTCCTGGGCCTGGTCGCGGCCAGTCTGTGGCTGACCGGGCGACGACGCGCGGCGTACGCCCTCGGTCTCCCGCCGACCGTGCTGGTCGGGCTCTCGGCCGTCCTGTTCCCCTTCTCCGGCGAGCAACCGATGGCCTGGGACTCCGTGGTCCTGCCGCTGGCATCCGGCGCGGCGGTCGCCGTGCTCTCGCCGCGGGCCTGGCGATCGCTGCGCGTCGGAGCGGTCGTCTACATCGTGGCCGTCCTCGTCGCCTGGCTGGTGCCATCGCAGGTCGGGACGAACATCTCCCGCCTGGGACTGCTGTTCGGCGGCTGTGCGCTCGTCGCAGTCGCTGCCTGGGGAGGCATTGAGTCGTCGGTCGCCGCTCGCCGCCTTGGGTCTCCCGCGGCGCGAGTCGCGCTGGTCCTCGCGCTCGTCACCTGCACGGTCTGGCAGGTCGCCACCGCGGGCCGCGACGCTGCTGGGGCCGGGCCGGCCGACAACCAGCGCGCTGGCCTGTCGTCGCTGATCGACCAGCTCGACTCACGCGGCGCCGACCTTGGCCGGGTCGAGGTGGTCCCGACCCGGAGCCACGGAGAAGCCGCAGCGCTCGCACCGTACGCAAACCTGGCCCGGGGATGGAATCGCCAGGCTGACGCCGAACGCAACAAGATCTTCTATCGAAGCGCCACCCTGACACCCCGCACCTACCGTCGCTGGCTGCACCGCTGGGCGGTCGGGTTCGTCGTCCTCCCCAGAGCCGAGCTGGACCCCGCCGCTGTCGACGAAGGGCGGCTCGTCGCCGGCGGAGTCCCGTACCTGACCACCGTGTGGGCAGACGCCGACTGGACGCTGCTCGAGGTCCACCACGCAACCCCTCTGGTCTCGGCCCCAGCCACGGTGCTCAGGTTCGACGCCGTCGGAGTCGTCGTCTCGATCCCGCGCGCCGCAACGGTCGTAGTCCGGGTCGCCTACTCACCGTGGCTCAGCCTCCTGGACCAGAACGGCGAACCTCTCGACCCCAGCTCGTCGGGCGACCCGGACGCCCACGGCGCGAGCACAGACGCCGAGCCCTGTCTGTCCGACCTCGACTCCGAGGACCTGGACCGCAACGGCCCGCCCCACGCGGAGGACTGGACGGTTCTGCACGCTCCTCGCGCGGGCGTGTACACCCTGGCCGCGCCCTACAAGCTGCCTCGCGGCACCGCATGTCCCTGATCCCCGCCACTCGATGACCTGACCGTAGCCCGAAGGCGGGACTCAGCGGACCGGCCGTGCGCTACGGTCCGAGAGATGGAACAGATCCTTCTCCTGACAGCAGCGGGCCTGGTGCTGTGGGCGATCAGCTGTCTGGCAATGATGCTCTTCGCATCGCGGCTCCCCGACGGGTTGATGCGACAGGTTGCCGAGTTCCTTCCGTCCTGCGTCACGACCGCGCGAGTCCTGCGCACGAACCCATCGGTTCCGCGACGAGCGAAGTTCGCACTCCTCGTCGCGGTCCTGTGGGTGGTGTCGCCGATCGATCTCCTGCCAGAGTTTCTCCCAGTCATCGGGCCTCTTGACGACGTCGTCGCAGTGATTCTGCTGCTGCGGTACGCAGCGAGAAGCATCCCGCGAGACACGCTTCTCGCTGCGTGGCCGAGCAACCCTGCTCTGCTCGAACGTCTCCTCGGCCGGGATCGTGCAAGCTCGACACCGGAATGACGAAGCGCTCACCCGGCCGTCGTCATCCGCCCCAGGACGAGGCCGCGGGTCGTGCGAACGGCGAAGCCTTGGACGGGGCCGCGTTTAGGGCACCGTCCTGAGGGCACTGTCCTAGAACTACGCCCCTGTGGGCCAACACTGGGAGGGACATACATCATGCTGTGGACGATTCTCGTCATTCTGGCGATCATCGCTTTGGTCATTTTCATCGTGAGCCGAGTACGCGGTGGCCGAGGCGTCTGACACCCAGGCGTGACCACTGAGCTCACGAGGTTCTGGCTGGTCACCGTGCCCTAGTCACCTACGCATCACCCGCAGAAGGCGGCGTTGAAACGCGGAGGAAGCCATCGCGGTGCTTTGTCCTGGCCTGCACAAAACCTGACTGGTTCACTCCCAACAACCGATACAGGTTTCGGCGAGCTGCGAGCAGGACACCGTCCCAACGGTTCTCGGCAAATCCGCTCAACGAGGAGTATCTGATGGGTTACGGACTTGGGATCTTTCTTCTGGTCGTGGGGCTGATTCTGGCGTTGGCGGTGCAAGACACGCTGAACGGCGTCGACCTCACGATGATCGGCTGGATCATGGCTGCCGTCGGGTTGGGCGCGATCGCCCTGACCGCCATCACGCTCAACTCCGGCCGGCGCGCTCGCAGCGTGCAGACCACGACGCACTCGGATGGCACCCAGACCGTCCGCGAGAGTCGCACCGACATCTAGGACTCCGTTGATGACTTGGACGGAATACGTGCACGAGCACGAGTGGCGCCTGACCTCCGTGGACTTCGAGGACGGACAGAGCGTGGGTTCCTTCGAGTGCGCAGGCTGCCCCGATGTCCTCTTTCGCTGACCTTGTCAAGCAGTGGTGCGCGCCAACCCTGGGGCTGTCATCCGACTCTGTCGCCTGAACGTGTCGGCTGACGGAGAGGTGTCTGCGAACCTCACTCGGCTTGCCGCCCTTGCGAAAGTGCCGGCTTGAACCGAGGGGACTTCATGGCCTCACCCCGAAGACCGCCAGATAGGACGTTCAATGATGGAAGCAACGCCGATATTCAACTCTGTCGCGCGAGAACTTGCGCTAGATCCCGATCTGTTCCCGGCGCGCCCGGATGTACCGGAGCCCGACACGCACAGTCAGGCGCGGGATTCGCGAGGCTGAGCTCGGTCAGCACGCCACCTACCGAGTCGGCTGATCCGGCGTCACTGGGTCCTGGTGAACTCACACGATGGGCAAGGCACCGCCCAAGGCTGAGCCTGGGCGATGCCGCGAACCGTGTGGGCGCCTTGCTGCGCGGTCGATCGGGCGGGTCGATACCCGCGCGCAGGCCTGGACCCCCATGAGCAGGCCCGAAACCAAGAACGTCCCCGCCGGACTCGGCGGGGACGTTCTCGCAGGTCTGAGACCTGGTTGCCGGTGGCCAGGGGCGGGGTCGAACCGCCGACCTTCCACTTTTCAGTCACACGTGAGCCGTTCGGCGAG
>FSTU01000168.1_pt1 | contig 10104 bp, 10 predicted proteins | sample 1637111 | NCBI WGS metagenome assembly FSTU01 (sample SAMEA3914819, study PRJEB12502) | metagenome | biome: forest; material: soil | place: Canada | collected 2010-06-26 | depth 0.3 m | reverse complement strand
GTACGACGCCCGCTTGCGTGAGTACTTCCTGGCCGACCGCCAGGGCCTGACCCACGCCGACTACCGCGCCGTCGCGCCCGAGGAGTTCGCGGAGTTCCGGCGCGGCAACTTCGACGTCGTACCGGGCGGGGAGACCGCCGAGGAGGTGTCCGGCCGGGTCGTCGCCGCGGTGCACGAGCTGCTCGGCTCGATCGAGGCGGGGGAGACCGCAGTGGCGGTGTCCCACGGTGCCGCGATCCGCGACGCCGTACCCGTCCTGCTGGGCCTGCCCCTCACCGAGCGCGCGGTGCTGCACGGCCTCGACAACTGCGCCTGGGTCGAGCTGGACCAGCTCGAGCCGAGCGCCCCGCTGCGGCTCGTCGCCTACAACCGGGTCGCCGCCGGCTGACCGACCCCGATTTCGCGTCGGGCCGGGCAGTTGGCTAGTATTCCGCGAGTTGTCTCCCCGCTGGTTCGGGAGGCGCGAAGCAGTACCTGGGGCTGTGGCGCAGCTGGTAGCGCACCTGCATGGCATGCAGGGGGTCAGGGGTTCGAGTCCCCTCAGCTCCACGAGAACATCAGGCCAGAGGCCATGTCCGAACCTCGACAGAGGACACAGGACATGGCCACTGTCCATTTAATGGACACCTTTGCGTCGTGCATCGTCTCGCCGACCGGCTGACCCGGATCACATCACCCGGACTGGAGGATGACAAGACGCGCGGAGCGAGCGACAGTGGTGGGGTACCGAACCGCCCGGCGGCCGGGAGCTCGGGCGTCGCCCCGGCGCAAGGAGTTGTCATGGACGACTACTCGTTGATCGCAGACCACGGACTGATCGGCGACCTGCAGACCGCCGCGCTGGTGAGCACCGACGGCTCCATCGACTGGTTCTGTGCTCCTCGTTTCGACTCCCCGAGCGTGTTCGGAGCAATCCTCGACCGGCAGCAGGGCGGCCACTTCCGCATCCGACCGTCGCACGACGCCTTCGACACCAAGCAGCTGTACTTCCCGGACACGGCCATCCTCATCACCCGGTTCCTCACGGAGGCCGGCGTCGGTGAGGTGGTCGACTTCATGCCAGTGACGAGCGGCGTCCGCGCGGTGGCGAACCACCGAATCGTGCGGCTGCTCCGCTGTGTCAGGGGCCGGATGGAGTTCAACGTGGACATCGTGCCGCGGTTCGACTACGGCCGACAGCCCCACGAGCTGAACGTGACCCAGGACGGCGCGGTCTTCGAGAGCCAGGGTTCGTCGCTGACCCTCCACGTCGTGCGCGAGCCCGACGACGTCCGGCTGGTCCAGCCGCTCGCGGCCGCCGCCGGCGGCGTGCACGCCTCATTCCCTCTGGAGGCCGGCCAGGTCCGCGGCCTCATCCTGGAGACGGCCGCCGACGGGCCGCCGCGGCAGGTACGGGTGGCCGAGGCGCAGCAGCTCTTCGACGAGACCGCTGACTTCTGGCGCTCTTGGCTGGCAAAGTCCACCTACTCGGGACGATGGAGGGAGATGCTCCAGCGCTCGGCGATCACGCTGAAGCTGATGACGTACGCCCCCTCCGGAGGCCTGGTGGCCGCGCCCACGGCCGGGCTTCCGGAACAGATCGGCGGCGAACGCAACTGGGACTACCGATACACATGGATCCGGGATGCTTCCTTCTCCGTCTACGCCCTGCTACGGATGGGCTTCACCGAGGAGGCCGCCTCCTTCGCCGGCTGGCTGCGGGACCGGGTCCAGGAGAAGGCAGGGGGTGCCACCGGGCCGCTGAACATCATGTACCGCGTCGACGGCTCCTCCGACCTCACCGAGGAGACCCTCGAGCACTGGGAGGGCTACCGGGGCTCGCGACCGGTGCGGATCGGCAACGGCGCAGCCGACCAGCTGCAGCTAGACATCTACGGCGAGGCGATGGACAGCATCTACTTCGGGGACCAGAGCGGCCTCACCATCGGCCATCAGGGCTGGCTCGCGATCCGGGACCTGCTCGACTGGCTCACCGACAATTGGGACCAGCCCGAGGAGGGCATCTGGGAGACACGGGGCGGTAGACAGGAGTTCACCTACGGCCGGGTCATGTGCTGGACCGCATTCGACCGGGCGATCAGGATGGCCACCACACGGGGCCGCCCGGGGCCGCTGGACAAATGGGCTCGCGCCCGGGACACGGTCTACGACCAGGTGATGAGTCGTGGCTGGAACGCCGAGCGTGGCGCCTTCGTGCAGCACTTCGACAGCTTGGTCCTCGACTCGTCCCTCCTGCGCATGCCGACCGTGGGGTTCGTCGCCCCCCAGGACCCGATGTGGCTCTCGACGCTGCGCGCCATGGACACCGAACTTGTCTCCGACAGCTTGGTCTACCGCTACAACCCGGACGCCTCCCCGGACGGCCTGCAGGGATCCGAGGGCACGTTCTCGTTGTGCACCTTCAGGTACGTCGACGCGCTCGGGCGGGCCGGCCGGCTCGACGACGCGCGGCTGACCTTCGAGAAGATGCTCACCTACGCCAACCACCTGGGTCTGTACTCCGAGGAGATCGCGATCACCGGCGAGCAGATCGGCAACTTCCCCCAGGCATTCACCCACCTCGCCCTGATCGACGCCGCCATGACTCTCGATGCGCGCCTGGATCGGAGGACCGACGAACCGAGCGGAGCGCGAGGTTGACATGGGAACGATCGCGACCAGCGAGAGCGCGAAAACCAGTGTCGGCGACTTCCGCGCGCGGCCTAGCCTCGTCGGTCATGGACATCCGCGCGCTCGACGAGACGGCCCTGGCCGACGACGCGCTGATGCGCGAGTTCTACGACCTCACCCGGCGCAGCGAGCTCGTGGGCCGGGAGGATGCGCCGTTCTGGGGCTTCGGGGAGTTCCTGGGCGGGTTCCGCTCGCCCGACAGCGGCCGGCGGCAGGAGCTCTTCGCGGCGTACGACGGAGACAGGCTGGTCGGCCACGCCGTGCTGTGGTCGTTCCTGCTCGACAACACCGACAAGGCGTGGTTCCACCTGAACGTCGACGTGCCGGATCGGCGCCGCGGCATCGGCCGCACGCTGGCCGAGCGGGTCGAGCAGGTCGCCAGGGACGACGGCCGGTCGCTGATCATGATCGACACGAAGCTCCCGTACGACGACCGCGACGACCACCCGTACCAACGCTTCGCCGAGGCCTGCGGCTTCGGGCTCTCCAACATCGAGGTGGTCAGGCACCTGACCCTGCCGATCCCCGACGAGCAGATCCAGACATGGATCGACGAGGCCGCTCCACACCACGGGGGCTACACGATCGAGACGTTCGTCGGCGCGGTGCCAGGTGACCTCGTCGACTCGTTGTGCGTGCTCCTGGGCCAGCTGGCGGTGGACGCGCCGACCGGAGCCGTCGACTTCGAGGAGGAGGCGGTCACGCCGCAGCGGTACGCCGACATGGTTGCGACCACGAACGCCATGGGGCGGGTCCGCTACGAGACGGTCGCGCTCACCGCCGACCGGCAGGTGGTCGCACAGTCCACGCTCGCCCTGTCGCTGGAGGACAGCGCCGAGGTCTACCAGTGGGGCACCTTCGTGCACCGGGAGCACCGCGGTCACCACCTCGGCCTGGCCACGAAGGCGGTCAACCTCCGCGCCGTCCAGGCCGCACGCGACGACCTGACCCTGGTCACGACCCAGAACGCCGAGACCAACGACCACATGGTCGCGATCAACGAGCGGATGGGGTTCCGGCCGATCGAGGCCGCGGCCGAGTTCGTCAAGCGCATCTGACTCGAGCCGCGCTGATCCGACCAGGCTAGGCCGCGAAATGTAGCCCGGATCCCGGCCCGTTGACGTCCGCTAATGTGGACGTCTGGTCCGTCGACGCCATGAAGGTTGACGAATGTCGTCGACCTCGCCGCGGGCGAGAGGAGATGGCCCATGTCAGACGCAATCGTGATCGAGTTCAATGGTGTGAGCGCCGCTCAGTACCGCGAGGTCAACGCGATCCTGGGGATCGACCCCGACACCGGCGAGGGCGACTGGCCCGACGGTCTCATCGCTCACACCGGCGCGGCGAGCGCGAACGGCCTTCTGGTCTTCGAGGTGTGGGACTCCCAGGAAGCGCAGGCGGCCTTCATGAACTCTCGCCTGGGTCCGGCCCTCGGTCAGGTCGGGGTGCCCGACCCTGCTCGAGCAGAGTGGTTGTCGGTCGAGGGGCACATGGCTCGCTAGCGCCGGGCTGCCTGCGTACGACGTCGGCGCGACACGCGAGCCCCACGCGCGCGAAAGTGCCAACAAATGCTTGCTCAAGCAAGTAGTGTCCTGCCGTGACCGACGTCGAGCCACTGAACGAGACCGAAGAGGCCTTCTGGCGAGCCCTCATGCGCGTCGTGCTGTCCCTGCCCAGACGCCTGGACAGCGACCTGGCGCGGACGGTGGGGATCACGGCTAACGAGTACACGACGCTGATGTGCCTGTCCGAGGCTTCGGGGCGTGAGCTGCGGATGGCGGACCTCGCGAAGGCCGCGGCACTGTCGGCGAGCCGGATGACCCGCCTGGTCGACGACCTCCAGTCCCGCGGCCTGGTGGCGAAGCGGGCGAGCTCCGACGACGGGCGAGGCAACGTCGCCAGGCTCACCCCGGCCGGGCTCGCGAAGCTCAAGAAGGCCTGGCCGGTGCACCTGGCCAGCGTCAGGGGCCGAGTGTTCGACCACGTGGAGCCCGCCACCGTCGCGAGCGCGGCCCAGGCCCTGTCGGAGATCGCCGCCCAGCTCGAAGCCGGTCGCTAGGTTCGACAAAGAAGATGCTTGCCAAAGCAAGTACATGCGTCGTAGCGTCGAAGGCCACATCAGTCGCGCACCCGCGGAGGGTGCGCAGGAGGCCCGAGGAGCAGAGATGACCACCACGACTTCGAACCCCAGCATCGCCACGGCCCTGCCGGACTACGCACCTGTACCGCCCGAGGCGCTCGGCCCGGCCCTGAACGAGCAGGGCTACCACGTCGGCCGCGTCGAGCGGAACCTGTTCTGGGTCACCGACGGGACCTACCAGTCGGCCTTCCTGGCCACCGACGACGGCGTCGTCCTCTTCGACGCGCCGCCGACCATCGGCCACAACCTGCGGCGCGCCGTGGACGAGACCGCCGCCGCCGAGGGAGTGACCAACGAGGTCACCCACCTGGTCTACTCCCACCACCACGCGGACCACGCCGGTGCTGCGAACCTGTTCGGCGACGACCTGGTGCGGATCGGCCACGAGGACACCCGGCGACTGCTGCTGCGCGACAACGACCCCACCCGGCCCGCACCGGAGGTGACGTTCACGGACACCTACACGCTCGACGTCGGCGGCGACCGGGTCGAGCTGGCCTTCCACGGCCCGAACCACTCGCCGGACAACATCTTCATCCACTTCCCGAACCACGACGCGCTGATGCTCATCGACATCGTGAACCCCGGCTGGGTCCCGATCTACAACCTCAACCTCTCCGACGACGCCCCCGGCTACATCGACGCCCCCGAGCAGGCCCTGTCCTACCCGTGGCAGCACTACATCGGCGGCCATCTCGGTCGGCTCGGAACGCGAGATGACGTCACGCTGCACCAGCAGTACATCGCCGACATCGTCGAGAGCGCGCGAGCCGCGCTCGGCTCGGTCGACCCGACGCCGGCCTTCATGAAGTACGGCGTGAACGTGTGGGCCGGCGTACAGGGCTACCTCGACGAGGTGACCGCGCGGGCCGCCGAGCCGGTGATCGCCAAGTACACGGGCGTCCTCGCGGCGGCCGACGTCGAGGCCTTCACCTACACCACCACCTTCACGCTCATGCAGTCCCTGCGCCTCGACCTCGGCGTTGGCTCGCAGGTGCACCCGTGAGCAGGGAGCAGCAGGCCCAGCTGGACGCCATCCTGCGCCAGGGCGAGTTCGACACCGAGGCGGACGTGCAGACCCTGCGGGCCGCGTTCAGCGCACTCATGGCGCAGGTGCCGGTGGCTCCCGATGTCCAGCAGACCGCCGTTGAGGTCGGAGGTGTCCCCGGCATCGAGGTCACCATCGAGGGCATCGAGTCCGACACCGTGATCCTCTACTTCCACGGGGGTGTCTACGTCATCGGCTCAGCCGCCGCGTCCGTGCCGCTGGTGGGTGATCTCGTCCGGAGGACGGGGGCCCGGGCCATCACGCTCGACTACCGGCTCGCTCCTGAGCACCCCTATCCGGCCGCCGTGGACGACGCTCGGGCTGCGTACGAGGGGCTGCTCGCTCAGGGCACCGCCCCGTCGCAGATCGTCCTTGCGGGCGAGTCGGCCGGGGGCGGGCTGGCCGTGGCCACGCTGCTCTCCCTGCGGGACGCCGGCCTGCCGCTGCCGTCCTGTGCGTACGTGATGTCGCCGTACGTCGATCTGACGCTGTCGGGCGAGACGCTCGATGGGAAGCGGGACGCCGACCCGCTACTCACCCCCGCAGGGCTCCGTGCCCGGGTGCCGGACTACGTCGGTGCGGCCGATGCCGCAGACCCTCTGATCAGCCCGATCTTCGGCGATCTCACGGGCCTGCCTCCGCTCCTCATCCAGGTCGGCTCCCACGAGGTCCTCCTCAGCGACGCCATCCGACTGGCCGGACGAGCTGCGGTCGCAGATGTCCCGGTCACGCTCGAGGTCACCCCAGGAGTCCCGCACGTCTTCCAGGCGTACGCAGCCCTCGTCGACGAGGCAGGTGTGGCGCTGGACCGGGCAGCGGACTTCCTGAGGGCCCAGCTCGCCCACCAACTCAGCTACGGGAGCACGACATGACCGAGGCGACTGACTGGAACTCGAAGACGATCGCGGAGTTCCGCGCCAACGAGGGCCGGGTCGGTGGCCCCTTCGAAGGTGCGCCGATGGTCCTGGTGCACCACCGGGGCCGCAAGAGCGGCAGCGAGTACGTCACCCCGATGATGTACCTCCCGCACGACACCGACGACGACATCATCTACGTCTTCGCCACCAAGGGTGGCGCTCCCACCGACCCCGACTGGTCCCGCAACCTGATCGCCGCTGGTGCGGGCGACGTCGAGCGCGGCACCGAGTCCTACCGGGTCACCGTCCGCGAGCTGCCCGGCGCCGACCGCGACCGGGTGTGCGCCGAACAGGCCCGCCGCTACCCCGGCTTCGCGGAGTACGAGCGGCAGACCGCTGGCATCCGGACCATCCCGGTGCTCGAGCTCACGCGCGCGTAGCCCAGGTCGAACGACCCGGGGCGGGTCTACAGTTGGCCTCCGCGCCGACGGCGGAGGTAGCGCCCTTCGACGTCTTCGTCGCCACGGGGGAGGCGGCCCGCTCCGCCGAGGCCGTCGGGACCAAGGTCGTCGCCGGCGGCGAGGTCTCCTTCGGCACCCAGGCCACGTGATCACCTCGGGTGACTACACCTTCTTCGCGGGCAGCCGCAGCGACGCGTTCTTCTTCGACTACGACGGGATCGAGAACCTCTTCGACACCCGTGGCAACAGGAACTTCACCGCGCCCCACTTCGGGGGCCCGTCGCCGTGGACCGGGGTCGACTCGAACGCCGAGGCTAACGTCTTCTCGACCGTCGTCGAGCTGCCGACATCGGCGCTCGGTGCCGACCCCGACATCCACATCTGGGGACGGTGCAGCGTGCGACGTGACGGTCAGCTGCTCCACGTCGACCGGGCCGGGCACCCCTCGGTGAGCAGCTTCTTCAACACCGACGAGACCAAGGAGGAGTACAACGCCAGCGAGCCGGTGCACGACCGGGAGCGCTGGACCGACCTCTTCGTCCACCTGTTGGGGCACACCGGCGGCTATCCGCGGGACGAGGCCATCGCCGCCATCGATGCCGAAGGTCTCCTCCCGGACGTGCTGACCTTCGATCCCTCGAACCCGGCTCGGTACCCGAACGGCCGGGTCTTCAGCGACGACGTCATCAACCATCGTCTGCTGTTCCTCTCCCGGGGTGATGTCCCGCCCCCGGGCCTGTCGCCCCATGGCGACCCCCTCGAGGAGTTCCCGTACCTGGGGAACCCGCACCCGGCGGCCGGGCAGTCGGATGGGCCCTCATTCACGTGAGAATGTGGCTACCTACGTATTACCCAGGTCCGTGTTGTACCGAGCCGGTGCACTCGCTTCGCTGGCGCCGAGCCGCCGCCGCACCTCCGACTAGTGGTCAGCGGGACGGCTGAGGTCGGCCGGCCCGGCGCCCTGCGTCAGCTCTCGACGCGCGCCCTCGGGATGGTGAGCGCGAGGCCGGCCGCGATGAACGCCGCGGCCACGCACATGCCGAACAGCACGCGGTACGACGCCAGCGTCGGCACCTCGTACCCGCCCAGGCTGATCGTGGCCGCGGCCAGGATGCTCCCGCCGACCGCGCTCGCGAGCGAGGTGCCGATGCTGCGGGCCAGGGTGTTGAGACCGTTGGCGGCCGCGAGCTCGTTCGGAGGAGTGTGCTCGTTGATGAGGGTCGGCATCGCGGCGTACCCGATGCCGATGCCGATACCGAGCACGATCCCGCCCAGCACCACCCACCAGATCGAGTCGGTGAACACGATCCGCACGATCCAGCTGAGGCCCACGATGCAGGCGCCGATGGCGAGGGTCTGCGGGGCGCCGCGCCGGCGGATGAGCCGTGCGGCGACGGGGGCGAAGAAGAGCATCATCAGGCCGCTCGGCAGCATCACGAGGCCGCTCACCAGGATCGACGAACCAAAGCCGTAGCCAGTCTCCTCGGGAGCCTGCAGGTACCCGGCCGTCCCGATCATCGACGCGAAGAGCGCGAAGCCGAAGAGGATCGAGGCGACGTTCGTGAGCACGATCGGCCGGCGGCGCAGCGCCACCAGGTCGACCAGCGGCTGGCTGATCCGGGTCTGCGACCAGCCGAAGACGACGAGCAGGACCGCCGACGTCGCGAGCAGGCCGATCACCTTCGGCGAGCCCCAGCCCCAGACCGCGGTCTGGGCGAGCGGGAGCAGCAGCGTGACGAGGGTGGCACTGAGCAGGAAGGCGCCGACCAGGTCGACGCGGCCGCCGCTGCGGTTCGGGGACTCGGGGACGACCACCAGCACGGCGGCGAAGGCGATGATGCCGCCGACCGCGGTGACCCAGAAGAGCGCGTGGAAGTCGGCGTGCTCCGCGATCAGGCTGGCGAAGGGCAGCGCCAGCGCACCGCCGACGCCGAGCATCGCGCTGATCACGGCGATCGCGGAGCCGACGCGCTCGCGCGGCAGGGTGGTGCTCAGCAGGCTGATCCCGAGCGGGATGGTGGCCATCGACGCGCCCTGGATCGCCCGGCCGACGATCAGCAGCGCGAGGTTGCTGGTGAAGCAGGTGATCAGCGAGCCGATGACGAGCGCGCCGATGGCGACGAGCATCATCCGGCGCTTGCCGAACATGTCGCCGAGGCGGCCGAAGAGAGGTACGGCGACCGCGCCCACGAGCAGCGTCGAGGTCAGCAGCCACTCCACGTTGCCGACCGACGTGTCGAGGGTCGCCGGCAGCGTCGCCAGGACCGGAATCAGCATGGCCTGGGTCAGCGAGACCGCCAGTGCGGCGAACCCGACCACCATCAGCTCGAGCCGGGCCCGGCCCGGCGAGGTGTGCGCCGCGATCTCGGCGTCGGTCGCGCCCGCGGGCGGGTGCACGGCGCCGTGGACGGTGTCCGTCGGCTGGCCGGTCTGCTGGTCGGTCATGGGTTCCTCTTGTGGGGCTGGGCGTAGGTGATGGCGGCGACGTGGGCCGCCAGGTCGTCGCGCTGCACGAAGCGGCTGAGCAGCCGGACGAACGTCGCGCGGTCGGTGGGCGACCAGTCCATGAGGCCGTCGCGGAGCTTGCCGCGCCGCTCGACCTCGGCGTCGTCGAGCAGCTCGTCGGCGCGCGGCGAGAGTCGGACGAGTACGGCGCGCCGGTCGGTCACGTCCTGCTCGCGCACCACGAGACCGCGTCGCTCGAGGTCGTCGAGATGCCGCGAGACGGTGGTGGAGTCGAGCCGCAGCTGCACCGCGAGGTCCTTGACCCGCAGCGGTCCGAGCCGCCTCAGCTTGAACAGCGCCTTGACCGGGCCGCGGCCCATGCCCGGCGAGAGCGTCTCGGCGAAGTCGGCGAGGTAGATGTCGCCGTGCAGGGTGAGCTCGGTGAAGGCTTCGTGCAGCACGTCCTCGAGCTGCTCGTGCGCC
>FSTU01000176.1_pt1 | contig 10165 bp, 7 predicted proteins | sample 1637111 | NCBI WGS metagenome assembly FSTU01 (sample SAMEA3914819, study PRJEB12502) | metagenome | biome: forest; material: soil | place: Canada | collected 2010-06-26 | depth 0.3 m | reverse complement strand
GCTCTCCTGTGGGGTCTCTTCTCCTCCGCCGCCCTCTACCTGGGCCAGTGGCTCGCGAAGCCGCTCGGGAAGTCCGAGCGGGCGATCGGCCTGATGATGGGCTTCGGCGCCGGCACCCTGCTCAGCGCGGTCGCCTACGAGCTGGTGCCCGAGTCGACCCTCGAGCACGGCTGGAAGATCGCGCTGAGCTTCATGGTCGGCGCGCTGGCCTACTACGTCGGTGACCGGCTGATCGACCGCCGCGGCGGCTCCGCCCGCACCGCGATCGCCGCGGGCAAGGGCCAGGACGGCTCCGGCGCGGCGATGTTCCTCGGCGCCCTGCTGGACGGCATCCCCGAGGCGTTCATCCTCGGTCTCACCCTCGCCCTCGGCGGCAACATCAGCGTCGCGTTCGTCGCGGCGATCTTCGTCTCCAACATCCCGCAGGGCCTCGCCGGCACCACCAGCCTCCAAGAGGCCGGCACGCCGGACCGGCGGATCTTCGTGATGTGGACGCTGCTGACGATCACCTGCGGACTGACGTCGCTCTTCGGCTACGTGATGGCCGACGAGCTGCGCAACGCGGGCCTGATCGCGGAGGGCTTCGCCGGTGGCGCGGTGCTGATGATGCTCGCCGACTCGATGATGCCCGAGGCGTTCCGCCACGGCGGCCGCACCGTCGGGCTGCTGACCGTCGTCGGCTTCCTCGTGGCCGGCGTGCTTACTGTCGTCCAGTAGGAGTTTCCTGGGCCGGCTGGTGGCGCCGACGGTGCCGCACGCTGAGCAGCACGATGGCCAGCGCGACCGTCGTCACGAGCCCGGAGATGATGACCGAGGCGAGCGGGAACTCCCCGAGCGCCAGGCCGATCCGGTACGCCAGCACACACGTGTAGACGCTCCACAGCACGCCGCTCAGGACCGACCAGAGCAGGAACCGCCGGTACCGGATGTGGGAGAGGCCCATCGTGGCGTTGACGACGAACCGCAGCCCGGGCACGTACCGGCCGCCGACGATGAGGGCCGGGGCGCTCGAGTCCAGCATGTCGAGCGCCTGGGCCACCCTGGGGTTGGCCCGGGCCTTCTCGACGTGGGGCTCGACCCGGCGCGCGTACCGCCGGGCCAGCCAGAACAGCGCCGAGTCGCCGACGATCGCACCGAGCGCCCCCATCACGATGATCGGCCACAGCTCGAGCACGCCGTGAGCGGCCGCGGTGGAGGCGGTGTTGAGGGTCGTCTCGCCGGGGAAGATCGGGATCACCCCGTCGAGGGCGACCAGCGCGAAGACCGTCAGGTACGACGCCCGCGCGCTCGCGTCGTCGAACGAGATGCCGTCGCCGGTGACCAGGTAGACGACTGCCGCGACCACGACGACGACGGCGACCACGAGCGCCACGACCACCTGGGTCTTCTGACGTCTCGACAGGTCCCGCACCCGTGCATCATGCCGACACTGGGGCGCCCGCTCATCCGTTTCGGATGAACGCGGCCATGGTTCACCCGCCTCGGGTGAGGCCGCGCGGGCGGACCCGTCCTAGCGTGCGAGGACAGCGGTGCGCGCACCGACCCGATGCCGAGGAGGAACCGATGCAGGACGATCTCGAAACCATGGGACCGGTGGACTACCTGGTCGTCGAGTTCCCGGGGAGCCGGATGACGGGCGAAGGACTGCCGCTGCTCGTCGACCTGGTCGACCGGGGCATCATCAGGATCCTCGACTTCGTCTTCGTCACAAAGGGCCTGGACGGCTCCGTGGCGGGCGTCGCTATCGCCGATCTCGACGGCGACGGGGAGCTCGACCTCGCGGTCTTCGAGGGCGCATCCTCCGGGCTGCTCGGCGAGGACGACATCAACGAGGCCTCGAGCGTGCTCGAGCCCGGCAGCTCCGCTGGCATCCTCGTCTACGAGAACACCTGGGCCGCCCCGCTGGCGCAGGCGCTGCTCCGCGGCGGCGCCCAGCTCGTCGCCGGTGGCCGGATCCCGATCCCCGCCATCGTCGCCGCCCTGGACGCGCTCGAGCCGTCCGACGCCTGAGCACCACCCAACGAGAGGAGCAACACCATGCCTGGACTCATCAGAGGGGTCGCGCGGACGGCCGCCATCGCCGGCACCGCGACCGCCGTGTCGAACCGCGTGTCCCGACGGCAGGCCGGCCGGTGGTCGGAGCAGGAAGCCGCCCAGCAGGCGCAGCAGCCGCAGTACGCCGAGCCCGCTCCGCAGTACGCCCCGCCCCCGCCGGAGCCGGCGGCCGTCGACACGGACACCAAGCTCGCCCAGCTCAAGGATCTCGCCGCGCTCAAGGATCAGGGGATCCTGACCGACATCGAGTTCGAGGTCCAGAAGCAGAAGATCCTCGCTTCCTGACCCACCAGACATCCCGGGCCGACGCACACTGTGTCGGCCCGGGATCCCTGCGTTCAGACCTCGTTCTTGATCTCGGCGCCGTGCACCGTGAGGGCCCAGATGACCAGGACGTCGACGGCGATCATCAGCGCCGACCAGATCGGGTAGGCCGGCAGGAACGCGAGGTTGCTCAGCGCGCTGATCATGGCCACGATGACCGCGACGACCCGCGCCCACATCTGTCCCGCGAGCAGGCATGCGCCGACGAGGATGGCGATCGCGCCGCCGATGATGTGCGCCCAGCCCCAGGCGGTGTAGTCGAGGTTGAGGACCAGGCCGCCCTTGCTGACCAGGAACACCTCGTCCCTGAAGAGCGCGACCAGGCCCTCGATGATGTGGAACGACCCGAGCATGATCAGCATCATCCCCGCGAAGACGACCCAGCCCACCCAGCCGGTCTGCCCGCGCGTGTTCGTGGAGACCGGCACTCCGGCCGCGTCTTCGTACGGTGCTTGGTGACTCATCTGATCTCACCTTTCGGTTGGCGTTGACCTGAGCATGCCGCCGACCCGGCACGCCGGGCCTCATCCGTTTCGGATGAACCGCCGAGCCCGGATGCGGAGGAACATGCAGGCATGAGACAGGACCCGATCCCGGGCACCCGCCTCGTCGTCGAGCCCGGAGACGCGCCCGCCGACCTGGTGGTCGGCGCCCTCTCGCTCGGCATCGCCGGGGCGGTAGGCGCCGGACGCGTTGCGTTCCGCATGGGCCGACCCTTCGCGCGGCTCGTCCTCGAGCCACCCCTGGTGCCGGCCTCCCGGCAGCCGGTGCGCCTGGTCGAGGCCCTGACCAGGCGCGGCCGCGCCGACCGCGCCCTCGTCCTGCTCGCGGTGAACGACGCGATCGACACGTACGCGCCGCAGATCGTGGACCGGGTCCTGCGCGCGGTGCCGCTCACCGACCTGATCACGGAGAACGTCGACATCGAGGCCATCGTCAAGACGGTCGACCTGGCCGGCCTGACCCAGCAGGTCATCGACGAGATCGACCTTCCGGACATCATCCGCCAGTCGACCGGGTCGATGACCACCGAGACGGTGCGCGGGGTCCGGATCCAGAGCTACGAGGCCGACCAGGCGGTCGAGCGCGTGCTCGGGCGGATGCACCTGCGCCGGCGGGCGCGTCCGGCCGGGACCCCGGAGGGCGTCGTACCGGTGGATGGGGAGACCCCGACATGACTGAGCCCACGCCCAACGGTCAGCGCTCGGGCATCGTCACCCGTTACCTCGCCGCCGGGATCGACCTCGCCGCCATCCTCGCCATCCTCGTCGGCACCGGGATCGGCTGGGTCGCCGTCGTCTGGATCCTCAACCCCGGCACCATCCCCCGGGCTCCGTCGCTGGCGCTGGTCCTGGTGGCCTACGAGGTCCTCGGCACGCTCTACCTCACCGCCGGCTGGGCCACCACCGGGCGGTCGTTCGGACAGCAGATCATGGGGTTGCGCGTGACGACGACGCGCGGGAACCGACTGCCGCCCGTGCGCGCCGTGGTGCGGGCGGCGGCCACCCTGTTCTTCCCCATCGGAGTCCTGTGGGCGGCGGTCAGCCCGCGGCAGGTCTCGATCCAGGACATCGTGCTGCGCACCTGCGTCATCTACGACTGGACGGTCAAGCCGACGGTCGACGTGGTCTCGCCGACGTCGCACCTGCCCTAACCGCAGGCCGTCACCCGGACCACGCCGTCGGCGGCAACACCGGCGGCGAACCGCAGCACTCGGCGATCCGGGAAGTAGTCGAACGGCACCCGGTGGCCGTCGGCCACGACCCGGCACGGCATCCACGTCCGGCCGATGCCGGACAGGGTCGCCCGCACGTCGTACGTCCGGGCCCGGCTCGCGGAGAGCCCCAGGGTCCAGGCACCGTCGGTGACCTTGGAGGTCAGCGACTCGCCCGGGCCGAGGGTGCCGTGCGACAGCCCGGCCCGCGGTGCGGCGAGCAGGGTACGGCGAGCGGCCCGATCGGCGAGGCGCACAGTGCCGTCGCCGTAGTCACTCAGGGTGTCGACCGACTTCGGCAGCATCGGCACGACGGCGCCGGCCCGCAGGAAGAGTGGGATGGTGCCGAGCGGCGCGAGCGCGTTCACGGTGCGGTGCCCAGGCACCACGTCCGCGTCCTGCAGGCTGAAGCGACCGTCGGCGCGCAGCTTCCACGCGCGGGCCAGCTCGATCCAGTGGCCGCGGGGCAGGTAGACCTTCCGCGAGACGGTGTTCGGGCTGGTCACCGGCGCGACGAGCAGGTCGTCGCCGAAGAGGTACTCGTCGTCGGTGCGCACGGCCTTGCTGTCGTTGGGGTCGACCAGGGCGAGGTGCCGCATCAGCGGCATGCCGTCCTGCTCGTAGGCGTCCTGGCTGCCGGCGACGTAGGGATAGAGCATCGTCCGCAGGCGGGTGTACGTCTTCCAGACGGGCGCCACCTCGGGGTCGGTGACCAGCGGCTTGTCGCCGGGCACGCCGATCTGGATGCCGCCCGACTGCAGCCGCATCACGCCCGTGAAGGCGCCGTACTCGATCCACCGGTTCAGCAGCTCGGACGTCAGGAGCGGGTCGAGGGGCAGGGTCATGAAGCCCCCGATGTCCGGGCCCCAGACCGACACCCCGGACGTGCCCATGGTCAAGCCCTGGGTCACCGACGAGGTCAGCCCGTCGAACCCCCAGGTGGTGGTCGGGTCGCCGCCCCACACGATCGACGACTCCTTGATCGCGTCGGTCCAGCCCGAGCGGTTGAAGCGCAGCAGCGGCCGGGGTGCCTTCTCCTCGAAGGCGCGCGCGGTGGCGTGGTACTGCTCGACGTACCGGTTGTGCATCGTCGGGCCGGGCGTCCCGTCGGCGGAGACCGCCGTGTCGGGCGTGTATTCGCCGAAGTCCTCCATCCAGCCGTCGTAGCCGTCGTCGACCGACTCGCCGAGCAGCTGGTCGAAGAGGTCGCGCCCGCCGGCGCTGGAGAAGTCGACCTGCGAGACCACGAAGTGGCTCGCGGTCGAGTAGGGGTAGACCAGCAGAGAGCCGTCGGCGTTGCGGGTGAACGCGTCCGCGGCCACACCCTGGTCGTAGACCGGCTGGTAGTTCGTGCACACCATCGGGTTGAAGTACGTCGTCACACCGACGCCGCGGTCGTGGAGCGCCTCCGTCAGCGCCCTCTCCTTGTCGGTGACCTGGACGCCGCAGGGGAGGTAGTGGGTGTAGGTCTGCGCCACCGAGACCGGGACGCCGCGCTTGCGCTGGTCGTCGATCTCGGCCGCGGCGTCGCCGCGGGGCTGGTACCAGGCGCCGTAGACCATCGGGGTGGACGGAGCCGGCTGGCGGCCGACGGCGTCGGTCATCCGGGCAAGCGCCCGGGACGGGGTCGGCCCGTCGAAGACGCGCAGGTCGAGGTGGTCGGCCAGCACGACCAGGCGGTTCACGTCGGGGTGGTCGGAGGTGGCCAGCTCGAAGGTGCTGTCCTCGTCGTTGTCGACGAGGAGGCCGTAGCCCGTGGTCGACAGCACCCACGGCACGGGGAAGTACGTCGAGTCCGGTCGCCCACCGAGGCCGGCGTGCGGCACGACCGACGCCACGAGCGCCGCCTGGGTCGAGGTGTAGGGGCCGTCCTGCACCCGGTTCAGCACCGAGACGCCGCGGTGGTCGACGGCGTCGGAGCGCTCGCCCAGCCCGAGGTAGCGCTCGCCGCGAGGGGCGCGGAGGTCGATCGACACGGCGGTGATCCCGTCGCCCTCGCCGGCCACCGCGACGGCGTACGTGCCGTCGCCGGCGGGGGTGACCCGCACGCTGGCCGTGAGCACCTCGTCGGCGGTGCCGAGCTCGACGACGTCGTCGTGCACGGCAAGCACGTGGTCGGCGGGCACCCGGCCGTCGGCGGTCACCAGCGCGATCGCGTCCTGGTCGACCGAGGACAGCACCGTGCCGTCGTCGTCGACGAACTGCACCGCCCAGTCGCCTCCGACGGGGGCGGTCACGACGGCCTGCAGGCCGCCGGATCGGCTGAGGTGGGGCTGGTCGGCAGAGGTCGCCGCGGTGGCGGCGCCGGTGACGAGGAGACCGCCGGCCAGGGTGAGGCCGAGGACGGTCGCGAGGAGAGGGCGGGAACGCATGGGCGGAATGCTGACACGCGCCGACCGCTCGTCGTCGGGCTTTCCGACCACTCCTGACCGATTTAACCTGTCAGCGAACACCCGAGGCCATGAAATGAGCTGACGCCCCGATCGGCGAGGATCGAGGAGTCACAGGTGGTCGTCGCAGCGAAGGCATGCCACGGGGCGCAGGTCGTGCCGAGACTGCGCCGCTGCGGACGCTCGATGGTTGCGCAGTGCAGAGGACCCCGCTCGGTTCACGGTGAGGGTCCTCGTCCTGGTGGCAGGTGAAGGATTCGAACCTTTCGTCCGAGTCAGCCGATCAGGAGGGGGGCAGAGTCGCGGGTCACGCTGGTGTAGCCCGGCTTGGACCCGGTGACCTCAAGGGTCAGGGTGTGGCCCTGTTGACCGGCGGTGGGCTTGTACGTCTTGGTGGTCGCGACGGTGAGGTGGTCGGTGTCGGCGTCCAGGATCCACACGTAGGCAAAGGCGACGTGGGACCCCCAGCTGCCGGTCGTAGCGGTCAGCGTGTTACCCACGGCCGCGGTGCCGGCGATCACCGGCGTCGGCGTGGAGGTCAGCGTCCCCGCCGCGATCGTGACCGGGTCGGACGTCGTCGTCAGGGTGGCGTACCCCTGCAGGCTCGCGGTGACGGTGACCGTGACGGTCGAGCCGAGCAGGGCAGCGGTCGGGGAGAGGGTCGACGCGGTGCCTACCACTCGCTCATGGTCGGTGCCTGCGTCCGCCGTCCAGGCGTAGGCGTACTGGGTGCCGGACGGGGCGTTCCATCCCGGCCGGGCGGCCGACAGCCGTCCCCCGACGCTCGGGGTTCCCGCGATCGTCACCACCGGAGTCGGGCTGATCGTTCCCTCGGCGACGACCACTGCGTCCGACAAGGCGGAGGCGTCGCGGTAGCCGGGCTTGGAACCCGTCACCTTCAGGCTGATCCGGTGACCCAGCATGCCGGCCCCGAGGGCAAGCGCCTTGGAGGTGCCGATCACCTGCTCGGCGCCGGTGCCCGCGTCCTGGACCCAGGCATAGCCGAGAACGACGCCCGCGTCCCACTTGCCGGCCGCAGCACGCAGCGTGCCGCCGACCACGGGAGCGCCGTAGAGGACCGGTGACGGCGTCTGCACCAGCGTGCCCTCCGAGACCGTGACCGGGTCGGAGCTCACGGTCACCGGGTCCCCCACCGCAGGGGTCGCGGTCACCAAGAGGGTGATGTCGTGGCCCGCCATGCCGCCCGTCACCGCCAGCGTGCTGGTGGTCGCCAGGGTCTGGTAGTCGACGGTGCCGGCATCCTGGACCCAGACGTAGGACAGAGTGCTGCGCGCGGGCCAGGTTCCGTCCGGGGCAGCGCCCACCCGGGCACCCGGTGCCGCGACGCCGACGATGGTCACGGTGGGAGTCGTGTCCACCGACCCGACGACGACCGTGACCGGCTCAGAGGCGACCGTGACCGGCGTGTAACCGGTCTGGGTGCCCGTCACCACGAGCGTGACGGTGTGGCCCACCAGGGAGCTGGTCAGCTTCAGCGAGGTGCCCGTGCCCAGCGTCTGGGGGTTGCTGTCGGCGTCCTCGACCCACTCCTGGGTCAGCGTCACTCCCGAGTCCCAGTAACCGGTGGCCCTGGTCAGGGTCGCACCCACCACGGGCGAGCCCATGACCAGGGGCTGCGGCGTGAACGTCAGCGACCCGATCCGGACCGTGACTGGATCCGAGTCGACCTCAGCCGAGACGCGTCCCGGCTTCGAGCCGGTCACCGACACCGTGACGGTGTGACCCTCCAGGTCACCGGTCAGGCGCAGGGACGCACCCGTCCCGAGCACCTGCTCGCTGGCTGTGCCGGCGTCCTCCACCCACTCCTGGGTCAACGTCGTGCCCTTCTCCCAGAGCCCGGCCACCAGCACCAGCGTCGCCCCCGCGACGGGGTCGCCCGCGATGAGTGGGGTCGGGGTCGAGGCGAAGACGGACGGGGCCTCGGCGCCAACGACGTCGAGCGGTGCCGACGCCTTGGTCACCGAGGTGTAGCCCGGCTTGGAGCCCGTCACCTCCAGGGTGAGCGTGTGGCCCGCCAGCCCCGCCCCCGGCGTGAAGTTGCTGTCGGTCGAGACCACCGACTCCTCGTCGGTGCCGGCGTCCGCCACCCACTCCTGCGTGAGCGTGACCCCCGGGTCCCAGGAGCCCGGAGCAGACTGCAGCGACACGCCGACACGCGGGTCACCCACGACGACCGGAGTCGGGGTCAGCACCTGGACCCCCTCGCCGACCGTGACCGGCGCGGAGTACATCGTCGCCGGCAGGTGACCCGCCTTCGCCGCGGTCACCTGGAGGGTGATGGTGTGGCCCAGCATCGGCGCGAACAGCGCGATCGAGTCCTCGGTGCTCACGACGCTCTCGTCGGCGGTGCCGGCGTCCTCGACCCACGCCTGGGTCAACGTGACCCCCGGGTCCCACGTGCCCGGCACCGCCGTCAACGTCGAGCCGACCACGGGCGAACCCACGATCGACGGCATCGGACCAGCCACCGGACCGATGACCGTCACCCCGGAGGCAGAGGCCCTGGTGACGTCGGTGTATCCGAGCTTCTGCCCGGTCACGGACACGGACACAGTGTGACCCGCCATCTCCGACGTCAGTGCAAGCTGCGCGGAGTCCGTGCCGACCGGCGTACCGTCCTCCAGCGTCCACGCGTAGTGGAGCGCCACCCCCGTGTCCCAGGTGCCGGGCACGGCCGTCAGGGAGCTGCCGACCTCGCCGGGGCCGGTGATCGTCGGCACCGGGGTCGACGACTGCGTGAGCATCGGCACCGGCCCCAGCTCGTTGCTCGCTGCGACGGCGATGCTGTTGAGGGGCGTCAGGTTGCCGCTGAACCCGTTGCCGCGCCACTGGACCAGCGCCCTGATGGTGTGGCCGGCGTCCGCCGGCTTGAGCACGTACGCCTTCTGTGCGTCGCACGCCGATGCAGGGGACGAGTTGCAGGTACCGCCGGCACCGGCGATGGGCTGGCCGTCGCGGAGCCAGGTGTAGGTCCAGTCCGCTGGGAACGCGTAGCTCCACGAGCCCGTCGAGACCTGCAGGGACTGACCCACCGCAGGTGTGCCGGACAGGACCGGCGCCGCGATGGAAGCCACTGGATGCACGATCGCCGAGGAGGACGTGGTCACCGTGATCGGGTCGTACCCCGGCGCCTTCACGGTGATTCCGACGCTCAGCGCGTGGTTGATGTCGGCGCCCGTGATCTGGTAGCGGTAGGAGTTCGTGCCGTCGAGCGAGCTGGCCACCGGGACGCCGTCCAGGTACCACTGGTAGGCGTTGAGCCGGTCCGGGAACACCGACGCACCGGCCGGCAGGTCCGGCACGAGGCCGCAGACGGCCTGCCCGTAGGCGAGCTTGCCGAGCGAAGGCACCGTGTTCTGGCACGTGCTGCCGCTGGAGGTGTTGATGCCGATCTGCGCCGTAGCGTTGAGGATCGGTACGCGCAGCGCCGCGCTGAACATCGATCGGGGGTTGTACCCCGTCGCGTTCCCGGTGACCTTGACGGAGAAGTACTTGAGACCTGAGCCGCTGGGGATCGTGTAGGACTGGCCGGTGGCGCCGGGGATCGCAGTCTCCGACGCGGAGGTGGAGACGTACCACTGGTAGCTGAACTGGGCTGCCGGCGCCCAGGTGCCCGGGACCGCGGTCAGCGTGCTGCCGATCAGCGCGTGCGTGGTGTCGG
>FSTU01000311.1_pt1 | contig 10649 bp, 13 predicted proteins | sample 1637111 | NCBI WGS metagenome assembly FSTU01 (sample SAMEA3914819, study PRJEB12502) | metagenome | biome: forest; material: soil | place: Canada | collected 2010-06-26 | depth 0.3 m | reverse complement strand
GGTCATGACCGCAAGTTCGTCGAGGGTATCCGTGGTCCAGGTGCGTGCAGCGCAAGGCGGAGGAGGGAAGTCGTAGTTGACCTCCTTCGACCGACTCCAACGCAGCGATGTGCGTGCCTGGGCCGCGGAGACGCCGACGAACTAAAGGGAATGGCCACTAGTAACGGACGATCGGACCCTCAGGCGGGCGAATCCGGCGTCCGTTCGTCCGTGACTATCCCGCCGGGAGACTCCTCTTCAACGCGTACGACGTTCGCGCGGCTCGCCCCCTCGGCCAGCTCGACCACGAGCGAGACCGCGATCCACACGCCGATCGCGCAGATCAGCAGGCGCACCAGCGCCACGTCGGGCGACAGCGTGCCGTCGACCTGGGCGGCCCAGAGCGCCGGCGACGCGACGAGCAGCGTGCCGACGACCACGGGCCAAGACAGGGGACTCATGCGCTCACACCCCGACCGCCATCCGCTGCTCGATGCCGATCACGCCCTCGGACCGGATCTGGTCGGCGCCCGCGAGCTCCTGGTAGGAGAGCACGGCCAGCCGCGGCACGATCGGGTGCACGAGGCGGTGGACCGCGCCCCGCACCTGGGGCGCGCAGACGAGGACCGGCCGGATGTTGCGGTTCTCGACCGCGGTGGCGACCTGGGCGAGGTTCGACATCAGGGCCTGGCTGATCTCCGGGTCCAGCGCGATCGAGTGCCCGTGCTCCGACGGTCGCAGGGACTCGAGGATCCGCTGCTCCAGCTGCGGCTCGAACGTGATGACGTGCAGGGACTTGTCGACGAGGTACGGCGCGGCGATCGCCGGCCCGAGGGCGAGGCGCGCGGCCTCGACGAGCGGGTCGAGCTCCTTGGTGCGCGCCGCCCGCAGCGAGAGCGCCTCGAAGATCCGGACCAGGTCGCGGATCGACACTCCCTCGTCGAGCAGGGTCTGGAGGACCCGCTGGATCTCGCCGAGGCTGAGCTGGGTCGGGGTGAGCTCCTCGACGACCACCGGGTGGGTCCGCTTCACGACATCGGTGAGCATCCGGACGTCCTCGCGGCCGAGGAGGCGGGCGGCGTGCTGGGTGATCACCTCGGCGAGGTGGGTGGTGATGACCGACGCGCGGTCGACCACCGTGGCGCCGCCGAGCTCGGCCTGGCTGCGCAGCTCGGCCGGGATCCACTTCGCCTCGAGGCCGTACACCGGCTCCTGGGTGGGCTCGCCCGGCAGCGAGCCGAGGTAGTCGCCGATCGCGAGGACCGTGCCCGGTGGGGCTTCGCCGCGGGCGACCTCGATGCCGAAGAGCATGATCGCGTAGGTCCGGGTCGGCAGCTGGAGGTTGTCGCGGGTCCGCACCGGCGGCGCGACGATGCCGAGGTCGGTCGCGATCTTGCGGCGCAGCGACTTGACCCGGTCGAGCAGGTCGCCGCCGCTGGAGGCGTCGACGAGGTCGATCAGGTCGGCGGACAGCTCGAGGCCGAGCGGATCCACCTGGATCTCCGCGGCGAGCAGTTCGGGGGTGTCGGGGACGCTGCTGAGCGCGGCCGTCGCGGTCTCGACCGCGGTGTCGTCCTCCTCCTTCACCCGTGACGACGCGACGAGCATCAGCCCGCCGGCGAGGATGAACGGGATCTTCGGCAGGCCGGGGATCAGGCAGAGGATCAGGGCGGCGAAGCCGGCGATGCGGAGCGGCACCTTGTTCGCGGTGACCTGCCGCATGATGTCGGTACCCATGTCGTTGTCGCCGGTCGCTCGCGTCACGATCAGGCCGGTGGCGACCGAGAGCAGCAGCGCGGGGATCTGGGAGACCAGGCCGTCACCCACGGACAGCAGGCTGTACGTGGTGACCGCCTCGCTGAACGGCATGCCCATCTGGCCGACGCCGACGGCGAACCCGCCGATCAGGTTGACCAGCGTGATGATGATCGCCGCGATCGCGTCGCCCTTGACGAACTTCGACGCACCGTCCATCGCGCCGTAGAAGTCCGCCTCGGCGTGCACGTCGGTGCGACGGCGCCGCGCCTCGTCCTCGTCGATGAGCCCGGAGTTGAGGTCGGCGTCGATCGCCATCTGCTTGCCGGGCATCGCGTCGAGGGTGAACCGGGCACCGACCTCGGCCACCCGCTCGGCGCCCTTGGTGATGACGACGAACTGGATGATGAGCAGGATCGCGAAGACGATGAGCCCGACGATGAGGGAGCCGCCGACCACGAAGTGGCCGAAGGTGTCGATCACCTTGCCCGCGAAGCCGTCGAGCAGCACGAGGCGGGTGGCGCTCACGTTGAGCGCGAGACGGAAGAGGGTCATCACCAGGATGACGGCGGGGAACGCGGCGAAGTCGAGGGGCCGGCGGACGAACATCGCGACCATCAGCACCAGCAGCGCGCCGGTGATGTTCATCGCGATCAGCATGTCGAGCACCATCGCCGGGAGCGGGACGACCAGCATCACGATGATCCCGACGACGCCGACGGGCACGGCGAGCTGACTCAGTCGCTTGAGGTCCACGGACGTCTCCAGGGGGTCGCAGGTGTGGGCGCCGTCCCTGGCACCACGTTCCGACTCCGTCCTGGCGTCAGGAGGCTCATCGGCCGGCGGGGACCGGACCTGAGAGGTTTGCGGCGGCGACGCCCCGCGATCGGGACGGTCGGCAGCTCGTTCTCCTGACGCGGGCTGTGGTGCTCCCCGCCGCCCTGGCCGCGGCTCCGGCGGCTGATGACGAACGCGAGCACCTGGGCGACCGCGGCGAAGAGCTCCGCCGGGATCTCCTGGCCCACGGTGGTCGACGAGTAGAGCGCGCGGGCGAGCGGTACGTCGCGCACCAGCGGGACCCGCGCCTCGGTGGCCTTCTCGCGGATCGCGGCCGCGATGACACCGGCACCGCGCGCCACCACCCGCGGCGCGCCGCGCTCGGCGTCGTACCTCAGCGCGACGGCGACGTGCGTCGGGTTCACCAGGACGACGTCGGCGGTCAGGATGTCGGACATCATCCGGTTGCGGGACGCCGCGAGCTGGCGGGACCGGATGGCGCCCTTGAGCTGGGGGTCGCCCTCCGACTGCTTGTGCTCCTGCTTGACGTCGTCCTTGGACATCTTGGTCTGCTTGCCGACCCGGTGCCGCTGCACGAGGTAGTCGGCCGCGGCCAGCACGACGCCCGCGATCGCGACGTTCCGGATCATCCCCAGCGCGTGGCCGCCCACGGCCTGGAGCACGACCTCCACCGGGACCAGCCCGCCGAGCATCGGCATCATCGACTTCACCGCGCCCCAGACGAGCAGCGCGACGATGCCGGTGCGGAGCAGCATCTTGGCGCCCTCCCACAGTGTCTTGACGCCGAAGAGCCGCTTGAAGCCCGGCAGCGGGTTGATCTTGGAGAGCTTGGGTGTGACGGCCTTGCTCGCGATGTAGAAGCCACCCTGGGCGAGCGCACCAGCGACCCCGACCACGGCCACTCCCGAGCCGAGGACGACCAGGGCGAGCAGGACGTGCCACAGCCCGTCGCCGAGCAGCTGCATGGCCAGGCCGACGTCGGCCTGCGGCGCGGAGCTCAGGCTGGTGGCCATCAGCTCCTGCAAGGCGTGCAGCTCGTGGCTGAGCAGCTTCGGGAGCGCCATCGACAGCAGCGCCAGGGCCGACCAGGCGCCGAGCTCCTGGGTCCGCGGGACCTGGCCCTCCTTGCGGTTCTCCTTGCGCCGCTTCGGTGTGGCCTTCTCGGTCTTCTCACCACCCACCGACGATCACCCCGCCCCGGACATCTGGGACATCGCCTGAGTGGTGAGGTCGACCAGCCGGTCGACCGCCTGCGGGAGGACCGGGAAGGACAGCCCGACGAGGAGCAGGGTGAGGCCGATCTTGACCGGGAACATCACGTTGATCGCGTTGAGCTGCGGCGCGACCTTGGTCATCAGGGCGAGCCCGAGGTCCGAGATGAAGAGGACCGCGATCATCGGGAGTGCGATCTGGACCGCGGTGGTGAAGAACAGGCCGAACGCCGTCATCATCGCGTCGGGGAAGCCGCCCCAGTCCGGCGAGGTGCCGAGCGGCAGGAAGTGGAAGGTGCGGAGCAGGCCGCCGATCACGATCAGGTGGCCGCCGCTGACGAACAGCAGCACGGTCGCCAGCATCGAGTGGAACTTGCCGAAGACCGTGTTCTGGTTCATCGACAACGGGTCGAACCCCTGGGCCAGCGAGAAGCCGCCGAACACGTCGATCAGCGCACCGGCGGCGGCGATCGCGCCGAGCAGCAGCTGGGTGACGAAGCCCATCGCGAGCCCGATCAGCACCTGCGTGCCGACGTTGAGCATCAGGCTGAGGGTGTCGAGCGGGATCGCTCCGCCGGCGGGGACCGCGGCGAAGGCGAGGCCGAGCCCGAGGACGACCTTGGCCATCGACGGCACGGACTTCCCCGAGAACGGTGGGACGACCGCCAGCCAGGCCAGGATCCGGACCGACGCGAGCAGGTAGGCGACCAGCGGCTCGCCCGAGATGGTCAGGGTCATCGAGGGCCGGTCAGCCGAGCAGGGCGGGGATGCCCGCGAACAGGTCGTCCGTGAAGCTGACCAGCGTGTGCATCATCCAGTTGCCACAGAGCAGGAGCGCGATGCCGACGCCGACGACCTTCGGGACGAAGGCCAGGGTCGTCTCCTGGATCTGCGTCAGCGACTGGAAGAGCGAGACGACGAAGCCGATGATCAGCGACGTCACGAGGATCGGGGCCGAGAGCTTGAGGGCCACGACCATGGTGCGCAGGGCGATCTCGATGATGGCGGTGTCAGACATGGCTGCCTACCTACGTCCCGTAGCTGGCGACGAGCGCCTTGATGACGAGTGCCCAGCCGTCCACGAGGACGAAGAGCAGCAGCTTGAACGGCAGGGAGACCATGACCGGCGGCATCATCATCATGCCGAGCGCCATCAGCGCCCCGCTGACCACCAGGTCGATGACCAGGAAGGGGATGAAGATGATGAAGCCGATGATGAAGGCCTGCTTGAGCTCGGTGAGCACGAAGGCGGGGATCAGCGTCGCGGTCGACACCTCCTCGCGGTTGTCGGGCAGGTCGCGGTCGGCGACGCTGGTGAGCAGCATCAGCTCGTCGTCGTCGGTGTTGTCGAGCATGAAGTCGCGCAGCGGCGCCATGCCGTCCTGGAGCGCGACCGCCGTGGTGACGTCGCCGTCGAGGTAGGGCTGCAGTGCGTTCTCGTTGATGTCGGAGAGCACCGGGCCCATCACGAACAGGCTGAGGAAGAGCGCGAGCCCGGCGAGCACCTGGTTGGGCGGCGTCTGCTGGAGGCCGAGCGCGTTCCGGGTGAGGCCGAGCACCACGAAGATCTTCGTGAACGCCGTGCAGCTGAGCAGGATCGCGGGCAGCAGCGAGATCAGGGTGAGCCCGATCAGGATCGTGACCGACGAGCTCGGGCTGTTGGTGAGGCCGTTGAGGTCGATGGTGACGTTCGACGAGCCGCCGTCGGGGCCGGTCGGGCCGCTGGGTCCCGCTGGGTCGGCGTACGCCGCGACAGGTGCGGCGATGACGGTGGTGAGGACGAAGCCGGTCAGGAGGAGCGCGCGGCCGAGTCCGCGCCTGCTCACGATGCCCGCCGGGTGGCGGCCGCGAGGGCCTGGCGCCAGGTGTCCGGGCTGAGGACCGAGCCGGTCAGTGCGCCTTCGCTGCGTTCGGCGCGACGGGCGCCGGGAGCGCGGTGGCTGCCGCGGACGGCGGCGGGCGCCGGTGCCGGCTCGGGCAGCTCCTCGGGCACGAGCGAGAGCACCTCGGCGCCGGCGACGTCGTGGGCGTCGGCGACCTCCTCGGGGTCGAGCTCGGCGAGCACCCGGACCTGCTGGTCGGTGGTGCCGAGCACCAGGACCCGGTTGCCGACGGCGACCACGGAGACCGCGGTGCTGCGCGACAGGTGCTGACGGTGCAGGACCCGCACCATCGCGTCGTTCTTGCCCCGGAACCGGCGCCCGCCGAAGCGGGCAAGAAGCAGGAGGAGGCCGACGACGAGCGAGAGGGAGAGGACCAGCCGGACGGTGAGCTCGACCACGTCAGCCCACCGCGGCGTCGGTGACGATCTCGGTGATCCGGAGGCCGAAGTCCTCGTCGATCACGACGACCTCGCCGCGGGCGATCAGGCGGCCGTTGACCAGCAGGTCGGCGGGGCTGCCGGCCGCGCGGTCGAGCTCGAGGACGGCGCCGGGGGAGAGGTCGAGGAGCTCGCGCACGGTCATCCGGGTGCGGCCGATCTCGACCGTCACCTCCATGTCGACGCCGTGCAGCAGCTCGATCCCGCGACGCTGGGCCTCGACCGGGGCGGCGGGCATGCCCGCGGGCGCCTCGATGGCCTGCGGTGCGAGCACCAGGGCGGTCTCGGGGATCAGGACGGCGGCGGCCGGACCGGAGCCGTCGAGCGGGACGGCAACGAACGCGCCGCCGAGGTCACCCACGACCAGGGCGAGGTCGACCTGGCGGGCGGCACCGACCCGGGCGCCGAGGCCCTCGGCGACGGCGTCGAGCGTGGGCTGGAGGGCGGCAGAGAGGTCGAGGCCACCGAGCGGGCTGCCGGCGAGGGCGGCGACCAGGTCGTTGCCGACCAGGACCGCGATCCGGCCGGAGGCAGCGCCTTCGAGGTCGGCGAGCACGGCGCCGGCGAACAGGTCGACCACCGAGGCGTCTCCCGGTCGGGGCGTGCTGGCGGTGAGCGGCTCGGCCGAGGGGAGCACCCGGGCGCCGGACGTGGCGGCGGTGACGGCGAGCTCGGTGTCGACCGTGGTCGAAACGATGGTCATGGTGTCTCCTTCGGGGTGCCCACGATGAGGGCGGCGAGCCGGAAACCGCTGGTCCCGGCAGTGGCGTGGGCGAAGCTGATGCCGTCGGCGACCACCTCGAGCGGGGCGGCGGCGGGGTGGTGCAGCCGGATCGCGTCACCGGGCTGGAGCGCGGCCAGGTCACCCGGGCTGAGCGTGGTGGGCCGGAGCCGGACCGCGACGTCGACCGGGACGCGCTGGAACTGGCCGTGCAGCTCGGCCGCGGAGCGCTCGCGCTGCGCACGCTCGCGCTCGGAGACCGGTGACGGCGCGGCAGCGCGGATCAGGTGAGGGAGCAGCCCGGAGAACGGCATGCACATCGTCATCCGGAAGCTGCGCTCGTTGATCTTCAGCTCCAGCCTGGCCGCGACCATCACGTCGGAGGCGCCCGCTACCTGGGCGAACTGGGGGCTGTACTCGACTCCCCGGACCACCGGGTCGAAGGAGACGATGGCGGCCATCGAGTAGCGCATCTCGCCGAGGAGACGCTCGATCATGCCGCCGGCGACGCCGGCCTCGATCTCGGTGAGCGGGCGCTCGGGCTGGTCGACCCGGCCCGGACCGCCGAGCATGTGGTCGACGCAGGTCATGATCGCGACGAGCGGCACCTCGAGCACGCCCTGGCTGAACAGCGGCTCGGCGGAGAAGACGGTGAGGTACGTCGAGCCGTCCAGCGAGTCGATGTACTCGGCGTACGTGCGCTGCTCGATCGAGGACAGCGTCACCGAGCACACCGTGCGCAGGGACGAGGTGAACACGGTCGTCGCCTGGCGGCAGAAGCCGTCCAGGGTCAGCTGCAGCATCCGCGAGTGCTCGCGCGAGAGCTGGATCGGACGCCGGAAGTCGTACGGCAGCGGCTCCGCCTGGGCGCGCCGACCACCCCGGTCGGCCGCGGGGGCAGCGCCGGGTTGCACAGCAGGAGCGTCGGGGGAGGGCACGAAAGACTCGATCGGCGCTCCAGCAACGTTCCTGAGCGAAATGTTCTGGGTGGACTAGGTCACTGCGTCACGAACTCGGTGAAGTAGACGCTCATCACCTCGCCGTCGTAGGCCTCCTCGAGCTCTGTGTTCAGCTTCTCCTTCAGGTGCTTGCGGTCCTCCGTCTTGGACACCTCGTTGATCGACCGTCCGCTGAAGAGGTCGATCGCCGCGTCCAGCGCCTTGCTCCCGTCGACCTCCGCCGCACCGTCGGTGAGCTGCAGCGCGAGGCCGAGCTTGAGGTAGTGACCCGACGCGAGGTTGATCTGCGTCGACTCGAGGGGAAGGATCGCGCCGGCCTTCGGCTCCGTCGGCCCGCTGGGCTTGAGGAAGAACCAGTAGCCCGCGCCCGCCAGCAGCAGCGGCACCGCCAGCACGATCAGGATCTTCTTCTTCCCGCCCTTCTTCTCCTCGTCGGCACCCTCGGCGGTCTGGTCCGGGTTGATCGTGGTCACACTCATCCTTCTGCTCCCCCGTGCTCGGTCGGTCTCGCACTCATCACGTCGTCGATCAGGTCGGTCGACTCGTCGTCCGTGCCCGGCAGGATGACGATGTCGACGCGCTTGTTCACCTGCTGCGACCCGGGCCGGCTCGGGTCGACCAGCGGCTTCTCGTGCCCGAACGCCGAGAGCGACAGCCGGACCTGGGGCACCCCGCCCTGCTCGTTGAGGCGGCGCAGCACGGTGACGGCGCGGGCCGCCGACAGGTCCCAGTCGGTCGCGTAGAGGCGCGGCTTGACCGGCTCCTGGTTGGTGTGCCCGTCGATGCGCAGTGAGTTCGGCACGTCCCGCAGCACCGGCGCCAGCGTGTCGACGACCGCGCGGCCGCGCTCGCTCAGGTCGGCGACGTCGGCCTGGAAGACGACGTGCCGCGAGACCAGGCTGACCACGAGACCGCGCTCGTCGATGGTGGCTTGCACGTCGTTCTCGAGACCGGCTTTGACGAGGGCGGCCATCAGCCTGTCGCGGATCTCCTCGAGCTTGTCCGCCTCGGTCTCGGCCTCGGCGTACTGGCGCTGGACCTTCCGGGTCTCCTCGGCGTTCACCGCGTCGACGACGAGCTGGCGCTGCTCGTCGGGCAGGGCCTGGAAGATCTGGCTGGAGACCAGCTCGGGGCCGGCCTCGGGCAGCTGGTCCTCGAGGATCGAGTCGGTGCCCTTCATGACGGAGCTCTCCGCACCGAATCCCTCGGCGAGGCCGGACTTCAGTGCCTCGTACTTCTTGTCGTCGACCTGGCTCATGGCGAACATGACGATGAACAGCACCATCAGCAGCGTGAGCATGTCGGCGTAGGTGACCAGCCAGCGCTCGTGGTTCTCGGGCTCGTCGGGCTCCACGTGCCGGCGCCGTCGGGAGGCGCTCATCAGGCGGCCTCCTCGTCACGCTGGTCGGCCGGGAGCAGCGACCGGAGCCGCTGGGCAACGAGCCGCGGGTTGGACCCGGCCTGGAGCGCGGACACGCCCTCGATGACCAGCTCCATCCGGGCCACCTCGAGCTCGCCGAGGCGCTGGAGCCGGGCGGCGACCGGGAGGAAGAAGACGTTCGCCGACATCACGCCCCACAGCGTGGCGACGAACGCGCCCGCGATCAGGTGCCCGAGCTTCTCCGGCTCGGCCAGCTGCTCGAGGACGTGCACGAGGCCCATCACGGTGCCGACGATGCCGATGGTCGGCGCGTAGCCGCCGGCGGCGGCGTAGAACTTGGCCGTCTGCTTCGTCTCCGCGCGCTTGGCGATGACCTCGGACTCGAGGATGTCGCGCAGCTCCTCCGGGTCCGTGCCGTCGATCGCGAGCGTCAGGGACCGCACCAGGAAGGGGTCGTCGATCTCGGCGACGGCGTCCTCGAGGGCCAGCAGTCCCTCGCGGCGGGCCTTCTCGGCGAGCGAGACGAGCTCGGGGACGAGGTCGTTGGCCTTCGGTGCCTTGCCGACGAACGCCCGCTTGAGGCCGCGCACGGCCAGCTTGCCGTCGGCGACCGTCCCGCCGGCGAACGACACCAGCAGGGTCGCCCCGAACACCAGCAGCAGTGGGGGCAGCAGCACGAGGCTCATCGGGTTGCCGCCCTCCATCACGTTGGCGACGATCACCACGAGGAAGGCCAGCAGCACCCCGATCAGGGTTGCCGGATCCATCAGGACTCAGCCCGGCCGAGTCGGGTCACCTGGGCGGCGGGGTGTTCGGTGACCGTGCCGAGGCGCGGCTTGGGCGCCGGCCACGGGTCGAGGTCGGCGAAGGTGCTGAGGGCCAGCACCTCGCCGCGGTGGCGGCGGACCGCCGCGACGACGTCCTCGAGGCTGTCCGTCACGACGTACTTCTTGCCGTCGACGAGGGTGACCACGGTGTCCGGCGTGGCGTCGATGCGCTCGATGAGGTCCGAGTTGAGGGCGAACGTCGTTCCGGAGAGTCGCGTGAGAGTGATCATGGGTGCACCGTCCTTGTGCCGTACCGAGCGCCGTCCGTGGCGTCTCGAAGAACCTGATCGGCGACCGGGCGCCGGACCTGAGGAAGGTCCGGCGCCGGTCGGTCAGCGCTTGATGTTGACCAGGTCCTCGAGCACCTGGTCGGAGGTCGTGATCACGCGCGAGCTGGCCTGGAACCCGCGCTGGGCGAGGATCAGGTTCGTGAACTCGGCGGCCAGGTCGACGTTCGACATCTCGAGCGAGCCGGGGCTGAGCTCGCCGAGGCGACCCTCACCGGACACCCCGACGGTCGGCGTACCGGAGCTGGCGCTCGCGACGAAGCTGGTCTCTCCGGCCTTCGACAGGCCCATGGGGTTGGCGAAGTCGGCCATCGCGACCTGACCGATGGTCTGCTTGCTGTCGTCCTCGAACGTGCAGATCACCTTGCCGTCGCGGCCGATCTCGTACGACGAGAGCTGCTGGGGCGGCGT
>FSTU01000235.1_pt1 | contig 11030 bp, 7 predicted proteins | sample 1637111 | NCBI WGS metagenome assembly FSTU01 (sample SAMEA3914819, study PRJEB12502) | metagenome | biome: forest; material: soil | place: Canada | collected 2010-06-26 | depth 0.3 m | reverse complement strand
TTGGCCTCGGCCAGCGCGTCGGCGAAGAGGGCAGCGAGCCGCAGCGGTGCGAAGACGTTGGTCTCGTTGACCTTCGCGAGCTTCCGCGGGCTGATCTGGGTGATCGGGTCCATCGGCGGGATCGTGAACGCGTTGTTGATGACGCAGTCGACGCGACCGAACGCCTCGAGGGTCTTGTCGCGGAGGTTCACCCGCGAGTCCTCGTCGGTCACGTCGGTGACCACGCTGACGACCTTGACGCCGTGGCCTTCGAGCTCCGCCTGGAGCTCGAGGAGCCGGGACTCGGTGCGGCTGGCGATCACCAGGTCGGCGCCCATCTTGGCGGCCTCCTCGGCGAGGGACCTGCCGAGGCCGGGGCCGATGCCGGAGATGACGACGACCTTGCCCTTCAGCAGGGGAACGGCGGTGTAGCGCTCCTCGATCGACGTGTCGTGGGCCTGTGCGTATCCAAGTTCGGTGGTCACGCCCACAGAGTAGAACCTGTTTCAGTTCTGGTCGAGAGGGTCGTCTCGGCGCCCTAGAACTCGTTTCAGATTTGTGGCGGAAATGTCGATCAGAGGCCTTCCCACCCGTTGTGACGTGTGCAACACTCTCGCAACCGAGCGATCGCTCGGTCGGGATGGAACTGCCGCGGTCGAGCTGGCCGGGGTGAAGGAGGAATCGACGTGACGGTTGGAGTGGAGTCGTCGCCCGGGGAGGTGGCCGCCGCGTTCCAGGGCTGGCTGGACGCCTTCGCGAGCGCGATGGAGAACGCCGACGCGGCCAGCGTGGCAGGGCTGATCGAGCCGGGCTGCTGGTGGCGCGACCTGCTGGCGCTCAGCTGGGACCTCGGGACCTACCACGGGACCGAGCGGATCGCCGGGCTGCTGGAGGAGCACCTCAAGCAGGCCGCCGTGACGGACTTCGCCCTCGTCTCCGACTTCGGCCCGCGGTTCGTCGCCGAGGAGGACGGCGGCGGCACCATCGAGGGCTTCTTCACCTTCCAGACCGCCCAGGCGTGGTGCCGCGGGGTCGCCCGCCTCCACCAGGACGACGGCGCGTGGCGGGCGTGGACGGTGATGACCGGCATGGAGGACCTCAAGGGACACGAGCGCGCGCTCGGCCAGCGCCGGCCGACCGGACCGCGTCACGAGACCGGCGCCACGGCCCGGCGCAACTGGAAGGACCGGCGCGAGGCCTCGGCGGCGTACAGCGACCGCCAGCCCGACGTCGTGATCCTGGGCGCCGGCCAGGGTGGTCTGGCGCTCGCCGCCAATCTCCGCCTGATGGGGGTGGACGCCCTGATCCTCGAGAAGAGCGAGCGAGTCGGTGACGGCTGGCGCAAGCGCTACCACTCGCTCGTGCTGCACGACCCGGTGTGGGCCGACCACCTGCCCTACCTGCCGTTCCCGCAGTCCTGGCCGATCTACTCGGCGAAGGACAAGATCGCCGACTGGTTCGAGTTCTACGCCCAGGCGATGGAGCTCAACGTCTGGTGCAGTGCCGACATGACGAGTGCCGTGCGCGACGAGGGCTCGCACAGCTGGACCCTGACCGTGCAGACACCCCAGGGCGAGCGCACGATCACGACCCGCGACGTCGTCCTCGCCACCGGCGCCGCAGGGGAGCCGCACGTGCCGGACCTCCCGGGGCGGGAGACCTTCGGCGGCACGGTCTACCACTCGAGCAAGCACCGCTCCGGCGGAGACTGGTCGGGCAAGAAGGCGGTGGTCGTGGGTGCGTGCAACAGCGGTCACGACATCGCGCAGGACCTCCACGAGGCCGGCGCCGAGGTCACGATCGTGCAGCGGTCCTCGACCCACATCATCAGCCAGGAGCACGGCATCCCGGCGATCTTCGGCTCCAACTTCACCGAGTCCGGCCCGCCGACGGAGTACGCCGACCTCCTGGCCAGCGCGTTCCCGTGGCCGCTCGTGCTCGAGGCCGCCAAGCAGGGCGTGCGGGACACGGCCGAGAAGGACGCCGCGCTGCTCGCGTCGCTCGAGGCCGTCGGCTTCAAGCTCAACGACGGCCCCGACGGCACCGGGTTGATGGGCTTCGCCCTGGCCAAGGGCGGCGGCTACTACATCGACGTCGGCGCGTCCGGCCTGATCGCGACAGGCGAGATCGGGCTCGCCCAGGGATCGGGTCTGGCGGAGTTCACCGCGTCCGGGATCAGGCTCGCGGACGGCCGGGAGCTGGAGGCCGACCTCGTGGTGCTGGCGACGGGCTACTCCAACATGCGCGAGACGGCACGGCGGCTGTTCGGCAGCGAGGTCGCCGACAAGCTGCCGCTCGTCCTGGGTGTCGGAGAGGACGGCGAGATCGGCGGCCTCTACCGACGCACCGGCCAGGACGGGTTCTGGTACATGGGCGGCCCGCTCGCCTGGGTCCGCATCTACGCCAAGCACCTGGCACTACAGATCGCCGCAGATCACGCCGGGATCCCATCGCGCTGACGCTCCCGCGTCAGCGCGTCCACAGAACTTCTCGGGGCTGTGCAACAGCCCGACCAGGGCGGTCGGGTTCCGACCGTTCCACGGTCATCAGATGAGGGCTGCCACCCAGCACTCACTCATACCCGGACCACGAGGCCCGGGTGCGTCATCAAAGGAGAAGTGATGCAAGTCAGCAGCAAGAGGAAGAGATCTGGCCTCGGCGTCGTCGCGATGCTCTGCGGGCTCAGCCTGGTGGCGGCCGGCTGTGGCAGTGACGGCAGTGGCTCGGGCGACTCGTCGGCCGGAGGCGGGAAGAAGCTCGTCTACTTCATGGCCCCCAACACCACGCCGACCCGCTACATCGAGCAGGACGGCCCGGACTTCGAGAAGGCATTGGAGGCGCTCGACCCCACCATCGACGTGAAGTTCGTCAACGGCGGCGGAGACTCGGCCAACCAGCTGTCCCAGGCGAACTCGGCCATCTCGGCCGGCGCCAAGGCCCTCGTCGTCGTGGCGGCGGACCCCAACACGAGCGCCGGGCTGCTGCAGGCCGCGCAGGCTGCCAACGTGCCGGTGATCGGCTACGAGAACCCGCCGCTCAACGGGCCTATGTACGCCCAGGTGATCTTCGACCCGTACAAGGTCGGCCTTCAGCAGGGCGACTACTTCAAGAGCCAGGTCGAGGCCGGTGCCTTCGGTGACGGCCCGATCGACCTGGCCCGTCAGTACGGCAACAAGGGCGACGTCTACACCACCGAGATGCTGAAGGGACAGAACGAGGTCCTGCAGCCGCTCATCGACGACGGCACCCTGAACGTCGTCTGCGAGGACTACATCAAGGACTGGTCGCCGGACAACGCGCAGACGGCGGCCGAGCAGTGCCTGACCAAGACCCAGGACAACGTCGACGCGTTCCTCGGGTTCTACGACGGCAACGCCTCGGGCATCATCGCGGCCCTCAAGGCCAAGAACGTCCAGATCCCGGTGTACGGCGGTCAGAACCCCGAGCTCACCGGCCTGCAGTACATGCTGACCGGCGACCAGCAGGACGACGTGCTCAAGGCCTTCTCGGTGGAGGCCGAGGCGGCCGCCAAGATCACGCTCGCGGCGATCAACGGCGAGGACCCGCCGTCCGACCTGGTCAAGGACACGGTCAACAACGGCACCGACGACATCCCCACCGCCAAGCTCGACACCACGCTGATCCACCTCGAGTCCGGCAAGGACCCGGGCGAGGTTGTCCAGCAGGCCGTCGACCTGGGCATCTTCAGCTGGGAGCAGATCTGTGACGGTGGCCCCGCCGCCGACACGCCCACCTGCAAGGAAAAGGTCGGCTGACCGACCGCGACCGGGGGTGGCCGTCCCACTGGGACGGCCACCCCCTCACGAAGGAGGAACTCCATGCTCGACGTCGTCGAGGACTCCGGTGAGGGACCCACGACTCGTCGTGATCCGTTGCTCGAGCTCAGCCAGGTGTCGAAGTACTTCGGTGGTGTCCGGGCCCTGCAGGACGTCGACCTGCGGCTCTACCGCGGCGAGGTCGTCGGTCTGATCGGGGACAACGGTGCCGGCAAGTCGACGCTCGTCAAGGTGATCTCGGGTGTGGAGCACCCCGACTCCGGTGAGATCCGTGTGCACGGCGCGTCGGTGCGGCTGGAGACGCCCCGTGCGGCCCAGGCCGCCGGCATCCACACCGTCTACCAGGACCTGTCGCTGTGCGACAACCTGGACGCAGTCCGCAACGTGTTCCTGGGCCAGGAGGTGACGCGCAGCATCCTGCGCGGCCGGGCGCTGGACCGGCACCGGATGACGACCGAGGCGGCGACTCTGCTCGAGAGCCTCGCGGTCAAGGTCCGGTCGATGACCACCCCGGTGGGAGGGATGTCCGGTGGGCAGCGGCAGGGCATCGCGATCGCTCGGGCACTCGTGTCCGATCCGAGCATGGTCCTGCTGGACGAGCCGACGGCCGCGCTGGGCGTCTCCCAGCGCACCGAGGTGCTCGAGCTGATCGTCCGTCTCAGGTCGCAGAACCGCGGAGTCCTGGTGATCTCCCACGATCTCAAGGACGTCCAGGAGGTCGCCGACCGGGTCGTGGTCATGCGGCTCGGGCGCAAGGTCGCCGAGTTCGGACGCGGCGAGTACTCCTCCGGCGACCTGATCGCCGCCATCACCGGAGCCCACGAGGCTCCCCGAGCCAACGGGGAAAGCCGATGACCCTGCAGCAGACACCAGGAGCCGGCACCGCGGTGACGCCGGACGACAGGCCCACGCCGCTCCTCTCACGCGTGGTCGCCGGACTGAGTGGTCCCTACCGAAGCATCCCGGTGCTGATCGTCCTCGCGCTGATCTGGCTCTACTTCTACTCGCAGAACTCCGCGTACCTCACCTCGAACAACATCACGAACCTCTCGCTCCAGATCGTCACCACGGCGATCCTGGCGCTCGGCGTGGTGTTCGTGCTGCTGGTCGGCGAGATCGACCTCTCCTCAGCGATGCTCTCGGGCGTGTGCGCCACGGTGGCCGCACAGCTCGCCATCAAGAACGACTGGCCCCTCTGGCTCGCCGTCCTCGGTGCCGTCGCGGTCGGACTGCTCTTCGTGTTCGCCGAGGCGCTGATCATCATCTTCGGGGTGCCGTCGCTGATCGTCACGCTCGGCGGGATGGTGATCCTGCAGGGGCTCCTGCTCGTCGTCCTGCCGCCGGAGTTCGCGATCAACATCGGGGGCACCGACTACGCCAAGATCTCGTCCACCTACATACCGGCCGGCTGGAGCTACGCGGTCGTCGGCGTGGGCTGGCTGCTCTACATCGCCGCGCGCTACCGCAGCCACCGCGAGCGCGGCGTGGCCGCGACCTCGTCGGCGCTGGTGTCGGTCGGCGTGCCCGCCCTGATCAGCGGCGTGGTGATCTTCACGTCCGTCACGGTGCTGACGAGGGGGCGGGGACTGCCCCTGCCGGTGCTGATCCTGGTCGCCATGCTGCTGATCGCCTCCTACTTCACCAGCCAGACCAGGTACGGCGCGCACCTGTACGCCGTCGGTGGCAACCGAGAGGCCGCGCAGCGTGCCGGCATCCCGGTCTCTCGCATGGTCATCCACTCGTTCCTCGTGCTGGGTGTGTGCTCGGCGGTGGCAGGTGTCGTCGAGGCGTCACGCCTGCTGGCGGTCTCCAACTCCTCGGGCGGGGGACCGTTGATGCTCAACGCGATCGCGGCGGCGGTCGTCGGCGGTGCGAGCCTGTTCGGGGGCCGTGGGACGGTGTGGGCCGCGTTGCTGGGTGCGCTCGTCATCGGGTCGATCAACAACGGCGTGCAGCTGTTGGGCCTGTCCACCGAAGTGCAGAGCTTCGCGACCGGCGGCGTCCTTATCCTTGCCGTTGCGATCGATGTCGTGATCACCCGCGGGTCACTGCTGCCCAACCGACGATGACCAGGCGACATGAGCACGAGAGTGAGTGGGGACGTGTGGATGTGACTGTCGAAGCTGGGTGGGTGCCCACCGACGAGCAGGTCGACGGCTCCCGAGTGGTCGACTTCGCGCAGTGGTTGGGAAGCGAAGGCATCGTCACGCTCGCCGACCCGCGCGACTACCGGGAGCTGCAGGAGTGGTCCGCCGCCGAGCCGGCCCGCTTCTGGGAGGCGGTGGCGACCTACTTCGGCGTCGACTTCGGGGCCAAGGCCACCGAGGTGCTGTCGTCGCGAGAGATGCCGGGCGCCCGGTGGTTCCACGGCTCGTCGATGAACTTCGCGCGGGAGATGCTCAAGCACGGGGCGCCCGAGCGGGACGCCATCGTGCTCGTGCGGGACGACGGGCACCGCGAGTCGGTGACCTTCGGCCAGCTGCGCGAGCAGGTCGCCGCCGTCGCGGGTGCCTTGGCCGACCGCGGCGTCGGGCAGGGCGACCGGGTGGTCGCCTACCTGCCGAACTGCATCGAGGGCGTCGTCGCCTTCCTCGCGTCCGCGACGATCGGAGCCGTGTGGTCGCAGACCGGCATGGACTACGCGCCGACCGCGGCGATGGACCGGCTGGGGCAGCTGGACCCGTCCGTCCTCATCGCGGGCACCGGCTACCTCTTCAAGGGGGTCCAGCAGGACCGCCGCGACGCCGTCGCCGAGCTCCGCGTGCTCCTGCCGGTGGATGCCCTCGTGGTCTCGATCGAGACCGGCGGGGTCGCCCGGGACGACAGCACCCCCTGCGACGTCACCTGGGAGCAGCTGCAGCACTTCAGCAAGCCGGTCGCCAAGGCGGTCAACGTGCCGTTCGACCATCCGCTGTGGGTGCTGTTCACCTCGGGCACCACCGGTCGGCCCAAGGGCATCGTCCACGGGCACGGAGGCGCCCTGCTGGAGCAGCTGGTCTCGCCGGGCCTCCACATGGACCTCGGCGAGTCCGACGTCTTCTTCTGGTTCACCACGCCCAACTGGATGATGTGGAACGCCCAGATCTGTGGACTCCTGCACGGCTCCACCATCGTCCTCTTCGACGGAAGCCCCACGCACCCCGACACCGGACTGCTGTGGCGGGTGGTGCAGGACCTGGGGGTCACCGTCTTCGGCACCAGCCCGGGATACCTCCACGCCAGCGCCCGCGACGGCGTCGAGCCGGGCCGCGACCTGGACCTGTCGGCCCTGAAGCTGATCGGCGTGACCGGCTCGGTCCTTCCCGCCAGCAGCAACCAGTGGGTCCGGGACCACCTCAGTCCCGACCTTCAGCTCGGCTCCATGAGCGGCGGCACCGATATCGTCGGCATCTTCGTCGCCAGCGCCCCGAACCTGCCCGTGTACGACGGGGAGATCAGCGGACCGGCTCTCGGCGTGGCGCTCGAGGTGTGGGACGAGCACGGCAACCGGCTGCCCCCGGGCGAGACCGGCGAGATGGTCATCACCCAGCCGATGCCGTCGATGCCGATCGCCTTCTGGGACGACCCGGAGGGGGAGCGCTACCGCGACGCCTACTTCGACGTGTTCCCCGGGGTGTGGCGGCACGGTGACTCGATCACGATCACCGAGCGCGGAACCATCGTGATCCACGGCCGCACCGACTCGACGCTGAACCGCAACGGCGTGCGGCTCGGCAGTGCAGAGATCTACGAGGCGGTCGAGTCGCTGCCAGAGGTGACCGACAGCCTCGTCGTGGGTGTCGAGCTCGCGGAGGGCGGCTACTGGATGCCGCTGTTCGTCGTGGCCGATGCCGGGGGAGACGAGGCCGGGCTCCGCTCGCGCATCGTCGAGACGATCGCCGGCCGCACCTCGCGCCGCCACGTGCCCGACGAGATCATCGTGGTGCCGAGCCTGCCCCACACCCGCACCGGCAAGCGCCTCGAGGTGCCCGTCAAGCGCATCCTCCAGGGCGCCTCCCCGCGCCGGGTCGCGAGCATGGGTGCCGTCGACGACGTCGAGGCACTGAAGTGGCTGATCGACTTCGCCAACAAGCGCAACGGCGGCGCGGACGTCGCGTCCACCGTCCTGCCGACGGACGCGTACGAGGACTGGCGCATCTACCACGAGCAGGACCTCCCGCGGGTGCTGAGCGCAGCGCTCGACGTCTTCGCCGAGAAGGGCTACCACGGCACGACGACGCGCCAGCTCGCCGACCGGTCCGGGCTCTCCGTGCCCGGGATCTACCACCACTACAAGTCGAAGCAGGACATCCTCCTCGACCTGATGATGGTGATCGTCGACGAGCTGATCGAGCGCAGCCGGTTCGCTGTGGCGGAGGCTCCGGACGAGCCGCGCGCCCAGTTCGACGCGCTGGTGTCGAGCATGCTGCTGTTCCACGTCTACCGCCGCAAGGGCGCGATCGTCTCCACGAGCGAGCTGCGCAGCCTCGAGCCGGGCAACCGGCGGAAGTACGTCGATCGGCGCGACGAGCTCCAGGTCATGCTGGACGGGATCATCGAGCGCGGTGTCTCGGCCGGGACCTTCGACACCCCCTACCCAGGCGACGCTGCCCGAGCCATCGCCTCGATGTGTGCCGGCGTCGCCACCTGGTACCGGCCGGAGGCGCCGCTCAGCTTCGACCCGCTTCTCGACCGCTATCTCTCGATCGCGGAGGCGATCGTCGGTGTCCGCTGAAGGCGCCGGCTCGCTGCCGCGACCCGATCCGACGGAGGAGACCACCACGCCCATGGGACGCGTCGAGGGGAAGATCGCACTCATCACCGGAGCCGGCCGCGGCCAGGGGCGTAGCCATGCGGTGCGCCTCGCCGAGGAGGGCGCGTCGATCATGGCGTTCGACATCTGTGCCCCCGTGGACTCGGTGAGCTACGCCATGTCGAGCCGCGAGGACCTCGAGCTGACGTGCGAGCTCGTGCGCGCCGCAGGGGGCGCCGTGCACTCCGCCGTGGTCGACGTGCGTGACTTCGAGGCGCTGGAGCGGGAGGTCGGGTCCGGCATCGAGGCGCTGGGCGGACTCGACGTCGTGGTGGCCAACGCAGGCATCGCGAGCTACGCGCCCGGGCACGAGATCTCCGAGGCAGCGTGGCAGGAGATGATCGACATCAACCTCACCGGCACCTGGCACACCGTCAAGGCCGTCGTCCCGCACCTGATCGCGGCGGGTCGCGGCGGGTCGATCGTGCTGACGAGCTCGGCCGCGGGACTCCAGGGCACGCCGAACCTCGCCCACTACGTCGCCGCCAAGCACGGCGTAACCGGCCTGATGCGGACGTTCGCCAACGAGCTGGCTCCGCACTGGATCCGGGTCAACAGCGTCAACCCCACCCAGGTGGACACGCCGATGATCATGAACGACGAGATCTTCCGCATGTTCCGGCCGGACCTGGAGTCCCCCGGGCGCGACGACATCGTCGACGTCTCCATCGCCACCAACGCGCTGCCCGTGCCGTGGGTCGAGTCACGCGACGTGTCCAACGCCGTCCTGTTCCTCGCCTCGGACGAGGCCCGCTACATCACGGGCGTCGCGCTCCCCGTCGACGCCGGGATCCTGGCGAAGGTCTGAGAGCAACCGGCAGTCCGCTCTGGCCCCGGCCGGACGTCAGCTGATCATCCTTCGGGCAACGGAGCGCTGCCGGGCGGTGATCCGCTCGGCGTACTCCTCGGTGGTGATGGGGGTGAAGTAGGGAAGCTTGTCGGGTACGTCGGCCAGCTTGACGAGCTCGACGACGGGACCGTCCTCGGGGCCGAGGTCGCGCTCCAGCCGCTGCCAGCGCAGCATGATCGCACCGGTGCGGTGGCCCAGGCACTCGAGCCAGTTGGCGACACCAGGGTTGCCCTCCGAGATGACGAACCGCATCTTCCCGTCGGGGTCGGTGACCGCCTGGGCCTTGGTGAGCGAGCTCTGGTGCGTCTCGTAGTCGGTCGAGGCGTACCAGTCCGAGCCGATCTGGATGCCCTGGTAGGAGCAGTCCGCGCACTCGGGAACGGTGACGATCAGCGCCTCGTCGTCCTCGAGCGCGTAGTGGCCGATCGACGAGCGCTGCGACGAGAGGCCGCCCGGCGTCGACTGCGGCGCGGTCGGCTGGTTGACCGGCTCCTTGTGCTGGAAGAACTGGGGGAAGGCGAACCACGTCTGGATCGACCCGGTGAGCAGCTTGGCGGCCACCTCGTACTGCTTGGCGAGTCGGGCGCGGGTCAACGCCGCGGCCGGCTTGCCGACCGTGTCGGTGCGCTCGATCCAGAGCTGGCCGCGCTCCTCGGTGTCCCAGTCGTTGAAGACCTCGCGCACGATCATCGTCTTCGCGCCTGGCTCGGCGACGTACGTGAACTCGAAGGAGCCGTCCGGCTGTACGTCGAGCTCTCGGTCGTCGAACGCCATCAGCGAGGTCGCGGCCGAGTCGGCCGTGTAGGCGCCGCCCATCACCTGGAACGACAGGTCGGCACTGGTCCCACGCTTGCCGCGGACGACGTACTCGACGCCCTCCTTGAGGTAGGCGTTGAAGTAGATCGCGTCGGGGTTGTCGAGACCCTGCCGGGAGAACTGGTGGGTCGGGTTGATGAAGAGCGGCCGGTCGAGGTCGTGGTCGAAGGCCATCTGCATGGCCATCCGGATCCGCCCCGACAGGTAGTCGTAGCCCTCGAGGAGGTCCTGCTCGGTGCGGATGAACTCCGCACCCTCGATCAGCTTCTCTGCCTCTGCAATCGCGTCCTGCAAGGGACGCGTGATGTCACTCATGGCAGGAGACCCCTAGTGGCTACTGCCCGCAGGCCGCCGACGGACCGCAGGCGGCTCTGTCGCGTGCTCATGCGTTGGCCTTCGCGATGATCTGCTCGGCGTACCGCTCGAGGTGCTCGATCTTCTTCTCGAGCGGCTCGGTGTCGGGGCCCTTGATGTAGGGCACCCGGAAGCCGACGATGCAGTCGGTGACGCCCTTGTCCTCGAGGCGCTTGATGCCGTCGAGGTCGTAGGCGTCGTACGAGATCACGTGCACCTCGAAGTCGTCGCGGGTGTCGCCCTCTTCCTTGCGGATCTCGGCGAGCCGGACGAGCAGCCGGTCGAGCTCCTCGCCGTCGCCGCCGGCGTGCATCCAGCCGTCGCCCTTGAGCACGGCGCGACGCAGCGCGTTGTCGACGTGGCCACCGACCAGGAGCGGGATCTGCTCGGTCGCTCCGGGCGCCTGCTTGAGCTCGTCGATCTGGTAGAACTCGCCGTCGTA
>FSTU01000230.1_pt1 | contig 11471 bp, 10 predicted proteins | sample 1637111 | NCBI WGS metagenome assembly FSTU01 (sample SAMEA3914819, study PRJEB12502) | metagenome | biome: forest; material: soil | place: Canada | collected 2010-06-26 | depth 0.3 m | reverse complement strand
GTCCTGGCGTCCCGATGACCCCGCCCGTCGGGTTGTCTCCCCGATTTTTCCCGACGGTTGCCCGCTGGTAGAGTTCACGTCGCGTCACCGCACGCGGCATTAGCTCAATTGGCAGAGCAGCTGACTCTTAATCAGCGGGTTCGGGGTTCGAGTCCCTGATGCCGTACCACCCAGGCCCCTGACCGGCGGAAACGCAGGTCGGGGGCTTTGTCATGTGCGGCCCACCGCTCGGGCTCAAGGTCGCTCGGTACCTGCCATTCACCTGACTTCCGAGGTGCCAGCACTTGCAGAGTTGGTTAGCCAAACCTAATCTGAATCGACCGCCTGCCCAGATCGTCTCGAACGGAACCTCCGTGGACCTTCCCTCCACCCTGCTGCTCGGTTTCCTCGCCGGTGCCACCATCCTGCTCGGTCTGCCCTTGGGCAGGCTGCGCACGCCGGCCCCGTCGCTGCGGCTCTTCCTCAACGGGGCCGCGGTCGGTGTCCTGCTGTTCCTGGTCTGGGACGTGCTGTCCGCGGCGTGGGAGCCGATCGACGCCGCTCTGAACTCCGTGCACGACGGCACGGGTGGCCTGGACACCGCGGTCGGCTACGGACTTCTCGCCGTCGCCGGGCTGAGCGTCGGGCTGCTGCCCTTGGTGGGCTACGAACGGTGGATGGGACAGCAGACCTCGAAGGCCAGCACCCGTCCACACGGACCCGGCGCCATGGCGGTCGGAGAGCTCGCTGCCCGCCGGAGCGGCGTCGCCACCTGGTCTGCGGCCCGCCGGTTGTCGCTGCTCATCGCGGTCGGCATCGGACTGCACAACTTCGCCGAAGGCCTGGCGATCGGTCAGTCCGCCGCAAGCAACGAGATCGCTCTGGCTCTGATGCTCGTCATCGGGTTCGGGCTGCACAACGCCACCGAGGGCTTCGGCATCGTGGCGCCCCTCGCCGGCGACGTCGACGGAGACGGCCAGGCGCGGGTCCCGAGCTGGGCCTTCCTCCTCTCGCTGGGGGCGATCGGGGGTGCCCCGACGTTCGCGGGCACTCTCATCGGGCACCGATTCACCAGCGAGCCCCTCAGCGTCGCATTCCTGACGTTGGCCGCTGGTTCGTTGATCTACGTGATCATCCAGCTCATCGGCGTCGCGTCGCGCGCCAAGCGAAGTGACCTCCTCGCCTATGGCCTCCTCGTCGGCCTGGTCGCGGGATTCCTCACAGATGCGATCGTGACGGCGGCCGGTGTGTGAGCTGACCTCACACACCTGAGTCTGACGCCGCCGAAGCATCCGTCCTACGGCTCTCACCCGACCCCCGAGTGCCGGGCGTCGTGGGTGTCGGATCACGTCTCGATCGTGGGCCAAGGGCCCCGACCAGAACCTGACCGGCGCTCTTTCGCTGTGGTCAGGTTGTGGACAGGTTGTGGTCCTTACTATGGAGCATGCCGCTCGCCGTCACCGCGTTGCTCGCCTCGCTCGGGCCGTTTGCGTTCGCGCTGCTGGCCGGTGTCGTCTTCGCTGAGGCCTCGGCGGGGTTGCGTTGGACGCCGGTCACCTCGAGCTGGTCACGCTGGGGCTCGTGTCATCTTCCGTCCTCCCGGGGGCGGTGGCTCTCCTTCGGCGCCGTTCGCGGCGTCGGTCCCCGGCGATCGCTATGGTCCATTCCGCGCCGGCTCCCGCGCTCGCGAACGCCTCCCTCGAGAACGTGACGAACGCGGTCGGATGGTCCCCGCACCGAGCGATTGACTCCCGCTGGGCGCCGGTCGCGGTCGCGGTCGTGGTGTCCGCGGTCCTCCAGGGACTGTGGCTACGGTTCCTGGCGAGCTCGGGCGGCGACCTTGCTGCGCAGGACGCCTGGGCCGAGTTCGCTCGGGCCCACCCTGGCAGTGCCTACGACTTGGCCTGGTACGGCGGGATGCATCCCGTCTCCTACAGCGCGATCTCTCCATTCGTGATGGCCGGGCTCGGCGTACGGCCGACGATGGTCGTCACCAGCACGATCGCCGTCGGCCTCCTGGCCTGGCTCCTCACGTCCCGGGTGTCCCACGGCGCCTCCAGGTTCGTCCCGGTCCTCGTGGGTGCCTTCGCCTTCCTCGGGAACGCAGTCTCAGGCCGAGTCACGTTCGCGCTCGGCACGACGGTCGCGCTCGGTGCGGTCTGCGTCGCGGTGGCGTGGCCGGACGAGTGGTGGCCAGGCTCCCGGGGGGCGCGTGTCGTGCGAGGACTGCTGGTGATCGTCCTCGCGGCGACGGCCACTGCCTGCAGTCCGGTGGCCGGGCTCTTCCTCGGCGTCGTCGCTGCCGCGCTCTGGCTGCGCCGTCGTCGCGCAGCGGCGTATGCCCTCGGCATCCCGGCGGTGCTGGTCGTGGTCGCCTCGGCCCTCCTGTTCCCGTTCTCCGGTCGACAGCCGATGGGGTGGACCTCAGCGGTTCTTCCTGCCGCTATGGCTGTCGCGGTGATCCTTCTTGCGCCGCGCGCGTGGCGGGACATCCGGGTCGGCGCCGGCGTCTACCTGGCGATGGTGGCGATCGCGTGGCTGGCTCCGACGCCGATCGGCACCAATGTCACTCGCTTGGGACTGCTCTTCGGTGGTGTCGTCCTGGTCGCGTCCGCCCTGCGGGGGCGCTGGCGCTCATCCCTCGTCGCGACGAGGTTCGGCGCGCCTGCGGCCGCTGCTCTGCTGGGGGTGGCTGTGGTGACATCGCTGGGGTGGCAGGCGGCCATTGCGGGCCACGACGCCGTCCGTAGCCGGCCCCCGGTCTCGTTGAATGCCGACATCGCCCCGCTGGTCAGCCAACTGCGGGCCGACGGTGCCGACCTCGGGAGGGTCGAGGTCGTCCCGACCCGAAGCCACCGTGAGGCGGCAGCCCTGGCGCCGTACCTCCAGCTTGCGCGCGGATGGAACCGACAGGCGGACGTCGACCGGAACCCGATCTTCTACACCGAGGGGACCCTCAACGGGCAGACCTATCAGCGGTGGCTGCGTCGGTGGGCCGTGCGGTTCGTCGTCGTCGCCGAGACGTCGGAACCTGACTACGGGGCCGGAGCCGAGGCTCGGCTCGTGGCAACCGGACTGCCGTACCTCGATCAGGTGTGGTCGGACCCGAGCTGGACCGTCTATGCGGTACGCCATCCCGCGCCGCTGGTACGGCCGAAGGCGACTGTCGTCTCCTTCGACGCCGACCAGCTCACGCTGACCACCCCGGCCGCCGGCCGGTACGTCGTCAAGGTCGCCAGCTCGCCCTGGCTCAGCGTCGTCGATGGCGACCTGGCAGCGAGCGCGGCCTGCCTCAGCGATGTCGAGAGCGATCGGCCAACGCCCGCCGGTCGTTCGCGCACCGACAACTGGGTGGTCCTGCATGCGCCGCAGGCGGGCACCTACCGGATCACCGCGCCGTACAAGCTGCCCCGTGGGACGCCGTGCCCATCGTGAGCGAGGATGTGGTCAGGTTGTCAGCGCGGTCCGCTCGCTCCCGACCTGTCGGCCGCGGGTAGCGGCATTGCGATGAGCAACGCGATGCCAAGAAGGATCCCGACCACGCCGAGCTGTCCGATGCCGACGAGCACCAAGACCGTGACGGCCACCATCGCCGGCACCCGCAAGAGTGCGCGCGGCTCCTTCATCTGCGTGGCAACCAGGAGTCCGACCAGTGCTCCCAATGCCGTGATCAGACAGAGCGGCAGCAGGTGGGATTGAAGGGCCGCGGCAGCGACCAGGATGCTCCCCAGGGTGACGGCAGTCAGTCGGCGCATGGTCACGCTCCCGAAAACGATCCGCGCGCTCAGAACGCGTCGAGCAACCGCTGCTTGTTGCCCTGCACGGTGAGCCGGCCCGCGGCAGCGACAAGGTAGTTCACAGCCGCAGGATCTCGCGGTCAACCTGCATTCGACCTGATCGGCTTGGAGTCGGGCGCGATGCAGACTCGGCCTCTCGCGGCGACCTACCCGCTCTACGGCTGTCCGAGCCGGTGGGCGCGAAACTGTTCAGGTTGTCGGCAGGCACGGTACGCAACCTTGACGCCATGACCCAGCAATCGACTGCCGCCGGTATCGGCGCACGCCAGATGCTCAACAAGGTTCCCGAGGTCACCATCTGGTTCTGGGTGATCAAGATCCTCTGCACGACGGTCGGCGAGAGCTTCGCCGACTGGGTCAACATGACACTCGGCGTCGGGCTCGTGAATACGGCGATCCTCTTCACCGTCATCTTCGTCGGGATCCTCGCGGTCCAGATGACCCTCCGCCAGTACGTGCCCATCGCCTACTGGCTCACCGTCGTCGTCGTCAGTGTCACCGGAACCCTTTACACCGACATCCTCACCGACCAGTTCGGCGTACCGCTGTGGATCAGCACCACCGTTTTCTCGGTGATGCTCGCCGCGGTGTTCGGCATCTGGTACGCGCGGGAACGCACGCTGTCCATCCACACCATCGTCACTGTCCCCCGCGAGGCCTTCTACTGGCTCGCCGTCCTCGTCACCTTCGCACTCGGCACCGCGACCGGCGACTGGACGCTCGAGCTGACCGGATGGGGCCCGGGCCAGGCCGTCATTCTCCCCCTGGCGCTCATCGCCATCGTCACGCTCGTGTGGCGCCTCGGAGCCAACGAGGTCCTCACGTTCTGGATCGCCTACATCCTGACGCGGCCGCTCGGCGCCAACATCGGCGACTGGTTCGCGACTCCGTCGAGCGAGAAGGGCCTCGGGCTCGGGACGTTCGTCACCAGCATCATCTTCCTCGGGGCCATCGCGGCGACCGTCGTCTATCTGTCGATCTCGAGAGCCGATGTCATCGAGGACCACGAGGCGCCCCCAACCGGGCGCTATGCCAAACCTGAACGGCACCCTCAACTACTGGGTGTCCTCGGACTGGTCGCCCTGGCGACCATGGGCCTGCTTGCCTGGACGAACTCCCAGCCGCACACGAGCTCTCTCGAGGCCGAGGGGCCCGCACCCAGCTGCTCGGGGGCGCCGATCAACCAAGCCGAGGCGACGCAACGGGTGGCCTCGAAGTTCCCCGCGGGCTCGGTGCAGAACTACCGCACCATCGCACACGACACCCTCAAGATGGTCGACTCGGGAGACCAGTCCGGTGCCGCGAGCCGGATCACCGACCTCGAGACCGCCTGGGACGACGACCAGAGCACTCTGCAACCGACGGACTGCCAGGCGTGGAACTTCGTGGATCAGCAGATAGACCCGGTCCTTACGGCCGTCCGCGCGACCAATCCTGACCAGAGCAGCGAGGACCAGGCGCTGCAGGCGCTTCTGGCGACTCTCAGCTGACATGGAGTGACTTCCTGTCAAGAGACAGGGGTGAGGCGCCCGTCCGGAAATGTCCGGGCGGGCGCCGCTCGGGATCCCGGTGGGGACCTCGACTGTTTCTCGGGCATCGCCCTGTGCCCGCACCTCGGAGATGGCCATGATGGGGCCATGGAAGAACAGAAGTCCGCCGACGTCCTGGTCGTGTTCGGAATCACCGGCGACCTGGCGAGGGTGATGACCTTCCGATCCCTCTACCGGCTCGAGGCGCGCGGCCTGTTGACGTGCCCGGTCGTGGGCGTCGCGGTCGACGACTGGGACCTGCCCCGGCTGGTCGAACGGGCCCGGGAGTCGATCGCGGCCAGTGGCGAGGAGATCGACGAAGCGGTCTTCGGTCGGTTCGCGGCTCGGCTGTCGTACGTGAGCGGCGACTTCACCGAGGCCGACACCTACCTGCGGGTCGCGGCCGCGATCAAGGGTGCCGAGTGTCCGGTCTTCTACCTGGAGATCCCGCCGTTCCTCTTCGGCACCGTCGTGGGGAATCTCGCCGAGGCCGGCCTGACGGCCGAGGCCCGGGTCGTGGTGGAGAAGCCGTTCGGCCACGACCTCGAGTCGGCACGCGCGTTGGCGGCCGAGCTGCACCAGCACATCGACGAGTCGCAGCTGTACCGGATCGACCACTACCTCGGGAAGATGGGGGTGGAGGAGACCCTCTACCTGCGCTTCGCCAACACCATGCTCGAGCCGGTATGGAACCGCAACTACGTTGAGTGTGTGCAGATCACCATGGCCGAGAGCTTCGGGGTCGACGGTCGTGGGCACTTCTACGATCCGGTCGGTGCCTTGCGCGACGTGGTCGTCAACCACCTCATGCAGGTCGTGTCGGTGGCCGCGATGGAGCCACCGTCCGGACGGGCCGTGATCAAGGACGCGCAGGTCTCCGTCTTCCGGGCGATGCAGAGCGCCGAGCCCGCCAACTACGTGCGTGGCCAGTACGACGGCTATCTGGAGATCGACGGGGTCGCTGCTGACTCGACCACCGAGACGTACGCCGCGCTCCGGCTCGACATCGACAACTGGCGCTGGTCGGGTGTCCCGTTCTTCATCCGCACGGGCAAGCGGCTCCCGGTGACCCAGACGGAGCTCCGCCTGGTGTTCAAGGACCCGCCACGGCTCGGGTTCGGCTTCGACGGCGACCGGGCGCCGGAGCCGGACCAGCTGGTGGTCAAGCTGGACCCGTACACCGGGGTGCGGATCACCGCTGATGCGCGCCGGGCCGATGCGGAGGGACCGGAGACGGTCGACCTCGACGTCAAGTTCGCCGAGTCCGGCGGAGAGGGCCCTACGCCGTACGAGGTGCTGCTCGAGGCCGCGATGGCCGGCATGCCGAACCGCTTCTCCCGGCAGGACGCGGTCGAAGAGGCCTGGCGGGTGATGCAGCCACTGCTGGACGCACCGCCGCCGGTCCAGCCGTATGCCCTGGGGTCCTGGGGCCCTGACGCCGCCGACAACCTGGTGGCCGGGCACGGTGGCTGGCAGGCCCCCTGGATCTGAGCGAACTGCTTCCGTGTCCTGCGCGTGGCGGCCTCTTCCGGCTCGGGTCGACTTCCCGAAGCTCACCGAGAAGGGGCAGTACGGCTTCCGGCTCCGGGTGGAGGGCTCGCAGGACGTCACCGGCGCCACGACGACGCCGTACGCGGTCCGGGTGCGCTGAGGGCGCCGCGCGAAAATCACCCCTTCGGGCGTAACGTCAGAGTTGGTGGCGGCCTTCGCGCGTCGACACGATGTGATCTGTGCACCAAAAGCCCCCGAGCGTCGGGATCGTGAGCCACCAGGAGGTGCTCGGCAAGGGCCTGCTCGCCATGCTCGCCGAGCATCCCGGTCGCTCCGTGCTCGTCGACGCCCGCGAAGCCGACGTCGTGCTGTACGACGTGCTCGGCCTGCACACGACCGACGGCGCCGACCTCGACGAGCTCCTCCAGCGCGACACCGTGACGGTGGTCGCGGTCAGCCGGGACCTCCGCCCCGATCTCCGCGCCCGCGCGCTGGCCCGGGGCGCGCACGGCTGGGTCTCGATGAGTGCCCGGTCGGACGAGCTCATCGACGCCGTCGAGGCCGCGGCCTGGGGCGAACCGCTCCCGGGACCGGTCGACCGGCTCGGGCGCGACGTGGGGCTGACCGACCGTGAGGTCGAGGTGCTGGCGCTGGTCACGCAGGGGCTCAGCAACATCGAGATCGCCCAGCGCCTCTTCCTGTCGATCAACTCGGTCAAGAGCTACATCAGGTCGGCGTACGCGAAGGTCGGCGTACGCTCGCGCACCCAGGCCGTCGCGTGGTGCCTGCTGCACGGGTTCGCACCCCCGACCCGCTGAGACCGACACCTCTGCCCAGGCATGACGGGCGACCCGTTCGGGCACCCGACAATCGTGGCCCCGCAGACCGACACCCGAGCCGAGCAGGACCCCGACGTCGGCAAGGTGGACTCCCCGACCGACCTGTCGAAGCGGTCGTGGGGCTACGTCCTGCGCAAGACGGTGCGGGAGTTCTCGGGCGACCAGTGCACTGACCTGGCGGCCGCCCTCACCTACTACGCGGTGCTCGCGGTCTTCCCGGCCGCGATCGCGCTCACATCGTTACTAGGCGTGGTCGGCAAGGGCACCGACAGCGTGAACACCCTGCTGGACATCGTCGGCGATCTGGGCGGCGCCTCGATGGTCGAGAGCGTGCGCGACCCGCTGCTCGAGATCAGCCGGTCGCACACCGCGGGCCTCGCGTTCGTGCTCGGCCTGGGTGGCGCACTCTGGTCGGCGAGCGCCTACATCGGGGCCTTCGGCCGGGCGATGAACCGCATCTACGAGGTCCGGGAGGGCAGGCCGATCTGGAAGCTCCGGCCCGTCCTGCTGCTGCTGCTGACGCTCGTGCTCGTCGTGCTGGCGGCGGCCGTGCTCCTCGCGCTCGTCGTGACCGGCCCGGTGACCGACTCCGTCGGCAGCGCCCTCGGCCTCGGTTCCAGCGTGCGGCTGGCCTGGGACCTTGCCAAGTGGCCGCTGATCCTGCTGACCGTCGTCGTGATGGTCGCCCTGCTCTACTACGCGACACCCAACGTGAAGCAGCCCAGGTTTCGCTGGGTCAGCATCGGCGCCGTGCTCGCCATCCTCACCTGGATCGTCGTGTCCGCGTTGTTCGGCTTCTACGTGGCGCACTTCTCCTCGTACGACAGGACCTACGGCGCTCTCGGCGGCGTGATCGCCTTCCTGCTGTGGCTGTGGCTCACCAACCTCGCCCTGCTGTTCGGGGCAGAGCTCGACGCCGAGCTGGAGCGCGGCCGCGAGCTCGAGTCCGGCATGCCGGCCGAGCGATCCATCCAGCTGCCGCCCCGCGACAGGCACGGCATCGACAAGGCGCGGGCCAAGGACGAGGACGACGAACGCCGCGGCCGGGCGATCCGGCTCGGTCGCCGTGCCCGGCACCGCAGTCACGGAAAGGGCTGACATGGCGCTCACCACGGTCTGGCAGGACCGGCACCCTCGCGCCCGGGCCCCGGGCGCGTCGGTGACCGGCGAGTGGGACGTGGTCGTCGTCGGCGCGGGCATCACCGGCCTCACGACCGCCGCCCTGCTGTCCCGGGCCGGGAAGGCCGTCCTGGTGGTCGAGGCACGGCACGTCGGGTCCGGCACCACAGGCGGCAGCTCCGCCAAGGTCAGCCTGCTCCAGGGCACCCAGTACTCCCGGATCTCCCGTCGTCATCCGACCTCGGTGCTGCGTCAGTACGCCGACGCCAACAACGAGGCGATGGAGTGGCTCACGCAGTTCTGCGCCCACCACGGCGTCCCCCTCCAGCATCGTCCGGCATACACCTACGCGACCTCCGCCTCCGGCGTCCGGTCGATCCGGTCCGAGCTGGAAGCCCTGCGCCGAGCCGGTCTCGAGTCGGCCACCTGGGTGGACGAGACGCCCCTGCCGTACCCGACCAGCGGTGCGGTGCTGATGCCCGACCAGCGCCAGGTCGACCCGGTGGAGGTGCTCGACGCACTCGCCGCCGACGCGACGGCACACGGAGCCACGATCGTCGAGGGTGCCCGGGTGCGCCGGGTCCACGGACACCAGCCGGTGCAGGTGACGACCGACGCGGGTCGGGCGACCGGGGCGACCGTGGTCATCGCCACCAACATGCCGATCCTCGACCGAGGCGGCTTCTTCGCTCGCGCCAAACCCGCGCGCTCCTACGGCCTCGCGTTCCGGACCCCGACCCAGGCCGTCGACGCGATGTACCTGTCCGCGGACTCGCCGAGCCGCTCGCTGCGCGACGCCCCCACCGACGGAGGCAGCCTCCTGCTCGTCGGCGGCAACGGTCACAAGCCGGGTGCCTCCGTCTCCGAGCAGAGCCGCATCGTCGACCTGCGGACCTGGACCCTGCGCCACTTCCCCGATGCGCAGGAGACCCACGCCTGGTCTGCCCAGGACTACGTTCCGCACCACGGGCTGCCGTACGTCGGGCCGATCCTGCCCGGGACCGACGACGTGCTCGTGGCCGGCGGCTACTCCAAGTGGGGCATGACCAACGGCGTCGCCGCCGCGCTCTGCCTCTCCGGGCGGATTCTCGGAGGTCACCAGGAGTGGGCATCGGCCTTCGAGCCGTGGCGCGGCCGCGAGCTCAAGGGGCTGCCCGACGGCGTCCGGGTCAACGCCGAGGTCGGGCTCGAGATGGCGACCGGCTGGATCCGTCCGCTGCTCCGCCCCGGCGCAGGCGAGGCGCCCGCCGAGGGCGAGGGCACGGTCCGCCTCGACCACCTCGGTCTGCCCACCGCTTCGTCGCGAGTCTCGGGCGTCGGGCACCGCGTCTCGGCCGCGTGCACGCACCTGGGCGGTGTCGTGCGCTGGAACGACGCCGAACACAGCTGGGATTGTCCGTTGCACGGATCGCGGTTCGGACCCGAGGGCGACGTCGTGGATGGCCCGGCCACCTGCGGCCTGCGACGACTTCCCACGGAGTGAGGTCCGGGGTGCATGCTGGGTGCATGGACATCGACCAGGCCGTCGCCGCGGCGCGCGCCAACCGGCAAGGGGTTCTCACCACCATCAAGAAGGACGGGCGGCCGCAGTTGTCGAACGTGCTGCACGCCGTCGACGACGCCGGCGTCCTGCGCATCTCGACCACGGCCGACCGCGCGAAGTACGCCAACCTCCGGCGTACGCCGTGGGCCGCGATCCACGTCAACGGCAGCGACTTCTGGTCGTACGCCGTGATCGAGGGCGACGTGACGCTGTCGGACGTGGCGGCCGACCCGCACGACGCGGCCGTCGAGGAGCTGGTGGGGGTCTACCGCTCGCTCTCGGGCGAGCACGAGGACTGGGACGACTACCGGGCCTCGATGGTGCAGGACCGGCGCGTGGTCGTCCGGATCACGCCGACGCACGCCTACGGCGCGCTCCGCTGACCGGGGTGCCATAACCCGGGGTGTCCGGCGCTCGTTCACCTGGTGGGAGACATCCACCGATGGAGGGAGCACCATGTCCAACCGCAGGCTCGGCACCATCTCTGTCCTGGGCGCAGCCCTGGTCACCGCACTCGCGCTGACCAGTCCGGCACCCGCAGGCGCCGGCCAGCCGCACCGGGTCACGCACTGGGCGCCGGCCGCGAAGGCCACCGTCCACCCGGGCACGATGATGTACACGAAGGGTGCCCAGTGCACCGCGAACTTCGTCTACACCGACCGCGTCGGGCACGTGTACGTCGGCTACGCCGCGCACTGCGCGGGGCTGGGCGGGTCCACCGACACCGACGGCTGCTCGACGAAGTCGCTCCCCCTGGGCACCAAGGTCACGTTCACCGAGGGCGGCAGCCTGGCCGACGAGGGCACCCGCCTCGCGACCGGCCGGCTCGCCTACTCGTCGTGGCACACCATGCAGGAGCTCGGCACGACCGCCGCCGACACCTGCGCCTACAACGACCTGGCCCTCGTCCGGGTCGCCGCCAAGGACGCCCGCAAGATCAACCCGTCGGTCCCGTTCTGGGGCGGCCCGACCGGCATCGACACCGATGGCACCGCCGCCGGCGACGAGGTCTACACGTACGGCAACTCCAGCATCCGCGGCGGCGTCGAGCAGCTGTCGCCCCACACCGGCGCCAGCCTCGGCGACGACGCGGCCGACGGCCGCTGGTCGCACCCGCTCTACACGGCCTCGCCCGGCATCCCCGGCGACTCCGGGTCCGGCTTCATGACCGCTG
>FSTU01000104.1_pt1 | contig 12652 bp, 11 predicted proteins | sample 1637111 | NCBI WGS metagenome assembly FSTU01 (sample SAMEA3914819, study PRJEB12502) | metagenome | biome: forest; material: soil | place: Canada | collected 2010-06-26 | depth 0.3 m | reverse complement strand
GCGGGTGGGACCGTCGTCGATGACAGCGACGCGCCCTCGCTCACCGTGATCGCCGACCAGGACGGCAACAAGGGAATCGTCTGCGTCGACGCGTCCGCTGCGAAGAACGATTGAACCGGCAAGTCGGTTGACCCGTGGCCTTGGCGCATCGGAATCGCGTTGCTGACCGGCTGGTCGTCGTTGATGCTGCTCCAGTGAGCCCATCCGGTCCGCCACCATGTCCGGCCTGGTTCGACACGCTCGTAGCGGAGGTCGACCAGGCCTTCGAGGTCACCGGCGCCGCGTTGATGCCAGGCGATGCCCTTGAGTTCCGGCCCGCCCTTTGGGAACGTCGTCAACAACTTGAAGACCTGGACCACGAACCCGCGAAGCTGACCCCGTATGCCAACACCGGCCACGGACGCTTCACGGGAAGTTGGACGAAGCTTGCGCTCGAGGTGATTGCCGCAGGTGCCGAAGATGCCAGATAGCTACGGTGTGACACACGGTCGGCGGACGTGCAACTGAGCCACTGGTCCGGATCGGTCTGAGCGCACAGCGAACTCGCCGCTCGCACTACCTACGGCGCAGGATGTCGGCCTTCGAGATGAACTCTTCTTCCGACAGAATCCCGTTATCCCGGAGCTTCGCCAGTTGCTCGAGCTGCTGGACGTAGTCCGGCCCAGGCTGGACTTGACTCGGAGTCGGGCTACCCGCGATGACATCCGGTCCCGAGGCGTCGAGCCCCTGATAGCGGATCGTGCTCGTGTTCTGTCGTTCTTGCCACATGGAGCCGGGCCTGCGCCGCTGCATCGTTGATCGCGCGCTGGCCCTCTCGGAAGTTGGGCACATCGACCAGTTGCACTACCTCCATGCGGTTTCCCCGATTGATGTGCACGATCACGGTGCCGACCCCGCGAGCCTTTCTGGGACAGGCTCTGCCGGTTCGCACCTCGGCCCCCGACGACCACGCGGCGCCCTCGTCGGTGAGGTCGGCGACGACGCCCATGGCCTCGATGCCCAGGCGGGTGAGGTCCGCAGCCCGGTCATGCGCCCGCTCCGTCGTCGCGTCTAGAGCGACCCCCGAGGACGCCGAGGAGGTGTGCAGTGGCGAAGCCGGTCCCGGGGAGTGCGCGTGGATCGCGGCCCACGAGCACAGTCCATTTTCTCTCGCCGCCAGCCCACGGGATCGCTACTTGTCGGCAAAGGTCATGTCGTCGCCTGTGTGACGATCCTCTGCCGGTCGTCATACTTCAGTTGGTAGTGCTAGACCGGGCTGCTCTGGACTCATGACGGCAGCGGCTCCAGAAGATGGTCCCCGTTGGTCTGGTGGTGAGGTCGTGCGCGATTTGCGCAACTGGTTGCTCGCTCGCGACGGAAGTCTGCGCGCGACGCGGCGCGCGGCACGGACGGCGATCATCATGCCGACCATGTTCGCAATCGGGTATCAGGTCATCGGGAACCCGACGGTAGCGACCTTCGCCGCCTTCGGGTCCTTCGCGATGCTGCTGCTCGCCGACTTCTCGGGGACGCTCCTTGAGCGCCTGGCAGCGCAGGCCTCGCTGGTCGCGGTCGGCTGCGTGCTCATCTCGCTCGCCACGTTGGTCTCGAGTGACCCGTGGGCGGCGGCGGCTGCGATGTTCCTCGTCGGGTTTCTCGTGCTCTTCGCGGGCGTAGTGAGCTCGGCCCTCGCGGGGGCGAGCACATCGATTCTCCTGAGCTTCATCCTGCCCGTCGCCGCTCCCGCCGGCCCAGCAGGGATCCCGGACCGTTTGCTCGGTTGGCTTCTGGCCGGGATTGTGTCCGTGCCCGCAGTGACCCTTCTCTGGCCTGCACCTCGCAGCGAACCGCTACGCGCCGCCGCAGCAGAGGCGTGTCAGCAGCTGTCGGCCCAGTTGACCGCGGAGATCGCGCAACGGCACGGCGAACAGGGTGAGGACGTGGACACGGCGGTCGCTCGGGCCAAGACCGCCGTCGCCGACCTGCGTGCCACGTTCCTGGCCACGCCGTACCGGCCATCGGGTCTCACCACGGCCACGCGCGCGGTCGTTCGTCTAGTTGATGAGCTGGTGTGGCTCAGCGTGATCCTCGGCCAAACCGCGACCACCCGGCACAGGCCGGCCGACCCTTCGGCGCGAGAGGTCAAGTCGGCAGCTGCGGTCCTCCTGGAACACGCCGGTCGAGAGCTCTCGTTCTCGAACCCCCCGCGGGACAGCCTCCAAGATCACCTCGACGACCTGGTCAACGCCCGCCGAGCGATGGAGGCAAGGGCTCTCAACATCGTAGAGCTGCCCCGCCGCGCGCGACCTGCCGAGGAGCTCGTTGCAGCGCTCGACCCGAGCTTCCGAGCCCAGGAGCTCTCCTTCGCCGTCACGGCCATCGCTGCGAACATCGAGATCACCACGGCGGCCGAGGCACGTCCCTGGTGGCGGAAGCTGCTCGGTCAGCAACCGCGGGGCCTCGACGGGCCGATCGCCTCCGCACAACAGCGTGCGCTCGCGCACGTCGAGCCGCACTCGGTGTGGCTACGCAACAGCGTCCGCGGCGCGATCGCGCTCGCCGGCGCGGTACTGATCGCGGACCTGAGCGGAGTACAGCACTCGTTCTGGATCGTGCTGGGCGCGCTGTCGGTGCTGCGCTCCAACGCTCTGAGCACCGGTCAAAGCGCTGTCCGAGGACTGGTTGGCACGACGATCGGGTTCGCGATCGGCGGAGTCCTGGTGCTCCTCATCGGAACAAGTCATGGATTCCTGTGGGTGCTACTACCGGTCGCGATCCTTGCTGCCGGCATGGCACCTGCGGTCTCGTTCACGGCAGGTCAGGCCGGGTTCACGGTCACTCTGCTGATTCTCTTCAACATCATCAGCCCGGCCGGGTGGCAGGTCGGCCTGGTCCGCATCGAGGACGTTGCCATCGGGTGCGCGGTGAGCCTCATCGTCGGGACTCTGTTCTGGCCCAGGGGTGCCACCGGAGTCCTCCGCCAGGCCCTGACGGAGAGCTATGCGGAGTGCGCGGCATACCTGTGGGCCGTCGTCGAGAGCGGCACCGCGCCGCACGGATCTCCGACGGAGCCGGAGGCCGCTGCGTCGCGGGCCGCTGCCGCGGCGCGGCCTCTCGACGATGCATTCCGGGGGTACCTTGCAGAGCGCGGCCACAAAAGGCTCAGCCTCGCCGAGGTGGCGTCTCTGCTGACCGGGGTCGCGGGGCTCCGGCTGACCGCCCAGGCGGTGTCGGAACTCTGGTCTGGCAACGAGATGGACCGCGTCGACGTCCCGCACGCACAGCTCGAAGTTGTCATCGCAACGGAAAGGGTGACGAACTGGTTCGCCGCCACGGCTCAGGCGATCACGGGCGCAGGAACCGTTCCACGCGCACTTCCCCGGGACGGCGCCTCCGGCCGCCGGCTCGTAGAGGCCCTCGACCAGGACCTCGCGTCAGTGACTGCGTCCGACGCTTCGGTGCAGGCGCACACGGTGCGACTGGTGTGGACCAGCGATCACGTGGACAGCGCCCGACGTCTTCAAGAGCTCGTCGAGCACCCCTTGCGCACCGCCGCTGACTAGCCACACCAAGTTGACCGACCGTGCGTGCCACCTGACCCCGCGGGCATCCCCCTGTGCCGAGGTCGGCTTCAGAACCGCATGTCTCCGAGCCTGATCAAGCGCGGGTCATCGACGCCGGGCCGACTTGTCCGTGGCTGCACGGGTATGGGCCGAGAAGTGTTGGAAGTCGGGCTCGGCCCACGTCCCGCCCCACTCCCAGCCGATGGCCGCGAAGGCCCGGACCACGATGTCGTCCGACTTGATCACCCCGACGGGAACGTGTGCTCCTGCGGACCGGTCCAGTGTTGCGAAGCGGCGTGAGCCCGACGGGGCGATCGTGGGTCCGGTGATGTAGGGGTTCTCGACCGGGTTGAGGTCGATCGCCGCACCGAAGGCGTGGTCGGACCACCTCGTGGTTCCCTTGACCTTGCGGCAGTTGGCCCCCGAGCTGTTGTCGGCGGCCATGGACCGGTCGTCGTCTCCTCGGTAGGCATCGACCAGTCGCATCCGCCGGATGGGCCATCGGGCGTCGTACAGCTTGCGGAAGACGCCGACGAGGTCCCCGGCATACGGCGCTGCCACGACAAGTTCGCCGGTGTGGGACCGGCCGTCGAAGCCGATGTACCTCAGCTGCAAGTAGCGCAGACCTCGCCACGGGACGGGGCAGCCCGGGGGATGGCTGGTGCGCATCCGCTGACGGAGGCTCGGTGTGATCGGGTCGACCACCGCGTCGTAGGTCGCCGGCCCGGGCTGTGTTGGCGTGGAGGCGAGCCCCGCGCATCCGCGCCGCACCTGCCAGTCGGTGATCGCTCGGTGCCGTGCTTCGCCCGCGAGCGGCAGCGGTGCCCCGCCCGAAGGACCGATGCGTGCGGGCGTCCACTGGTCGGAGGCGACCTTGCCGTCCTCCAGTCGCAGCCTCAGCACCCCCGAGTCCGGGGGGCGGTTGTGGTACCAGACGAAGTTCCCGAGTCCGTAGTTGACGTAGGTGTCGCCCTGCCACCCGGAACCGAGCTGCACGTGAGCGTGGCTGCCGACGAGGACGTCGGCCCCGGCAGCAGCGAGTGCCCGGGCGATGCTGCGCTGTTCCGGAGTGGGGCACGTCCGCATCTCCCGGCCCCAGTGGAGGTAGACCACCACGACGTCAGCCTCACGGTCTGCCCGGCGCACGGCGCGGAGCAGCGCTGGCGGTCGAGGTCCGCGTGCGGCGGCCAGTCCCGGCGTACGGCGTCCGGCAGTCCAGCCGGGGCTGGTGCTCTCGAGCGGTGTGGTGTCGGCGGCCAGGAAGGCCAGGTCGGTCCCGTGCACCCGGGTCCGGTACGGCGTGAAGGCGTGCGCCCGGTCCTGACCGACACCGACGACCGCCAGCGGTGCGTGGCTGGCGGCGACCAGAGTGTCGCGCAACCCGTCGGCGCCCAGATCGGCGCCGTGGTTGTTGGCCACGGTCACCACGTCGACGCCTGCGTCTGCGAGGACGTCGAGTGCCCTGGCCGGGGCGCGGAACCAGTACCGGTCCCGTGGTCTCTCCAGGGACTTGGGGTCCCAGCTGTCGCGCTCGGTGACAGCACTCTCCAGGTTCACCATGGTCAGGTCGGCATCGGACAGGGCGCGACCGATCGGGCCGAGTCCGTGCGGATCATCCAGGAGCGCAGCAACCTGGATCTGGAAGTGGACGTCGCCGGCGAACGCGAGGGTCACCACGTGGCGTGGATGATGGTCGCGGTGAGGCCTGTCGGCGGCCAGTACGTGGGGGTGGGCTGAGGGCGAGGACGCCGTACGCGGTTGCGGGGACGACGAGCAGGCGACCAGCAGGATCGAGAGACCCAGCCAGACGAGGCTCCTGCCCGACATGGGGATCATGAGTCGTCCCTCCTGGGTCGTGCTCGGCAGCTCGGGGGTCCTTGCCCAGACACGAGCCCCGAGACGCGACGCGGGTTCCCCAACGCCCCGACGAAGGGGTCAGCCGATGAACTGGCTCTCCCCGAGCTCGGGTACGACGATTCCGGGCGGCGCGGTGACCGCGACCTCGCACGCCTTGGTCTCGACGTGGCAGGCGATCAGGTCGGCGTTCTGCCGAAGCGGGCTGAGCACCACGACCGTCTGGTCGTCGAGCCACTGGACGAGCCAGGCGACACCAGCCTTGTCGGAGTAGCCCGGAGGCGGGTCGAAGGCGAACGTCTGCCCGTCGACGTCCTCGGCGACCATGTCGCCCGGGCCGACCGGGGCAACGCCGTCCACGCCCGCGACCGACTTCCGCAGGCCGACGTCCATCTGCTGGCCCATGCCGTCGGAGTAGTGGAACGCGCCGGAGGAGTCCCACCGGCCGTCACCCTTCAACCGGATCGAGCGCACCGCGGCGTCTCCGTCCAGGTCTCTGAGCAGGTCCTGCTCGGTGATGCGTGACTGCTCACCCGTTGCTGGGTCGTAGCGCACCAGAGTCTGGTCTTCGGGCATCTCGCCGGGATCCGGGTTCTGGTACCAGTAGACGAACCGGTCCGAGAGCAGCGCGGGCACAGCGGTGCGTCCCGGAGCCAGCCCCACGGTGACGCGGGCGTCCTCCTGCTGGGTGGCGGTGTCGTAGACGACGACCTCCGGTTCGCCGGGCGCAGGGAACTCGAACCACACCAGGCGAGAACCGGCGTTGGGCGAGAGCAGCCAGCCGGGGTGGCTCGCCAGCGGCCAGGTGTCGTCGCCGTACCCGGGTCCGGTCTCGCCGAGCGCGCCGAGCTGGTGGACGGTGGACCCGTCGGTGAACCAGATCCGGCCGTCGTCGGTACGGAATCCGACGCCGTTATCGGTGACGTCCAGCTCCACCACCGGCGCGTCGGCCTCGACCGTGTTCTCGCCGTAGTGGATGGTGCTCCCCTCGGCATAGGTGAGGAGCCGCACGCCTGGTGCCGGCGCCGGCTCGATCCGGCGATCGGAGTCCCGCCCGAGGTACGCGGTGGTGGCAAGGATCGCGACCACGATCGCCGCGACGGCAAGGCCCTTCGCCACCCTGGCGCGCCGGTCGCGCCGCCGTGCAGTCTCGCGCAACGCCTCGAATGGCGGAGGCGCGATCTGGTCGCCGAGGCGACGGAGCTCGTCCAGCTCAGACATGGCGCACCTCCTCCGTGTCGTCCCCGGTGTCGTCCCCGGTGTCGTCCAACAGGTCGGCGAGTCGGTCCCGTGCCCGAGCCAGCCGCGACTTCACCGTGCCCTCTGCGACCCCGAGCTGGACGGCCACGTCGGCAATCGGGAGGTCGCCCAGGTAGTGCAGGACGACCGCCTCGCGCTGCCCGGCGTCGAGCTCCTCGAGAGCGGTCACGATCGCGACGTGTTCCGGGCCGACGTCCGCCGGGCCCTGCGGACCGGGCACCTTGGCCTGGTAGCGGCGTACCACCGAGGCATGCCGCCATCCGTGTCGCACGCTGTTGAGCGCGACGGTGCGGACCCATGCTTCGGGGTTGCTCACCCGGGCGAGCTGGGACTCCTTGCGCAAGGCAGTCACGAAGGCGTCCTGAACGGCGTCCTCTGCCTGGGCCAGGTCGCCGCAGATCGCGTAGATCTGGACGACCAGGCGGCGGTACGACGCCTGGTACAGCTCGTCGAGGTCCATCGCCGTCGGCATCGGACACCTCCTCCCGCTTGCCCAGCGTCACCGATCGCGTCCGAGATTGTCGATGGAACGATCCGCCGGAAGACCTCGAGGTTCCCGAGGACCTTGTTATGAGAGACCCGACCGACATAGTCAGGCCGTGCATCTGATGACGCCGGCCGACACCTTTCCCTGCGCCTCCTGCACCTCACGGACCATGCAGGTCGACCACACCGTCCCGTACGACGACGGCGGTGAGTCAGGCGTGGGCAACTACGGCCCGATGACCACCACCCACCACCGGATCAAGACCCATGACCGGTGGCAGGTCCAGCAGCCCTTCCCCGGCATCTACGTGTGGCGCGACCCGCACGGCGCCTTCTACCTCGTCGACCACACCGGCACCCGCCGGATCCCGAGCGCGCCTGCGGTCGTCGAGCTGTGGCACTCACCGCCGATCCACCTCGTGTACGACGCCGCCTGACGACCGTCAGCCGCGGAGCAGCACCACGACGCCCGCGCAGGCACACGCCCACAGCACGCTGGTGAAGGTGCCGATGATGAACCTCTCGGCCGCGCCGGTGGGCGGGGTGCCCTCGGCCGCGCGCAGCTCGGGGTAGCGGCCGAGGCCCTTGACCGCGAGCACGATGGCCACGCCCTCGGGCCAGCCGGCGACCAGGGTCGCGAAGATGGCCCCGCGCTCGAGCGCGCCGATCCAGGCGCCGCCGCGCAGCACGCTGCCGGCCTGCTTCATCGAGTCGGCGGCCGGCCCGCGCCGGTCGACCAGGTCGAAGACCAGGGCGGTGACCGGTCCACCGCCGGCGACGGCGAGCAGCGCGCCGAGCACGACCAGCAGCGTGGTCAGCCCGTGGCCGTCGACGACGACCTCCTCGGGAGCTGCGGCGACGGCGGCGGCAGCGGCCAGGACCACGAGCGACGCGGGCGCCCAGATCTTCCGCCCCGCCGCCGACCAGGCGGCGGCCGCACAGGCCAGCCCGGCTCCCAGCAGCACGAGCGCCAGCGCGCCCCAGTTCTCCGGACTCATGGTGTCTCCTTCCCGAGCAGGCAGCGGGCCAGGTCGGTGACCAGCTCGCGGGCGCGCCTGGCCTCGACGATCCCCGCGGCCTGCGCGCGCTGGCTGACGGCCGACGCGCTGATGCCGAGCGCGCGCCCGGCCTCGTCGTACGACCGGCCCTCGGCCACGAGGTCGGCGACCTCCCAGCCCCGCGCCGTACGACGGGCGAGCACCGCGGCCCAGAGCCAGATCGTGGTCTCGAGCGGCCGGGCGGCCCGGTGGTCGCCGACCACGCGCAGGTGCCAGGGGCTGCTCTTCGCGGCGGTGACCGCGTCCCGGGCGTGGACGTACGCCGGTCCGCGACCGGCGCGCGTGTGGTCGGGGAGGGGCCGCTCGATCGAGCCGACGCCGATGCCGATGTTCCACGTGTCCTCGCGCAGCAGCAGCTCGACGATGCGGGGGAGCGACTCCGGGTCGTCGACGACGCCCTGGAACTCGTCGCCCACGGTCCGCTCGAAGGGGAGCAGCATCGCGACTCCGTCCAGCGCCGCGAGCGTCTCCGGGATCCGGTCGACGTCACGCCGGCTGCCGCGCTGGTCGACAGTGAGGACGAGGCAGTCGCTCATCGGGCACCTCCTGTCGTGAGCCTAGATTAGGGAATAACCTAATGCAAGATCACATAAGGAAATTGTCTTAACGACGGCCGATGATGCCCACGACCGGCGGTGCCTTCTGGTCGACCACCGAGACCCGGAACCCGCCCTCGGCGAGGGCGGCCGACGCCTTGCGCACGATGGTCGGCACCAGCTCGGGCCGGTTGGCCTCGTAGAACAGGTACACGGCACCGCCGGGCACCACTCGCTCGTGGAGCAGCGCCACCTCGTCGGCACAGGCGCGCACCCAGAAGAGGTTCACGTTGAACGCGAAGACCTTGTTCAGCCGCTTGACCGGCACCCGCAGCGTGGCCAGGTCGATCTGGCGGACCGTGAGCCGGCCGGCGTCGATGAAGCGCGCGCAGCGCCGCTTGGTGCGGTCGACTCCAGACTCGGAGCGGTCGATCGCGAACAGCTTGCCGGACTCGAGGCGCTCGCAGATCAGCTCGGCTCCGGCGCCCGGACCACAGCCGATCTCGAGGACGTGATCGGACGGTTGGACGTCCATCATGTCCACCGCCCAGCGGATCCGGGGCGGAACGGTCTGCGGCGCCATGACCCCAGCCTGCCAGAAGTGTGAGACGACCGGCAGCAGAGACTCGCTCCAGAGACGGAGCACCCGCCGAGTAGGTTGTCCGGCGTGACGAAGGTGGGCGTGCTCGGAGCGCGAGGCAAGGTCGGGGCCGAGGTGTGTCGCGCGGTCGAGGCCGCGGACGACCTGGAGCTGGTGGCGGCGATCGACGTCGGTGACGCTATCGAGGACCTGGTGTCCTCGGGCGCCGAGGCCGTCGTCGACTTCACCCATCCCGACGTGGTGATGGACAACCTCGAGTTCTGCATCGGCCACGGCATCCACGCCGTCGTCGGGACGACCGGCTTCGACGCCGGCCGCCTCGACACCCTGCGCGGCTGGCTGGCCGACGCGCCCGGGACCGGCGTCCTCATCGCGCCCAACTTCTCCATCGGCGCGATCCTGATGATGCGCTTCGCCGTCGCGGCCGCACCGTTCTACGAGTCGGTCGAGATCGTGGAGCTCCACCACCCCGACAAGGCCGACGCGCCCTCCGGCACCGCACGCCGTACGGCGGAGCTGGTGGCGGCCGCCCGTCGCGACGCGGGCCTCGGGCCGGTGCCCGACGCGACGAGTACCTCCCTCGATGGCGCCCGCGGCGCCGACGTCGACGGGATCCGGGTGCACGGGCTGCGTGTGCGCGGCCTGGTCGCCCACCAGGAGGTCATCCTCGGCGGCGTGGGCGAGACGCTCACGATCCGCCACGACTCGCTGGACCGCGCGTCGTTCACCCCCGGCGTGCTCACCGGCCTCCGGGCGATCGCGGGTCACCCCGGACTGACCGTCGGGCTGGAACACTTCCTCGACCTGGCGTGAGTTCTGCACGTTCCTGCATTGCAGGAATGAGCACATAGCCGTACATCCCTCCTCTCGTTGGGGATGGCAAGGCTGCGGGTCCAGCAGCCCACCATCGATGAGAGGGACTCTTCATGCGCAGAACCTTGGGCACCGCCGCCGCGGCGGTACTCGCACTCAGCGTCATCGGCATCCAGCCCGGCGGCAGTGAGGCCGCCGACCAGTCGCCCCACCAGGGCCTCGCCGCCGCCGCGATCGACGCGCTCCGGCAGCACCCCGGTGCCGCTCTCGGGACCGCGGGCATCACCTACACGGTCACGGACACGATCCGCGACGCCGACGGCGCCACGCACGTCCGCATGGACCGCAGCTACCGCGGCCTCCCCGTCCTCGGCGGCGACCTCGTCGTGCACCGCGGTGCGAAGTCTGGCTGGCGTGGGGTGAGCCAGACCCTCGACAGCGCCGTGCACGTCTCGACGACGCCGGCCCTCACCGCGGCCGCCGCTTCGGCGCGGGCCCTCGCCCCGGCGAAGGCGACCCGCACGATCACCGGCATGAAGTCCGCGAAGTCAACCCGCCTCGTGGTCGACGCGACGTCCGGCACGGCCCGCCTCGCCTGGGAGGTCGTCACCGGTGGCACCCAGCAGGACGGCACGCCCAGCCGCCTCGCGACGTACGTCGACGCGAAGACCGGCGCGGTGCTGCGCCGCGAGCAGCAGATCGAGAACGTCGACGGCACCGGCCAGTCGCTCTACAGCGGCACGGTCCCGCTCAGGCTCACGCAGTCGGGCTCGACGTACCAGCTCAAGGACCCGACCCGCGGCAACACGTACACGACCGATCTGAACAACAAGGAGGACTCGCTCCTCTGCCAGATCTTCGGGTCGGGCTGCCAGACCGGCACCCTCTTCACCAGCCCGGACACGTCGTTCGGCACCGGCACCACCGCCAGCCGCGAGTCGGCGGCCGTCGACGCGCAGTACGGCACCAACGAGACCTGGGACTACTACAACCAGGTCCACGGCCGCAACGGCATCTTCGGCAACGGCACCGGCTCCTACAACCGGGTCCACTACGGCAGCGGCTACGTCAACGCCTTCTGGGACGGCACCAAGATGACGTACGGCGACGGCGACGGCACCAACTACGGCCCGCTGGTCTCGCTGGACGTCGCGGGCCACGAGATGTCGCACGGCGTCACGGAGAACACCGCCGGCCTCGCGTACAGCGGTGAATCCGGCGGCCTGAACGAGTCGACGTCCGACATCTTCGGCACCATGGTGGAGTTCTTCGCGAACAACCCGAACGACCCGGGCGACTACCTGATCGGTGAGGAGTTCGACCTCGCCCACCACGTCGGCTTCCGCCGGATGGACAACCCCATCTCGGACGGCAGCTCGCCGAACTGCTACAGCAGCAACACGAAGAACCTCGACGTGCACTACTCGTCGGGCGTGGGCAACCACTTCTTCTACCTGCTGGCCGAGGGCTCAGGAGCCAAGACGATCAACGGCATCGTGCACAACAGCCCGACCTGCAACGGCTCGACGATCACCGGCATCGGCCGGGACGCGGCGCAGAAGATCTGGTTCCGCGCGCTGACCGTCTACATGACGTCGAGCACCAACTACGCCGGAGCCCGGACCGCCACGCTGAGTGCGGCGTCCGACCTGTACGGCGCGAGCAGCACGCAGTACGCCACCGTCGCGGCGGCGTGGAGCGCGGTCAGCGTCGGCTGACCGCGGCCCGTACTTCTCAGGGACTCCTGTCGCTTCTCAGCCGTTGCAACGGCTGAGAAGCGCATGAGTACCCGGTGAACCGGGGATCCTCCGCGCGCCGGGCTACGGCTCGACCGTGACCTTGATGGCCTCGCCGTTCTGGACGATCGAGAAGGCCTCGAGCACCCGGTCCAGGGGGAGGTGGGTCGTGATCAGGTCCTTGACCGGGACCTGGCCTGACGAGATGTACTCCAGCGCCCGCTTGTTGTGCTCGGGGGCCGAGCCGTTGGCACCGTGGATGTGCAGCTGGCGGTAGTGCACCACGTTCGAGTCACAGGTGATGGTCGGGTTCGTCTTGGGCAGCCCGCCGAAGAACGAGATCCGGCCGTTGCGGGCGGCCATCGCGATGGCCTGCTCCTGGGTCACGTTGGCGGCGGTCGCGGTGATCACGACGTCCGCGCCCCGGCCGCCGGTCAGCTCCATCACCCGCTCGACCACGTCGACCTCGGCGCCGTTGATGGTCTCGTCCGGCTGCACCGCTGCGGCGGACATCGCCAGCCGGTCGGCGTTGACGTCCACGAGGTAGACCGCCCCGACCTGGTGCACGCCGCGCGCGATGCGGATGTGCATGCAGCCGATCGGGCCGGCGCCGAAGACGACGAGCGTGTCGCCCTCCTCGATGCCGAGCAGCTCCTGGGCGTTGATGGCGCAGGCGAACGGCTCGGCGGCCGAGGCCTCGTCGTACCCGACGTTGTCGGGGATCCGGTTGAGCCCGTCGACCTTGAGCACCTGGCGCGGCACGATC
>FSTU01000076.1_pt1 | contig 12818 bp, 9 predicted proteins | sample 1637111 | NCBI WGS metagenome assembly FSTU01 (sample SAMEA3914819, study PRJEB12502) | metagenome | biome: forest; material: soil | place: Canada | collected 2010-06-26 | depth 0.3 m | reverse complement strand
GTGGAACTCGACGGAGAGCAGCAGGTCGTCGATGTGCACCCGCTCGTCGGCGTTGTGGAAGCCGGCGCTGATCACCTCGGCCGAGGTCGAGCGGAACGGGCTGTAGCCGTACGCCGTGGTGGCGCCGACCGCGCGCAGGTAGACCGAGTCGGTGAAGCCGGTGCAGAGCAGCGGCAGCAGCTCGGCGTCGTCTCCCGACGCGGTCAGCACGGACGAGATCGCCGTCATGAGTCCCGACGTCGCCGGCGACGCGCTGCCGGCGACCAGCACCTCGGGCCACTCCAGCTCGTAGGCGAGGTCGGCACCCAGCCGGGCTCGCACCTCCCGCTCGACCTCGGCCTCGGTGGTGCCGGGCAGGATCCGGCAGTCCAGCTCCATCCAGGCGCGGGCCGGCATCACGTTGCGCTTCGACGAGCCGCTGATGATGGTCGGCGCCATGGTCGTGCCGAGCAGGGCGGGCAGGGTGTGCTCGAGCACGGGGTGCATCGTGGCCGCGCGGGCGATCGCGATGGCCCGGTCGGTGAAGGGCTCGCCGAGCAGCACCTCGAGCGTGCGGTCCACCAGCTCGGAGGGCTGCGACGTCGGCATCCCGCGGCCGACCCGGCGCAGCAGCTCGCCCAGGAGGGGTACGGCGTTGTCGCCGAGCGTCGGCATCGACGCGTGCCCGGCCTGGCCGACCGCGACCACCCGCGCGGGGAAGGTGCCCTTCTCGCCGACGCTGACCGTCTGCACGACGCGGCCGTCGGGCAGCGGCAGCCGCTCGCCGCCGCCCTCGTTGATCGCGAGGTCGGGGCGGATGTCGGGGCGTGCCTCGAGCAGCCAGCGCATCCCGACGTCCGCCTGCCCGTCCTCCTCGTCGGCCACCGCGATCAGCCACAGGTCGCCCCTGGGTCGGAAGCCGGAGCGCGCCAGCTCGGCCATCGCGACGGCCCGGGCGGCGACCTCGTTCTTCATGTCGATCGCGCCGCGACCCCACAGCCAGCCGCCCTCGTCGACGACGGCCGCGAACGGCGGGTGCGTCCAGTCCCGCGGGTCGGCCGGCACCACGTCGAGGTGGCCCACGAACGCGAGTGACGGATGGCCCGGGTCGGTGCCCGGGATCCGGGCCACCAGGTTGGCGCGGTGCGGCTCGCGGGCGACCAGCTCGCAGTCGACCCCGGCTGCGGCGAGGTGGTCGCGGAGGTACGCCGCCGGGCCGGTCTCGTTGCCGGGCGCCCGGCCCAGCGCCGCCTCGGGGGCGTTGCTGGTGTCGAAGCGGATCAGTGCCCGCGCGACCTCGATGACCTCTTCGTGCAGTGGGGTCACGACGACACTCCGAGCCGGTCGAGCACCCACGCGTAGACCTCAGCTTCGTACGCCAGGTGGCCGTAGCGCCCGGACGGGCCGACGTGCGCGCCGGCGCCGGTCTCGACGCGGAAGAGGCACCGCGGCGACCACTCCGGGTCGGTCTCGCGCAGCCGCGCGACCCACTTCGCCGGCTCGCGCACCATCACCCGCGGGTCGTTGACCGCGCCGGTGACCAGCAGGTCGGGCCGGGTGCCCGCCGCCGGCGGGTGGTCGTACGGCGAGTAGGCGAGCATCCAGTCGAAGTCCTCCTTGCGCCGCGGGTCGCCCCACTCGTCCCACTCGTTGCTGGTCAGCGGGATCGAGGCGTCGAACATCGTGGTCACCACGTCGACGAACGGCACCTCCGCGACGACCGCCCGCCACCGGTCCGGCCGCTGGCTGAAGACGGCGCCCTGGAGCAGACCGCCCGCGGACAGCCCGCGGCTGGCGATCCGGTCGCCGTCGACGTACGACGCCGCGAGCCCGTCGGCGACCGCCGCGAAGTCGGAGAACGTGTGCTGCTTGTGCTCGAGCCGCCCGTCGAGCCACCACCGCCGGCCGCCCTCGCCGCCGCCACGGACGTGGGCGTGGGCATAGACGACCCCGCGGTCGAGCAGGCTCGGCAGGCTGGGGTCCCAGTCGGGCGGGAAGGTGTACTCGTAGGCGCCGTAGCCGTAGACCAGCGCGGGTGCGGTGCCGTCGAGCGGCGTGTCCCGGTGCCGGACCACGGTCACCGGCACCAGCGTCCCGTCGTCCGACGGCAGGTCCAGCCGCGAGGTCACGTAGCGGGACGGGTCGTGGCCGGGCGCGTCTTGACGCAGGACGTCGGTGCGGGCGCCGGTCGCGAGGTCAATGCCCGACCAGACCGGCGGCTCGACGTGGGCCTGGTCGACCACGGTCACCGCCGCGACGTCGTACGACGTGGTGCGCGCCAGCCGGACCGCGCCGCCGGTGAACCGGCTCTCGACCAGCAGACCCTCACCCGCGAGATCGAGGATCCGGACGACACGCAGGACGTGCGCGGCGCCGCTGCGCAGGCTGAGCACGGCGTGGTCGCCGAGGACGTCGACGCGCTCGAGCCGCTCGTCCGGATGCTCGGGACGCACCTCGGTCCAGACGGCGTGGGTGTGGTCCGCCTCGCGCGGCACCGGCGCGGACATCAGCCGGAACTCCTGAGCCCGGTCGTTCGTGACGAGCAGCAGCGGGCCGCCGCGGACGTGCTCGGCGCGGTAGACGACGCCGGGCCGGCGGCCGCCGACGGACCGGGCGGGGGAGTCGGGTGCGTGCGCGTCGACGGCCCAGGACTCGCCGGTGTCGCGGCTCTCGCTGAGCAGCAGCACCACGTCACCCGAGCGGCTGGCCCGGACGTTGAGGTCGAACCGCTCGTCGGGCTCCTCCAGGACCAGCACGTCGTCGCTGACCGGCGTCCCGATGCGGTGCCGCCACACCTGGTGCGGCCGGTACGCCTCGTCGTGGACGGTGTAGAAGAACCACGTCGAGTCCGCGCTCCACGCGCCGCCGTAGTAGCTGCGCGGCACGACTTCATCGAGGTCGGCTCCGGTGCGCAGGTCGCGGAAGCGGAGCTCGTAGACCTCCTCGCCGGTCCGGTCGAACGAGTAGGCCAGGAGGTCCTCCGACGGGCTCACCAGGGTCACCCCGAGCTCGAGGTAGCCGCTGTCGTCGGCGAGCGATTCAACGTCCAAAATGACTTCCGGCAAGGGATTCTGTTTCAAATCGGTTGCAGTACCGTCGATTTCTCTCACCAGATCGGCGTAGTCACTCCCGGTTCGGGTCCGGGTGTAGTAGGAAAACCTCGTACGCCGCCACGGCGCCGACGTCTCTGCCTCCGGGAGACGGGAGACCATCTCGGACCGCAGGGCCGAGACCAGGGAGTGCAGATGGGCACACGCAGAGTCGTAGAAGGACCGCTCGGCGCGAAGGTGGTCCATCAGCGCGGAGGTCGGGGCGGCCATCCAGTGGTAGGCGTCCGGGCGTACGACGCCGTGCTCGCGGTGCTCGAACGGCTCTCGAGGGGCCACCGGTGGCTGGGTCACGGGCGCCAACGTACCCGGATCGCGGCCGTGGTGGCGCTGCTCCTGACCGGTCTGGCCCCCGGCCTGGCCCTGTCGAGCGCGCCGGCTCAGGCCGACGAGGACGACCCGGTGCGCTTCACGGTCGCACTGCTCAACGAGGTCGACTCGTTCAACCCGTTCCTCGGCATCGAGGTGCCGTCCTACGAGGCGTGGGCGCTGACCTACGACTACATGATCAGCTACAACATGGAGAACATGTCGCCCGAACCCGGGCTCGCCACCTCCTGGGACACCGCCGATGACGGCCTGACCTGGACCTTCCACATCCGCGACGGTGTGACGTGGTCCGACGGCGAGCCGCTGACCGCGGCCGACATCGCCTACACCTACAACCGGATCCTCGACGGGGGACCGGAGGCCGTCACCTGGGGCTCGTACCTCAAGGGGGTCACCGAGATCACGGCGCCGGACCCGACCACGGTGGTCCTGAAGCTCAAGAAGGCGAACGCCGTGCTCCCGCTGCTGCCGATGCCGATCGTGCCCGAGCACGTCTGGAAGGACGTGTCCGAGGACGAGGTCAAGACGTATGCCGCCGAGCCGAAGGACGGTCAGCCCGTTGTCGGGTCCGGCCCGTTCCGCCTCGTCGAGGGCAGCGCGGGCGGCTCGACGTACAAGTTCGAGGCCAACCCCGACTACTGGGGCGGCGCTCCCCACATCGACGAGGTCGTCTTCCGGGTCTACAAGAGCGAGGACCCGGCCGTCCAGGCGCTGATCAAGGGCGAGGTCGACTTCGTCGAGAACATCACCGCGCTCCAGGTGAAGGCGCTCCAGGGTCGCGACGGCATCACCGCGCAGAACGGCGACTCGCCGGGCTTCGAGGAGATCGGGTTCAACACCGGCGCCGTCGACACCGAGACCGACCAACCCATGGGCGACGGCAACCCGGCGCTGGAGGACCCCGAGTTCCGGCACGCGCTCGGCTACGGCATCGACCTGGACCAGATCGTCGACAAGGTCTACCAGGGTGCCGGCACGCCGGGCTCGACGATCGTGCCGGAGGCGTACGACTTCCACTGGGACCCGCCCGCGGACGAGGCGTTCACCTACGACCCCGACCGCGCCGGCCAGATGCTCGACGACGCCGGCTACGAGATGGGCGGCGACGGCCTGCGAACCATGCCGGACGGCTCGCCGATCGGCACCCTGCGGCTCTTCGCGCGCTCGGAGTCGCCGACCTCGCTGGACACGATGAACTTCTTCAAGGAGTGGCTCGGGGACCTCGGCATCAAGTCCGAGGTGACGTCGCTGGAGTCCAACAACCTGACCAACATCATCCTGGAGGGGAACTTCGACGCGTTCGCCTGGGGCTGGTTCGTCGAGCCGGATCCGGACTCCATGCTCAGCTACATGACCTGCGGCCAGCTGGGCGGCTGGTCCGACTCGTGGTACTGCAACCCCGAGTACGACGCGCTCTACGACCAGCAGCGCGTCGAGATGGACCATGCGAAGCGGGTCGAGCTGGTCCAGCAGATGCAGCAGATCATCTACCAGGATTCGCCGTACCTCGTCACGACGTACGACTCGATCGGCGAGGCGTTCCGCAGCGACCGGTTCGCGTGCTTCGTGCAGCAGCCGAACCCGGGGGGCATCTGGCTGATGCAGTACGGCGCCTACAACTACCTGCATGTCCGGCCGGCGGCCGAGGCGGGCGACTGCGGCGGTGACGCGAGCGCCACCCGGGCGACGGAGGCCGGTGACTCCAACAGCGTGAGCACCGGGTTCCTGGTGGCCATCGGGGTCGCGGTCGTCGTGGTGCTGCTGATGGGCGGCGCGACGGTGATGTGGCGGCGCAGAACGGCGGCGGACCGCGAGTGAGCCGGTCATGAGCATCGTCGCTGCCGACTCGGCCGCAGCAGCGGCAGAAGCCTCCCAGGTGAACCGGCGCCGGCGCCGTGGCTATGCCCGGTACGCCGGCGGGAAGTTCCTCGGCGCCCTCGGCAGCCTCGGGTTCGTGCTGATCGTGAACTTCTTCCTGTTCCGGATCCTGCCCGGCGACCCGGCCCGCACCCTGGGTCGCGGACGGCTGAGCACGCCGGAGCAGCTCGCGGCGTTCAACGCGACGTACGGCCTCGACCAGCCGATGGCCCAGCAGTTCGTGACGTTCGTGAAGAACACGTTGAGCGGTGACCTGGGCTACTCGATCCTCTACCACCGCGACGTGTCCGGGATCCTGCTCGACCGGCTGTGGCCGACGTTGCTGCTGGTCGGTACGTCGACCCTCTTCGCCGCGCTGATCGGGGTCTGGCTCGGCATCCGCAGCGGCTGGGACCGGGGCAGTGCCTTCGACCGGTTCTCGACCGGGACCTCGCTGACGCTCTACTCGATGCCGGAGTGGTGGCTCGGACTGCTGCTGATCGCGGCCTTCGCGGTCGGGATCGGCCCGCTGCCGGGGCTCTTCCCGACCGGCGGCCTGCACTCGGTCGACGCCGACCCGTCGTCGCTGTCCGGCGTCGTCGACACCGCCTGGCACCTCGCGCTGCCGGTCATCACGCTGACGCTCGCCTATCTGGCCGACTACGCCCTCATCATGCGCGGCTCGCTGGTCGACGAGCTCGGGTCCGACTACCTGACGACCGCCAAGGCCAAGGGACTGCGCGACTCCGCGGTCCGCAGCCGGCACGCCGTACCCAACGCGCTGCTGCCGACGACCACGGTGGTCGCGCTGAACTTCGGCTTCGTCGTCGCCGGCGCGATCACGATCGAGACGATCTTCTCGATCCCGGGGCTGGGCCTGCTGACGACCGACGCGCTCAAGGTGCCCGACTACTGGCTGCTGCAGGGCGTCTTCCTGGTCGCGTCGGCCGCGGTGATCGTGGCCAACCTCGCCGCCAACCTGGCCTACGGCTGGCTCGACCCGCGGGTGCGGACATGACGGCCGTCGAGGAGGTGACGGCCCTCAGCGCCAAGCAGCTCGTGCGCCGGCGCCGGCGGGCGTCGTGGGCGCGCGGCTGGAGACGCTTCCGCGCCAACCGGGCCGGGGTCGCGGGTCTGGTGGTCCTCAGCATCATCGTGCTGGTCGCGCTGCTCGCGCCGGTGCTGGCCGACAAGTCCGGCCTCTCGGTCACCCAGGCGACCGGCGGCGTGCTGGAGCCGCCGTCGAGGGAGTACTGGCTCGGCACCGACGACAACGGTCGCTCGGTGCTGACCCTGCTGATCTGGGGCGCGCGGATCTCGCTGTTCGTGGGCCTGATGGCCACGCTGATCTCGATGCTGATCGGCACCGTCGTCGGACTCACGTCGGGCTACTTCGGCGGCTGGCCGGGCGCGGTGCTGTTCCGCCTCACGGAGTGGTTCCTGGTGATCCCGTTCCTGCCGCTGGCGATCGTGCTCGCCAGCGTGCTCGGGCGGTCGCTGGTCAACATCGTCATCGTCATCGGCGTGACGTCGTGGCCCGGTACGGCGCTGCTGATCCGCAGCCAGACGCTGTCCGTCAAGGAGCGCGCCTACCTCGAGCGCTCGCGCGCGCTCGGCGCCGGTCACCCGCACCTGCTCCGACGGCACGTGCTGCCCAACGTCGTCCCGCTGGTCTTCGCCAACACCACGCTCTGCGTGGCCGTGGCGATCCTGTCGGAGACGACGCTCAGCTTCCTCGGGCTCGGCGACCCGACCCGGGTCTCGTGGGGCTCGATGCTCGACGACGCCTACAGCGTCGGCGCGATCACCACCGGGTCCTGGTGGTTCTTCGTGCCGCCCGGCGTCTGCGTCGTGCTCGTCGTGCTGTCCTTCACGCTGATCGGCCAGGCGCTCGAGGATGTGCTCAACCCGAGGCTGCGGGACCGATGAGCCTGCTGAAGATCGAGGAGCTGTCGGTCACCTACCGGACCGACGAGGGCGCGGTGCCCGCCGTGCGCGAGGTCGACCTCACCGTCGAGCGCGGCGAGGTCGTCGGGATCGCGGGGGAATCGGGGTGCGGCAAGTCCACGCTGGCGAGCACGATCCTGCGGCTCCAGCCGCCCACCGCGATCGTGAGCGGGCGGGTGCTCGTCGACGGCGAGGACGTCATGACCATGAGGTGGGGCGACCTGCGCACGCTGCGCTGGGCGGGGGCATCGATCGTCTTCCAGGGCGCGCTGCACTCGCTGAACGCCGTACGCCGGATCGGGCAGCAGATCGCCGAGCCGATCCTGCTGCACGAGCCGGGCGTCGGCGCCGCCGAGGTCGAGTGCCGGGTGGGTGACCTGCTGGAGCAGGTCGGCCTGCCCGCGGCGCGAGCGAAGGCCTACCCGCACCAGCTGTCCGGCGGACAGCGCCAGCGGGTGATGATCGCGATGGCGCTGGCCTGCCGGCCGGCGCTGGTCATCGCCGACGAGCCGACCACCGCGCTCGACGTGATGGTGCAGGCGCAGGTGCTCGGTGTGCTCTCGGGTCTGGTAAAGGAGCTGGGCGTCGGGATGATGCTGATCAGCCACGACCTGTCGGTGCTCGCCGACATGAGCGACCGGATCGCGGTGATGTACGGCGGTCGCGTGGTCGAGCAGGGCCCGGCCGACCAGCTGTTCACCGACCCGGTGCACCCCTACACGGCCGCGCTCTCGGCGTCGTTCCCGCGGGTCGGCGATCCCGCGGCGCGCTACGCGCCCGCGGGCCTGGCCGGCGACCCGCCCGACCCGCGCGAGCTGCCGCCCGGCTGCTCGTTCGCGCCGCGCTGCTCGCTCGCCATCGCGGACTGCACGACCGCCGAGCCTCCGCTCGAGACCAAGCGGCCCGGCCGCGAGGCCGCCTGCATCCGGGTGGGTGAGCCCGCATGAGCATCAGCCTCGAGGCTCGCGACCTGACCGTGGAGTTCACCTCCCGCGGCGGGGAGGTGGCGGTCGCCCTGGACGGCGCCGACCTGACCATCAAGGCCGGGGAGATCGTCGCGCTGGTCGGCGAGTCGGGCTCGGGCAAGACGACCCTCGCTCGCGCGCTGACCGGTCTGCAACGGCCGGTCCGCGGGCAGGTGTTCCTCGACGGGCAGCCGCTCGACTACAGGGGGAGGTCGTTGCGCGCCTTCCGCCGCCGGGTGCAGATGGTGCTCCAGGACCCGGCCGGCGCGCTCAACCCGCGGCACACCGTCTACGACTCGGTCGCCGAGGGGCTGCGGCTGCACGGGCTGTCGAGCTCCGACCCGGACGGCCGCAGCGAGGAGCGTCAGGTCGCCGACGCGCTCTCCTCCGCGGGGCTGCGGCCGCCGGAGCGGCTCTTCCTGCGCTACCCGCACGAGCTCTCGGGCGGGCAGCGGCAGCGGGTGCTGATCGCCGGCGCCCTCGCCCTGCGCCCCGACCTGCTGATCGCCGACGAGCCGGTCTCCAGCCTGGACGCCTCGATCCGCGGCGAGATCCTCGCGCTGCTGCTCAAGCTGCGCGCCGAGCTCGGCCTGGGCGTGCTGGTCGTCACCCACGACCTCGGGCTGGCGTGGAACATCGCCGACCGGACCGCCGTCATGTACCTCGGCCGGATCGTCGAGGCCGGCCCGACCGAGGAGGTGCTGGCCGCGCCGCAGCACCCCTACACACGGGCGCTGCTCTCGGTCGTTCCGGAGATCGAGCGCCTCGAGCCGGTCGTCCTCGAGGGCGAGGTTCCGGATCCGACGCACATCCCGTCCGGCTGCCGCTTCCACCCGCGCTGCCCGGCGCTGGCGAGCGGAGCGGCGGCCGCCGTCGGGGTCGACGACGCGTGTCGGACGCTGCCGCTCGCGGTGCTGCCGGCCAGCGAGGGCCATCGGAGCGCGTGCCACCTGGTGGCGGCGCAGGAGGGAGCAGCTCATGGCTGACGGACCCGGCGGGCTGCAGCCAGCGCTGCCCCGGGAGATGTACGTCGACCCCGAGACCTTCGCCCGGGAGCGGGACCGGGTTCTGTACGGCGAGTGGTTCTGCGTCGGCCGGGTCTCCGACCTCGGTCTGGCCGAGCCCGGCCGGGTCGCGGTGGTCGACGTCGTGGGGGAGTCGGTCATCGTCACCACCGACGCCGACCGGGCGCTGCACGCGGCGTACAACGTCTGCCGCCACCGCGGCTCCCAGCTCCTCACCGCCCTGCCCGGCGCGCAGCCGGTGTGCACGGCCGCCGGGTCGCTGCGCTGCCCGTACCACTCCTGGACCTATGCCCTCGACGGCTCGCTGCTCAAGGCGCCGCACGCCGACCTGGCCCCCGACGACCTGCCGGCGTTCTCGCTGAACGCCGTCGCGGTCGACGCCTGGGCGGGCTTCGTCTTCGTCCATCTCGGCACGCCGGCGACCTCGCTCGCCGACGCGCTGGCCCGGCCGACGAGGACCCTCGCCAACTACGCGATGGGCGACCTGGTCACCGGGCTGCGGTTCACCTACGAGGTGGCCGCCAACTACAAGGTCGTCGCCGAGAACTACAACGAGTGCTACCACTGCGGGCCGGTCCACCCCGAGCTGACCCGGCTGGTGCCGGCGTTCGGCGGCGGGGGCACCGACATCGACTGGGACGACGGGGTGCCGCACCGCGAGGGCGCGTGGACCTTCACGATGAGCGGTACGACGGACCGTGCGCCCCTGCCCGGGCTCGACGAGGCCGAGCGCACTCGCCACAAGGGCGAGCTCGTGCACCCGAACCTGATGCTCTCGGCCGCGGCCGACCACGTCGCGGCGTTCGTGCTGCTGCCGCAGTCGGTCGCCCACACCCGGATCGAGTGCCTGCTGCTGTTCCATCCGTCGGCCGTGGCCGACCCGGCGTTCGACCCCTCCGACGCGGGCGACCTGTGGGACCTGGTCAACCAGCAGGACTGGGCGATCTGCGAGTCCGTGCAGCGCGGCATGTCGTCGCGGTCCTACACGCACGGCTGGTTCGCGCCGATGGAGGACGACAGCGCCGACATCCGCCGCTGGCTGCTGCCGAGGATCTCCGAATGACCGACTACGACTACGTGGTGGTCGGGCTCGGCGGCCTGGGCTCGGCGACGGCGTACCACCTGGCCCGGCGCGGCTTCTCCGTGCTCGGGCTGGAGCGCTTCGAGCTCGGTCACGCCCGCGGCGCCAGCCACGACACCAGCCGGATCCTGCGGCACAGCTACCACACGCCGGAGTACGTCCGGCTGACCCAGGAGGCGTACGTCGACTGGTCGATGCTGTCGGCCCAGGCCGGCCGCGACCTCGTCACCGTCGTCGGCGGGCTCGACCTCTTCCCGGCGGATCCGGCGATCCCGATGGCCGACTACACCGACTCGTTGACCGCGGTCGGCGTGCCGTACGAGCTGCTCGGTGTCGACGAGATCGCGGCGCGCTGGCCGCAGTTCGCGCTGCCCGAGGGCACGGTCGGGCTGTACCAGGACCGCGGCGCGATCGTCCCCGCCGGGCCTGCCACGAAGGTGATGCAGGAGCTCGCCGTCCGGTACGGCGCGGTGCTGCGCGACCGGTCGCGGGTCACCGGGCTCACCGACACCTCGGTGACGGTCGAGGACGGGACGACGTACACCTGCCGCGGCATCGTCGTCTGTGCCGACGCGTGGACCAACGACCTGCTGCGCCACCTCGACCACGAGATCCCGCTGACCGTGACGCTGGAGCAGGCGACGTACTTCGCGCCCGAGCGTCCCGAGGACTTCGCGCCGGAGCGGATGCCGCTGTGGATCTGGATGGACGAGCCGTCGTTCTACGGCTTCCCCTGCTATGGCGAGCCGACGATCAAGGCGGCGCAGGACTGCGGCGGGCCGCCGGTCGACCCGGACGACCGGACCAGCGAGCCCGACCCCGACCAGCTCGCGCTGCTCGCCGGGCACGTGAACCGGATGCTCCCGGGCTCGGGCCGGCCGGTGCGGTCGCTGCGGTGCCAGTACACGCTGACCCCCGACCGCGACTTCGTCATGGACCGGGTGCCGGGCCACGAGTCGGTCGTCGTCGGGCTGGGCGCGGCACACGGCTTCAAGTTCGCCCCGACGTTCGGCCGGCTGCTCGCGGGCCTCGTGTGCGGCGACCGGACGACCGTCTCGCCGACGTTCTCCCTGAGACGTCCGGCCCTCACCGATCCCGACTACACGCCACACTGGTTGGTGTGAGGAGGCATTCATGAGTGACCTGACCCGACTCCAGGACGAGGTGCGCGCGCGAGACGGCGCCGTGCCCGCGATGCTGCCCGCGGTGGCCTACACGTCCGACGAGGTGCTCGCCTGGGAGCGGCGGAACTTCTTCGCCGGCGGCTGGACCTGCCTGGGTCGCCTCGACGAGCTGCTCGGGACGGCCACCCAGCGGGCCGTGATGGGCGGCGACGTCGCCGCACTGCTGACGCGCTCCGGCGCCGGCGTCGTGCGGATGTTCGCCAACACCTGCCGGCACCGCGCCCACGAGCTGCTGCCGGAGGGTGACGAGTCGTCGCGCAAGGCGATCACCTGCCCGTACCACGCCTGGTCCTACGACCTCGCCGGCGACGTGATCGCCGCCCCGGGCTACCGGGGCGAGCCGGGCTTCGATCCCGCGCGCTACTCGCTGGTCGAGCTGCCCGTGGAGGTCTGGCAGGGCTGGGTGTTCGGCCACGCCCTGCACCCGCTCGGCCACCACGACGTGGTGCCGTTCGCCGACTACCTCGGCGACCTCGAGGGCATCGTCGCGCCGTACGACGTCGCCTCGCTGCAGCTCGCCGACCGCCACTCCTACGAGATCGCGGCGAACTGGAAGATCGTGGCCGAGAACTACCACGAGTGCTATCACTGCCCGCTGATCCACCCCGAGCTCTGCCAGGTCACCCCGCCGACGTCCGGCAACAACTACCAGCTGCCCGGCGCGTGGGTCGGTGGCGCGATGGTGCTGCGCGACGGGATGGCGACGATGTCGCTGACCGGCGAGTCGAACGGCAACCCGATCCCCGGCGTCTCGCCGACCGCGGTCGAGTACCTCCACCTGCTGCCGAACCTGCTGATCTCGGCGCACCCCGACTACGTGATGACCCACCGGCTGGTCCCGCTGTCACCGAACCGGACCTGGGTCGAGTGCTCCTGGTACCTCGCGCCGTCGCCGGACGGCTCGCTGCCCGACCCGGCGTACGCCGTGGAGTTCTGGGACCTCACCAACCGCCAGGACTGGGCCGCCTGCGAGTCCGTCCAGCGCGGCCTCGAGTCGCCCCACTTCGCCCCTGGCCCCTTCGGCCCGTCCGAGGACGCCGTCGAGCGGCTCGTGTCCCTCGTGTCGCGGGGGTACGTCGGCCTGCCGATGCATGCGGACCTGCGCGTCTAGCTCGCTGGTTGAGGAGGTTGCGCAGCAACCGCACTCGTTGCCCCCTCACGCCGGTGGTTGAGGAGGTTGCGCAGCAACCGCACTCGTTACCCCCACACGCCGGTGGTTGAGGAGGTTGCGCAGCAACCGTCTCGAAACCGCCCCGGCTTCACGACGGACTGTGGTGTCCGGTGGTTCAGGCCGGCGGCGGGGTTGGCGGTGAGTAGGCAACCTTTCTTGCACAGGATTCGGT
>FSTU01000034.1_pt1 | contig 13802 bp, 12 predicted proteins | sample 1637111 | NCBI WGS metagenome assembly FSTU01 (sample SAMEA3914819, study PRJEB12502) | metagenome | biome: forest; material: soil | place: Canada | collected 2010-06-26 | depth 0.3 m | reverse complement strand
TGGACAGCAAGACCGACGCCGGCGGCGACCAGACGGCGTACGCCCAGGCGTGCGACCAGGCCTTTGCCGCGGTCGGGTCCCAGTCGGTGCTCGACTCCGGTGGCGCGCAGACCGCCGAGGACTGCGGCATCCCCGACCTCCGCTCCAGCGTGCTGACCACGGACCGGTCCGCCTGCAGCACCTGCTTCGGGGTGCAGACGGCTGAGGTCGGGGTGCTGACCACGGCGTTCCTCGGCTACCTGCGCAAGATCGACAAGGAGGCGACCGACAAGGCGGCCTTCCTCTACCTCGACGCCGGCGGCTCCGCCGAGCTCGCCAAGACCTACGCCGAGGCGGCCGAGTCGATCGGGTACGGCGTCGAGATGGTGACCGGCATCGACGCGACCGAGTTCAACTACGCGCCGTACGTCCAGCAGCTCAAGGACAAGGGCATCACGTACGTGAACTTCGTCGGTGCGACCCAGCACGCGGTGCGCTTCGCCGACGCGATGCAACAGCAGCGGTACACGCCGAAGATCTTCAACGTCACGCAGACCCAGTACTCCGACACCTACGTCGAGACCGGGGGCGACGCGGTCGAGGGCACCTACCTCCCGCTGCCGCACCCGTTGTTCACGGATGACAACGCCGAGCTGAAGCTGTACCAGGCCTGGCTCCAGCAGGTGAAGCCCGGCGCCGAGCCGTCACCGTTCGGGGTGTTCGCCTGGTCGGCGGCCAGGCTGTTCGTCGAGAAGGCACTCAAGCTCGGCGGCAAGCTGACCCGGGCGTCGCTCCTCGACGCGGTGCGCGCCGAGCACTCGTGGGACGCCAACGGCATGCACGCGACCATGGACGTCGGCGCCAAGACGACGTACAAGTGCACCTCGCTGGTGCACCTCGTCGACGGCGTCTGGCACAAGGTGACGCCGGGGGACTACATCTGCGGCGACCTGGTGCGGACCTCGATCGCGAAGTGAGCGGGGCTGATCGCCATCGGCTGGATGGCTACCTTCTCTGTCAGCCCGTGGACGTGCCGATCGCGTGGTGCGACACTCGATGCCTCGCGAAATCCGGGGCCATCGGCGGACTGGTGGTGGCTCATCGGGAGGTGGTGTGGCCCTCTTTGCTCGAGAGAGCGAACTCAACGCCATCAATGCCCTGCTCGGACAACCCGGAACGGGTGGCTCCCTGGTGCTACGGGGCGAGGCGGGGGTCGGAAAGTCGGCTCTGCTGGACGCAGCGATATCGCACGCACGGCGCTCCGACGTTCGCACGCTCACCACCGCGGGAGTCTCGTTGCAGCTGCAACAGCCTTTCGCGGCCCTCGCGCACCTCATCCGCCCCCTTCTCAACGATCCGCAAGAGACGAACTGCGGACCGGAGACCCGTGGGGTCGTCCGTGCTGCGCTCGCCGGCGAGGACGTGCCCGCCGACAGGCCTTTCAGCGTGGCCTACGCCGTACTGGAGCTGCTGGCCGCGTGTGCGACGTCTCGACGCCTGCTCGTGGCCGTCGACGATGCCAGTTGGGTGGACGAAGAGAGCTGGCGAGTCCTCAGCTTCGTCGGGCGTCGCATCAGCTTCGACGAGATCGGGTTGGTGTTCGCAATGCGCGATGGCCCGGAAGCCGAGGACCGCCTCAGGGGAAGCCCGCTTCCCACACTACGGATCGAGCCGCTTCCTGATGAAGCGGCCGCGGCCCTGCTTCATCACGTAGCGTCCGACCTCCGCCCCAACATCCGGGACCGGATCCTGGCCGAGGCGGGAGGCAACCCGCTCGGATTGCTGGAGCTGTCCGACGAGGTCAAACGGCACGGCGACTCGGTGAAGTCAGAAGCCGCTCTGCCGCTTCCCACACGTCTTGTCCAGACCTACGCCGGACTGGTCTCGGAATTGCCGGACGCGACTGGGTCACTGCTCATGATGGCGGCCTTCAACGATGGCCACAGTCTCCAGGAAACGCTGGACGCCACTGCGCTCGCCTTCGAGCGGGAGGTCACACTCGATGACCTCGAACCGGCCGTATCGGCCCGTCTCGTTTCGGTCGATGACAGGTTCGAACTTCGATTCCGTCACCCCCTGGTGGGGACGGCGATGCGACAGATCACGAGCCTGGCCGACCATCGTCGTGCGCACCTGGCATTCGCGGACCTCCTCCGAGACGACCCTGACCGCAGCGTCGCCCACCGGGCCGCAGCCGCCATCGGCAAGGATGACGACCTGGCGCGGGAACTTGCCTCAACTGCGCGTCGCGCCCGTCGTCGGGGTGCCCTGACGGCCGTCGTCACAGCTCTGGAACGGTCCGCTCAACTGACCGTCGACGAGCCTTCGGCGGCGAGCCGACTTCTGTGGGCGGCACTGTCCGCAGCCGAGATCGGTGACGTCGCCACAGTCGAGCGGCTGGTGAACGAGGCCAGCCAGGCGCGACTGACCCTGTCCGGTCGAGCCCGCTTGGCCTGGTTGCAGCAGACCTATCTCCAAGCGCCCTGGTCCGGCTCGATACGGCTTCGGACGCTCCTCGACGTCGTCGACCAGATGCGTAGTGCCGGAGATCGAGGGCTCGCACTGGACTCGCTCGTCGTCATGAGCATCCGCGCCTGGTGGTCAAGTGCCGACCCTGAGACCCGGGACCTGATCGTCTCGATGGCGCGGGCCCTGGACGAGCCCTTGACCGACGCCCGCGCGGTCTATGTCACCGCCGTGGTCGCACCACTCGAACACGGGTCATCGGCTCTCGACCGGCTGACGGAACTGGCCGGTGCTGGCGAGACGGACCCTGAGCGTCTCCACCTGCTCGCCAGCACCGCCACCTGCCTCGGAGCCGTTGCCCTGTCCAACGTGCTGCACGCGGGGGCGGTCGCGGGCATGCGACGCCAGGGTCGTCTGGGCACGCTCGCGCGCGTTCTGGCGGGTCAGGCCTGGGCCGCAGTCCTGTTGGGCGATGCCCGGGTAGCACTGACCGCGTCGAGCGAAGCACGCGCCCTCGGCGAGGAGACCGGGTACCTGAGCTACGCCCTGGTAGCGGATCTGTCGCGAGCAGCCGCGCTGGCTCTACGAGGAGAGACCGCGGCAGCTGACGAGGTCGTTGCCGGCGTTGAGTCCGCCCTGCCTTCCACCGGTCGTGACGCTCTGCTTCCGATGCTCCAACTGGCTCGTGGTCTCTCCGCACTGGCCGCCGGCCGTCCTGATGACGCCTACGACCAGTTGCTGAGGCCGTTCCAGTCAAGCGTCGCGTGCCACCCCTCGCAGAAGCTCGCAATGCTCTCCCACCTTGCGGAAGCGGCTGCCAAGAGCGGCCAACTGGCTCGCCTCCAGCCGGTCCTGGCCGACTTGGCGCCCCTTGCGACGTCCACCAGGTCTCCCTCCCTGCTGAATTCGATCAACTACGCCGAGGCGCTGCTCGCCCAAGCCGACGACGGGGGCGAGTCGCTGTGCATGGCCTTGGATGCAGACCTGTCTGGTTGGCCTTTCGACCGTGCCCGACTTGAACTCGCGTACGGAACGGCGCTGCGCCACCGACGCCGACGGCGAGAGTCACGCCCCTACTTGAGGGCGGCCGCGGAAGGCTTCGAAGCACTGGGCGCGCAGCGTTGGGCCGAGTGGGCATGGCAGGAGCTTCGGGCCTCGGGTGAGACCGTGCGACGAGCGGAGGACCGCTCGGCCGGCCTCAGCCCGCAAGAGCTACAGATCGCGATGATGGCAGCCCAGGGGCTCACCAACCGCGAGATCGCTGCCCAGCTGTTCCTCTCGCCCAGGACCGTCAGCACCCACCTGTACCGCATCTTCCCCAAGGTCGGCGTCAGCACGAGGACCGAGCTGCATCGCGTGCTCTCCGACCAGCCCGCAGTTCACTCACAGCAGCGTCACTGAATACGTCACTCGACGTACGCGAGGCCAACGCAGGTGCTTCTAGCGTCGACGCATCGATCATCGTCGAGCAACCAGTGCGGCTAGGAGGTCCCACATGTCCGACCAGAAGACTCCCGTGCTTGAGCCAGCAGCTCACGCCTTCGCCGAAGCAACCGCCGGTCCGCCCTTCACCTTCGAGCTACCCCCCGACGTCTCACGCAAGGGTCTCGAAGACCTGCAGTCCGGCAACGACCTGAAGCCCGAGGCCGATATCACCGACCTCTCCGTCGACGCGGGGCAGACCGGAAACGTCAGCGTCCGCATCGTCCGGCCTCCCCACTCGGTCGGACCGCTGCCCGTGCTCCTCTACACCCACGGCGCTGGGTGGGTGCTGGGCAGCCCGAGCACCCATGAACGGTTGGCTCGCGACCTCGCCGTCGGCGCCAACGTCGCGGTGGTGCTGCCGCACTACGACCGGTCCCCGGAGGCGAGGTACCCGACGGCGCTCGAACAGTGCTGGGCGGTCGCCACGTGGATCCTCGCGCACGGGTCCGAGCACGGCCTCGACCCGTCCTCGATCGTGATCGGTGGCGACTCGTGCGGCGGGAACCTGGCCGCCGCCCTCACCCTCCTTGCGAAAGAACGTGGCGACGTCACCTTCGCAGCCCAGGTCCTGTTCTACCCCGTGACGAACGCCGACTTCGACAGCGGCTCGTACCTGCAGTTCCAGGAGGGGTACTTCCTGCGGCGGGACAACATGATGTGGTTCTGGGACCAGTACGCGCCGGATCCCGCCCAGCGCGACGAGATCACGGTCTCTCCGCTGAACGCGACGCTGGACGACCTCGCAGGCCTGCCGCCGGCCCTCATCATCAACGGCGAAGCAGACGTGCTGCGCGACGAGGGCGAGGCCTACGGCGACAAGCTTCGCGCGGCAGGCGTACCAGTGACCGCGGTCCGCTACGCCGGCATGATCCACGACTTCGTCATGCTCGACACCCTGCGCGCGACCAACGCCGCCGAGGCCGCGATCGCGCAAGCCTCCGCGTTCATCTCGACCGCTGTCAGGTCAGGTAGACCATGACTGCGCTCACCGAAGACGAAACCAACCAGCTCGACAATGCGAACGCCTCCGAACGAACGCCGGTCGTGTTCATCCACGGACTCTGGCTACTGCCGAGCAGCTGGCAGAGGTGGACCACGGTCTTCGAGGACAACGGCTACGCACCGTTGACACCCGCCTGGCCTGACGACCCTGAGACGGTTCAACAGGGCAACGCCAGTCCCGACATCTTCGCCAACAAGACCGTGGGACAGGTTGCGGACCACTACGCCGACGTCATCGACCGCCTGAACCACAAGCCAGCGTTGGTCGGGCACTCCTTCGGCGGGCTGCTCGCCCAGATCCTCGCCGGACGAGGCCTGTCCGCCGCCACCGTGGCCATCGACCCGGCGCCGTTCCGAGGTGTGCTGTCCCTCCCGATCTCTTCGCTGAGGTCCGCCTCCCCGGTCCTCGGCAACCCGGCCAACCGGCATCGAGCCGTGCCGCTGACGTACGAACAGTTCCGCTACGGCTTCGCCAACGCGGTCCCTGAGGAGGAGGCCAAGGAGCTCTACAACACCTACGCCGTGCCTGCACCGGGAGCGCCGCTGTTCCAGGCCGCGACGGCGAACCTGAACCCATGGACCGAGGTGAAGGTCAACACCAAGGCCACTGACCGCGGCCCGATGCTGATCATCTCGGGCGAGAAGGACCACACCGTGCCGCGCGCGATCTCCCACGCCAGCTACAAGAAGCAGAAGCGCAACCAGGACGTGACCGAGTTCGCCGAGATCGGCGGGCGCGGGCATGCGCTCACCATCGACGACGGCTGGCGAGAGGTGGCCGACACCGCCCTCAGCTTCGTCCAACGGTTCATCAATTAGCGACGAGGGTTCGGACGCCTACCTGTGCAGGGTGCCCTGGATCGCGCCGGCGGGGTACGTCGGGTTGTGCACGTTGAAGTAGTACCGCTTCGGGTGCTGGAGGATCTGGGAGATCGTCTTCTTCGAGACTCCGCGCCGGCAGTGCGAGCCACCGGTCACCGACCCAGTCAGGTCCACGACGACGCCGCCGTCGGAGGCGCGGTGGATGTGGGCGGCGTCCGGCTGTTCGATGTTGCGCCAGGTGACGGTCGCGCAGACCTTCTTGCGCGCCTTGTTCAAGGTGATGTGGGCCGCGCCGGAGCCGTTCGGGTCGCCGCTGGGTCGCAGCGTCGTCTCCAGGTGCTGCACGGCCGCGCGAGGCGCGGGGGACGCCTCGGTGGGGACGCTCGCGAGGGTGCCGGCGGCGGCCAGCGCGAGGCCGCCGGCGGCGGCGATGACGCGGCGCGTGTGGATCGACATGGATGTCTCCTTCTCAGCGGGGTCGGAGCTTCTCGTGAGACTGGGGTCCGATCGTGAGAGGGGCGTGAGAGCACGATGAGAGACTGTCGTCGAGGCCTACCAGGCCCTCGTGTGGAACAGGCGTGCGGCGGATCGACGTCGAGTAGGCCTACCTCGCGAGATACCTGGCGAGGTGATCGATCACCTCGCGGGCGTCGTCCTCGATGCCGTGGATGAACGTGGACTTGCGGCGCCGGAGGACGGGGAGGCCGAGGGCGTAGAGCCCGGGGCTCTCGAGCACCCCGCCGTCGTGGCGCAGCTGGCCCTTGGCGTCCACCATCGGAACGTCGAGCCAGGAGTAGTCCGGGCGGTAGCCGGTCGCCCAGACGATCGTGCGGATCTCGCCGTCGGCCAGGTCGAGCTGGAGCCGGCTCGTCGTGGGCACCCGCGTTGCGGCGAGACGCTCGGGAGGGTCGACCTCGGCATCGACACCGTTGGCGAGCGCCCAGCCGTCGTAGTTGTCGAGCAGCCGCTGCAGCTTGAGGTCGGCGAGCGAGAACACGTTGCGAAGGCCGCCGGAGAACAGCGCGCGGCCGTCGCGGATCGCTGCCCAGCGGCCCACCAGCTCGACGCCCGCGTCGGTCAATGCGTTGAGGTCGAGAGTGGTCCGCCCGGGAGTCCCGACAAGCTGGGGCGAGGGCAGCCGCCGGGCGCGGGCGAGGTCATCGACCTCGTCGTACCGCTCGTCCCACACGCCGGAGGCGTCCATCCACCACAGGACGTCGCGGCCTCGGTAGGTGCGAGGCAGCCGCACGTGCTCCCCGACGGACAGCGTGACCGGGCGGCCGGACCGGCTGAGCTCCGCGGCCAGCTGTACGCCGGTCGCCGACGCGCCCACGACCAGCACCCCGCCTTCCGGGAGCTGGTCGGGGGAGCGGTAGTCGAAGGCCGTCAGCTGCCGGATCGTCGACGGCACGGCCGCGGCGAACGGCGGCACGGTCGGACGGTTGCAGGCGCCGCTCGCGATCACCACGGCCCGGGCGTGGATGCTGCCGCCATCGGTCACGACGTCGTACCCGGCGTCGTTACGACGCACCGACGTGACGGTCGTGTTGGTACGCACCGGCGCCTGTGATTGCGCCGCGAACTCCTCGATGTGGCCGGCCACATCGACTGCGCTCATGTAGTCATCGGGGTCCGGCCCGTCGTAGGGATGGTCCGGGAGCCGGGTCAGCCAGTTGGGCGTCAGCAGCCGCAGGGAGTCCCAGCGTTCGTGCCGCCAGGAGTTCGCCACCTCGCCACGCTCGAGCACGACGTGGTCGATCGAGTGCCGGCCGAGGAAATGACTCGCCGCGAGACCGGCGTGACCGGCCCCGATGACGACTGCAGTGAGGCGCTCAGACAACCTCGACGGTCACATCGGTCGGGTTGGTCAGGGCGTCGAAGACGGCGGAGCGCTTCTGGGACTGCGCCACCAGCGCCTCGATCTCCTGCGGCGACGCGTCGGCGTCGATCTTGAACTTCACGGTGATGTCGTTGAAGCCGTTGCGGACGTCGCTGTCGGCGCCGAGGATCCCGCGGATGTCGTGGTTGCCCTCGACGGTCGACTCGACCGAGCGCAGCTGGATGCCGCGGTTCTGCGCCACCGAGGCGACACCGGCGGACAGGCAGCTGGCGAGCCCGACGAGGAGGTACTCGATCGGGGTAATGCCGTTGTCCTCCGCCGCGAAGACCGCCGGATGGTCGGCGTCGAAGGTGTGCTCGACCTTGTGGTCCTGCTCCTCGCCGAGGCCGAAGAAGTTCTGGACCTTGATCTGGCTGTGCACGCCGTTCTGCCACGACGACGTGGCGCGCCACTTGAACTGGGCTGCCTCCGGCGCACCCGTCAGCACCTCGCGCGCGTCGAGCAGCGCCTGGACGTTGACTCCGTTGTCGGCCACTGGGCTCTCGGTGGTGGTCATCTCGCCACCCCTCTCTGGGGATAAAGGATCTTGTCGATCGGGATTGTGGACAATGAAAGCAGGAGGGCGGCTAGCATCGCCAGCATGTCGCCAGTCGAGACGCGGACGACCGGCTCGGTCGGCACGGTGGAGACCCGCTTCCTCGACCTGCCCGATCCGGTGCAGCTCGACTGCGGGCGGGAGCTGGCTCCGGTACGGGTGGCCTACGAGACGTACGGCGAGCTCTCGCCGGCGCGCGACAACGTGATCCTCGTGTGCCATGCGCTGAGCGGCGACGCCCACGCGGCCGGGATCTCGGCAACGCCCCAAGAGGGGAGCACGCGCGACGGGTTCGCGGCCGAGGAGCGGGACGGCACGGCCAGTACGGGGCTGGGCTGGTGGGACGGGATGATCGGGCCGGGCAAGGCCTTCGACACCGACCGCTACTTCGTGGTCAGCACCAACCTGCTCGGGGGCTGCCGCGGTACGACGGGGCCGGGATCGACCGACCCGGCGACCGGCGCGCCGTACGGGTCGGACTTCCCGGTGATCACCGTCGCCGACATGGTGCGCACCGAGCGCGCCTTCCTGGACGAGCTCGGCATCGACCGGCTCGCGGCCGTGGCGGGTGGGTCGCTGGGTGGCATGCAGGCGCTCGAGTGGGCGGTGCTCTTCCCCGACCAGGTCGACACCATCGTGGTGATCGCCAGCACCCATGCGCTCCAGCCGCAGGGCGTGGCCTGGAACTCGATCGCCCGCGAGGCCATCCGGGCGGACCCGGACTGGCAGGGCGGTCACTACGAGGGCACCGGCCGCAAGCCCGACGCCGGCATGGGGATCGCCCGGATGATCGGCCACGTCACCTACCTGTCCGGCCAGGCGCTGGAGGAGAAGTTCCACCGGCGGCTGCAGGATGCCCAGGACGTCCGCTACACGATCGACGAGCCGGAGTTCGAGGTCGAGAGCTACCTGCGCCACCAGGCCGAGTCGTTCGTGAAGCGGTTCGACGCGAACACCTACCTCTACACCTCGCGTGCCCTCACCTACTTCGACCTGGCCCGCGAGCACGGCGCGGGATCGCTCGAGGCGGCGCTCCAGGGCGTCGAGGCCCGGACGCTGCTGATCGCGTTCAGCTCCGACTGGCTCTACCCGCCCGCCGCGTCCCAGGAGCTCGCGACCGCGCTGAGCGCCCTCGGCAAGCCGGTCGAGCTGCACGTCATCGACGCGCCGTACGGTCATGACTGCTTCCTCCTCGAGGAGGCACGGCAGACTCCACTCATCCGCGCCATCCTGACGACACCGCTGACGAGAGCAGACACGTGAGCAACGAACCCCGGGCCGAAGAGGACCACGACTTCGGCTTCGAGACGCGACAGCTGCACGCCGGCCAGCGCCCGGACCCGAACACCGGCGCCCGGGCGGTGCCGATCTTCCAGACCACGAGCTACGTCTTCGAGGACCCGGAGTCGGCGGCGGCGTACTTCAACCTCCAGGAGTACGGCAACACCTACTCGCGGATCATGAACCCGACCGTCGCGGTGTTCGAGGAGCGGGTGGCCAGCCTCGAGGGCGGCGAGGGTGGGGTGGCCTTCGCCAGCGGACTCGGCGCCCAGGCCGCCGCGCTGTTCACGCTGCTCGAGCCGGGCGACCACATCGTGTCGTCCTCGGCGCTGTACGGCGGCACGGTCAACCAGTTCAAGCACGTGCTGCGCAAGATGAACGTCGAGGTGAGCTGGGTCGACCCCGACGCCCCCGAGGCGTGGCGGCAGGCGGTCCGACCGAACACCAAGGCGTTCTTCGGCGAGACCATCGGCAACCCCGCCGGCAACGTGCTCGACATCGAGGTGGTCGCCGAGATCGCGCACGAGCACCAGCTGCCGCTGATCGTCGACAACACCTTCGCGACGCCGTACCTCTGCCGGCCGATCGAGTGGGGCGCCGACATCGTCATCCACTCCGCCACCAAGTTCATCGGCGGCCATGGCACCAGCATCGGCGGCGTCGTCGTCGACTCCGGAACCTTCGACTGGTCCAACGGCCGGTTCCCGGTCATCGCGGACCCGTCGCCGGCGTACCACGGACTTCAGTTCCACGAGACCTTCGGGACCTACGGCTACCTCATGAAGCTGCGGGCCGAGACCCTGCGCGACCTGGGTGCGCCACTGTCGCCGTTCAACGCCTTCCTGATGCTCCAGGGACTCGAGACGCTGTCGCTGAGGATGGAGCGCCACGTCACCAACGCCCAGGCGGTTGCTGCCTTTCTCGAGTCGCACGACCTGGCGTCGAACGTGACCTACCCCGGGCTGCCGGGCAACAAGTACGCCGCGCTCGTGGACAAGTACCTACCGAAGGGCGCCGGCGCCGTGTTCTCGTTCGACTGTGCCGGGGGCCGGGACGGGGGCCAGGACTTGATCCGCGGCGTCACCCTGTGGTCGCACCTCGCGAACGTCGGCGACGCCAAGAGCCTGATCATCCATCCGGCCAGCACCACCCACCGCCAGCTCAGCGACGAGGAGCTCCGGGCCGGCGGGGTCGGGCCGGGGACGGTGCGGCTGTCGGTCGGGACCGAGTCGGTCGACGACCTCGTGTGGGACCTGGAGCAGGCGTTCGGCCAGCTCGCGGAGCGGGCGGCGCGATGACCGACCTGAGTCGCTACCAGGACCCTCAGACCATCCAGCGTGTCCTCCACACGTCGAAGACGATCGCGATCGTGGGCCTGTCGAACAACGAGCTCCGGGCCAGCTACTTCGTCGGCTACTACCTCAAGCGGCACGGCTACCGGGTGATCCCGGTGAACCCCCGCGAGAGCGAGATCCTGGGTGAGAAGAGCTACCCCAGCCTGGGCGACGTCCCCGAGCCGGTGGACGTGGTCGACGTCTTCCGCGCGCCCGACGCGTTGCCGGGGATCGCGCAGGAGTCCGTGGCGATCGGAGCGAAGGCCCTCTGGTGCCAGTTCGGCGTGATCAACGAGGAGGGCGCCCGGATCGCCGAGGAGGGCGGACTGACGGTGATCATGGATCTCTGCCTCAAGATCGAGCACGCGCGCTACGTCGGTCGCATGCACTGGCTCGGGTTCAACACCCACCGGATCACGTCGGTCCGGACCGGCCTGCAGTGAGCAGGCTCGCGCCGGCGTCGGTATCGTCGCCGTGTGAGCGATGACTGGCGCAGCAAGACGATCGACACGGTGCGTGCCCTGATCCAGGTGGCCGAGCCCGACATGGTCGAGGAGGCCAAGTGGCGCAAGGCGTCGAACCCCGACGGGGTCCCGACCTTCTCCTGTGACGGGCTGGTCTGCACGGTGGAGACCTACAAGGACAAGGTGAAGCTCACCTTCGCCAAGGGGGCCTTGTTGGACGACCCGTCGGGCCTCTTCAACGCCAGCCTGGATGCCGGCACCCGCCGGGCGATCGACCTCCACGAGGCCGACGCCCTCGACGAGGACGCCTTCGTCGAGCTCGTGCGCGAAGCGGTGGCCCGCAACCGGTCCTGACCTGGTTGTCCCGGCTCGCGACGATGATCGCTTGCCAAGAAACGAAACTGAGCGTATCGTTTCTATACATCGTCGAGAACGGGCCCGCCCCACCCTCGGACGCCAGGATCGGAGCCGCCGTGACCAGCACCGCGCAGAGCCCCCGCCCACCCGGCCGGCCGCGCAGCGAGAAGGCGCACCAAGCGATCCTTGCGGCGGCGATGGAGCTGCTGCTCGACCAGGGTGTGCACGCGATGAGCATGGACGACGTCGCCCGGCGCGCCGGCGTCAGCAAGGCCACCATCTACCGGTGGTGGCCCACCAAGGAACGGCTCGCGCTCGACGCGCTCGCCACCGAGTGGGCGGTTTCCTCGACACCCGGGAGTGGTACCGACACCGGCAGCCTGCGAGCGGACCTGCTGGCCCGGTTTCGGCCGTGGGTGCGACAGCTGAACCGGAAGCCCTACGCCCGCGTCGTGGCCGGCCTGGTTGCCGCGGCACAGACGGACCCTGAGTTCGCCGAGCTGTACCGAGCGCACTTCGTCCAGCCCCGCCGAGAGGCCACCCGCGACCAGCTCGTCCGGGCCCGCGACCGCGGCGAGATCGTCGGCGACACGGACCTCGATCTCACCCTCGACCTGCTGTACGGCCCCATCTACCACCGACTGCTGCACGGGCACGCCCCGCTGACCGAGCGGTTCGCCCAAGACGTCATCAACAGCGTCATCGCTGCCATATCCGAGAAGAAGTCCTGATGCGCAAGGAGCCACAGATGCACCTACGACAGATCGGTGCCACCAAGGTCAGCCCGATCGGACTCGGTGGCATGCCGATGTCGATCGAGGGACGACCCGACGAGTCCCGCTCCATCGCCACCATCCATGCCGCACTCGATGCCGGCATCACGCTGATCGACACCGCCGACGCCTACCACCTCGGCGCGGACGAAGTCGGTCACAACGAGTCTCTGATCGCCCGGGCCCTCGTCTCCTACGGCTCCGACACTTCCGACGTGCTGGTGGCCACCAAGGGCGGCCACCTGCGCCCCGGCGACGGCTCCTGGACCCTCGACGGGTCACCCGAACACTTGCGTCAGGCCTGCGAAGCCTCGCTGCGTCGCCTCGGCGTCGAGGCAATCGGCCTCTACCAGTTCCACCGACCCGACCCGACCGTGCCCTACGAGGACTCCATCGGCGCCGTACGCGACCTGCTGGACGAGGGCAAGATCCAGATGGCCGGCATCTCCAACGCCGACCCCGAACAGATCCGGCTCGCCGATCAGATCCTGGGCGGTCGCCTGGTCTCGGTGCAGAACCAGTTCTCCCCGGCCTTCCGGTCCAGCGAGCCCGAGCTCCGGCTCTGCGACGAGCTCGGCATCGCCTTCCTGCCCTGGAGCCCGCTGGGCGGCATCAAGAACGCCGCAGCGCTCGGTGTCCGCTTCCGGGCGTTCGCCGAGGTGGCCGACGAGGTCCACGCCAGCCCGCAGCAGGTCACCCTGGCCTGGATGCTCGCCACGTCACCGGTGGTCATCCCGATCCCAGGCTCCAGCCGCCCCGAGACCATCCTCGCCTCGACCGAGGCCCTCGACCTCGTCTTGACGCCCGAGCAGGTCAGCCGACTCGACCTGACCTCCGACACCCGAGCCGCGTGACTGCGTTGGACGAAGCCGGCATCAGAGGTCTTGACGAGCTCCACGACGACTACGTCGACCAGGTGACGGCAGGCGCGGGGTTCGCCGACCTCACCCGCAGGCACGCGTCGCGGCTGCAGGAGGCGTCGAAGAACTCCGACTTCTGGGACGACTTCTGGTTACCCTTCCGGCCGCCCCCTCGGCGCAAGGCGATGCCGCTCCTCGCCTTCGGCGGCGTGCTCGTGGCCGGCGGCGGCTACGGCATGGCCGAGATGGTGAAGGTCTCGTTCGAACCGAACGTCTCCCTGATCGAGTCCGCCCTGACAGCTGGCGCGTTCGCGACGCCCTTCATCGCGATCTTCCTGGCCGGCCTGTTCATCCTGGCGGAGACGGTATGGCGCCTCAACGTCGATGCGGACGCACCGAACGTGCCGCGGTTCGTGGAGGACTGGCACCGCGAGGTCCGGGCCGCGCCGGCGACGCTCCGTGGCCTCGGGGTTCCGGAGGGCCACATCGCTGAGGTCGAGGAGCGGAATGTGGCTGCCGACCAGCTGCGGGAACAGCTGGGTGC
>FSTU01000192.1_pt1 | contig 14171 bp, 9 predicted proteins | sample 1637111 | NCBI WGS metagenome assembly FSTU01 (sample SAMEA3914819, study PRJEB12502) | metagenome | biome: forest; material: soil | place: Canada | collected 2010-06-26 | depth 0.3 m | reverse complement strand
CGACTGGACCCTCGCGGGCGCGTTCGACGCGGCGTCCGCCCTGGTCAGCTCCGGCAAGGATTACAGCGGCATCTTCTACGACTACGCCGACCCGATCCCCCAGGTCGTCGACGCGTACGACAAGGCGGGCGCCAAGATGCCGGCGGTCGTCACGTGGACGTCGAACAACGGCATGGCCAAGGTGTGGGAGGCGAAGCTCGGCACGCCCGACGAGTTCCCGATCTACTACACCAACGCCCTCAACTGGCAGGGCCGGGTCTCCGTCACCGCGGTGATGAGCCTGCTCGCCGGTGACGACGCCGCTGCCGACATCGTCGTGCCGCAGCCGTTCGTCAAGGCGGAGAAGGGTCTCTACGACTCGAGCAAGCCGGACGACTACCCGGGTCCGAGCGTGCTCGTGCCCGACTCCCTGATGACCAGGATGCTCTCCGCGTCCTGACCGACCGGCCGGGGGCGGGGTCTGCCGACCTCGCCCCCGGCTGTTCCACCCAGACCAGCCACGACGGAAAGGTGCTCTCGTGTCGGACAACATCTCCCCGACCGCCCTCCAGGAGCGCGCTTCGGCCTCCGAGCCCGCGGCGCGCCCGCTCCTCGTGGCGACCGGACTCTCCAAGCGCTACGGCCCGGTGCAGGCGCTCCAGGACGTCAGCCTGAGCATCGCGCCGGGCGAGATCCACGCACTCGTGGGCGAGAACGGCTCCGGCAAGTCGACGCTGGTCGGCATCGTCAGCGGCACCGTCGACCGCGACACCGGCGGCATCGAGATCGCCGGCACCGCGGTGACCACGTCGCGGCCGAGCGTCTCGCAACGGCACGGCGCCATCACCGTCTTCCAGGACGGCTCACTGATCGGCGAGCTGTCCGTGGCGCAGAACCTCTACCTCGGCACCGGCGCCGCGCACCGGCCGGCGTACTCCCGCATCGGCGCCTGGGCGCAGGACCTCCTGAACTCCTACGGCTTCGACATCGACACCGAGCTGCCGGCCTCCGCGCTGCCGCCCGGCGACCGGCAGCTGGTCGAGATCATCCGCGCCGTCGCCGGCAACCCCAGCGTGCTGATCCTCGACGAGGCGACCTCTGCGCTCGACTCCCGCGGCGTCGACGTCGTGCTCGACCTGATGCGCCGGGTCGCCGCCGACGGCCGGGCCGTCCTCTTCGTCACCCACCGGCTCTCGGAGGTGATGCGGGTCGCCGACACGGTCACCGTGCTGCGTGACGGGCTCTTCCAGGGGACCCACCTCGCCGCCGACGTCACCCCGCAACGGCTCGTCGAGCTGATGGCCGGCACCAGGGTGGACCTCGAGTTCCCGGACCGCACCCCCGACGGCGGCGGCGACGTGCGCCTGGTCGCGCGGGGCATCACCGGCCCGTCGTACGGACCGGTCGACCTCGAGCTGCGCACCGGCCAGATCGTCGGCATCGCGGGCGCCGACGGCAACGGCCAGCTGCCGCTGCTCAAGGGCATGGCGCGGGTCGAGGACTCGCAGGGCGCCGTGGAGGTCGACGGCAAGCGGCCGCGCAGCTACGGCGCCGCCGTCGACGCCGGCGTCGTCTACCTCAGCTCCAACCGGCGCACCGAGTCGCTCTTCCTCGGCCTGACGGTCGGGGACAACCTCGGCCTCGGCGTGCTCGACGATCTGTCGACCGGCGGGTTCATGAAGATTCGCCGCGAGCGGTCGTTCGTGAAGGACGCCATCGAGCGCTACCGGATCCGAGTCGGGCACGCGAGCCAGTCGCCGGCCGAGCTCTCTGGCGGCAACCAGCAGAAGGTCGCGCTGAGCCGGGTGCTCGCGATGAACCCGAAGGTCGTGCTGATCGACGAGCCGACGCAGGGCGTCGACGTGCGGTCGCGTCTCGACATCTACCGCTTCCTGCGCCAGATCGCCGACAGCGGCAGCGCCGTGGTCGTCGTCAGCTCCGACGCGTCCGAGCTGGCCGGTCTCTGCGACCGCATCCTCGTGATGTCGCGCGGCGTGGTGACCAAGGAGCTGGCCGGCATCGGCGCCACGGAGGAGTCGATCGTCGGCGCCTTCGCCGTCGAGCACGAGATCGCCGCCGACGCCGACGTGGTCCCGGCCGCCGAGGCCCTCGCCGAGGAGCAGGCCCCGCCGCGCGCCCGTCGCTCGTGGCTGCGCCGCTCCATCTCCGCCGACGGCATCCGCCTCGTGGCGCTGGTCGCGCTCATGGTGCTGCTCGCGCTGTTCGCCCAGTCGAAGAACGACACGTTCCTCACCGAGCTCAGCATCTACAACGTGCTGCTCGTGGCGCTGCCCCTGGTCGCGGTCGCGGCCGCCCAGTTCTTCGTCCTCATGGTCGGCGGGATCGACGTCTCCGTCGGCGCCACGATGACGTTGTCCGTGGTGCTGATGTCGTCGTGGGCGACCAGTGGCGGGTCGGGGAAGGTGCTGTTCGTCGGCCTCGTGATCAGCATGCTCCTCGGGCTCGCGGTCGGTGGCGTCAACGCGTTCCTGGTCGAGCGGGTCCAGCTGTCCCCGGTGATCGCGACCATCGCCACCCTCGGTGTCGTCGCCGGCATCGCGTTGATGATGCGGCCGACCGCGTCGGGCCTGATCTCGCCGCAGCTCGGCGTGCTCCTCATGCAGAAGCGGGTCGGCCCGGTCCCCATCGCGCTGATCGTGCTCCTGGCCGTGCTGGTGGTCGTCGACTTCGTCGTACGACGCACCGGTGCGGGCCTCCGGCTGCGCGCCGTCGGCCTCAACGGCCTCTTCGCCACCCGGCTCGGCATCCGCACGTCGTGGGTGCGCACCCTCTGCTACGTCCTCTGCGCCTTCCTCGCCGGCATCGCGGGCGTCCTGCTCGCGGCCCAGGTGGGGATCGGCGACCCGAACGCCGGCAACTCCTTCACCCTGCTCGCGATCGCCGCTCCGGTCCTCGGTGGCGCCGCGCTCTCGGGCGGCCACGGCTCGCTCGTCGGCGCCGCGATCGGCGCGTCGATCCTGGTGCTCAGCCAGAGCCTGGTCACCGTGCTCGGCATGTCCGACGGCACCAGCTACGTCTTCGCCGGCGGCCTCACCCTGCTCGCGCTGCTCAGCTCCGCCGACAGCATCCGCCGGCTGCGGCGGCTGGCGCGGTTCCGACTGCACACCGCCTGAGCGGCCCCACCGGTGGTTGAGGAAGGCCCTCTGGGCCTGTCTCGAAACCCCCGCAGCGTAGGCAGCGCCGGCGGGCCGGCGGTGAGCTGGCAACCGAATCTGGCCGCGAAACGGTTGCTGACGCACCGCTGACCGGGTCGCCGCCGGCCCGGCGGTGAGTAGGCAACCGAATGAAGTGCGGGAACGGTTGCCTACTCACCGCCAACCCGGCGCGGACCTGAACTGCCGGAAACCCGGGAAGCGACCGCCACCACCCGCCGGCCCGGCCCCGTTGTCAGCCTGTCGGCGCCCAACCCGAAACAGCCAGCAACCCACACCAGGGATGGGCGGCAGGGTGGCGGGGATCTCGACACGGTCGCAGGGCGACCTGCTCGATCAACGGTGGGTGGTTTCGAGACGGACGCTGCGCGCCCTCCTCAACCACCGAGTCGCAGGGCGACCTGCTCGATCAGCGGCGGGTGGTTCGAGGCTCGGCGCTGGCGCGCCTCGCACGTCAACCAGCGGGGAGAGGCGTGGGCGCGGCGTGGTGGTGGGTGATGGCGTCGGCCATGGTGGGCGCGTTGACCGCGGCGGCGGTCTCCTGACGCTCCTGCTCGCGGTCGATGGTGCGGCCGTCGTTGCGGTACTTCGCGACCCACATCCGGCCGGCGCTCTCGGACATGTGGCACAGGCCGGGGACCTGGGGGTACTGCGAGCACATGCTGCGGCGGGGGCCGGTGGGCCGCGCCGGGGCGACGTCGCTGGTCGAGGTCGAGGTCCCGGCCAGTCCGATCGGCGCCCAGGCGCGGCTGCTCTCGGCGCCGCAGCCGCCACAGGTGGCGGTGGACGGCGGGGGGCTGGCCGCCCAGTGCTCCTCACGGGATCCGCAGGAGCCGCACCGATAGTCGACGAGGATCGCCATCAGCTGGTCACTCGTAGCAGTACGGCGCGTGCTTGAGCTCGGCCCAGTCGTCCGGGTCGTGCGTGATCCACACGGTCGCCTCCTCGGCCTCCGCGATGCGCTTGATCCGCCTGAGCGAGTTGAGCGCGACGCGGGTGTCCCAGTCGATGGGGAAGTGGTACTCCATGTCGAGGGCCGCCCGCAGGTGGACGGCGTCACCGGTCAGCAGGAACGTCCGCGACGCCAGCCGCACCTTGAGGCTGAGCTCGCCGGGCGTGTGGCCGGGCATGGACAGCAACACCAGGCTGCCGTCGCCGAAGAGGTCCAGGTCGCAGCCGGGCACCTCGCGCCAGTCGAAGTTGCGGGTCCGCTCGAGCTGGTCGGGCATGTAGCAGAAGGCGCCGATCGGAGCGGGGTAGTGGGCGAACGCGAGCTCGCCCTGCCCGGCGTAGTGCTTGGCGTCGGGGAAGAGGTGGGTGCCGCCGGCGTGGTCGAAGTGGAAGTGCGACGCGATCACGTGGGTGACGTCGGAGACCTTGTAGCCAAGGGCCTCGATCTGCTTGTCGATCGCCTGGTCGGCGGTGCCGCTGATGCCGAGCCCGTCGGCGAGCTCCTGGCCGTAGACCGCGACCGGGTCGAGGATCGCCTCCGGCGCGATGCCGGTGTCGAACAGCACGAGACCCTTGGGGTGCTCGATCAGGAACGACGGCATCGGGATCGTCATCATCCCGCTCAAGCCGTACATCAGGCTGTTCGCGTCGACTGTCAGGGTCGGGCAGTCGAGCGCCCACATCTTGTGGGCAAATCCCAGCGACATCGCGTCGTCCTTCCACCAAGGCTACGAATATGTGCCCACCTTGGTGCTCGCGCGCGCCCCTACGTCGTCCCAGTTTGAAACAGCGTTGTCGGGACAGTGTTCCAAACTCGTACATGTCCTCCCTCCCGTCCTTCCGTTGGATGGAGGCATGTCGACTGGTCAGATCGCCGCGCTCGTGGGTCCGCAGACCGCAGAGGTGAAGGAGTTCCCGCTCCCGGACGTCGCGCCGGGAGCGGCGCTGCTCGCCGTACGCCGGGCGAACGTCTGCGGCACCGACGTGCACCAGTGGCACTACGAGAGCCTTGCGCTGCGCAACTCCGGGCTGGGACACGAGTTCGTCGGGGAGATCGTGGCCCTGGGCGAGGGGCTGACGACCGACTACGCCGGGGAGCCGGTGGCGATCGGCGACCGGGTCGTCCCCGTCTACTACCTGACCTGCCACAAGTGCCCGCCCTGCCTGCGCGCCGAGTTCAACCTCTGCCAGAACGGTCTCGCCGAGTGGATCATCCCGCCCGACGTCGCGCCGCACTTCAGGTCGGGGTTCGCGACGCACTACTACGTGCACCCAGGACAGTTCTTCTACAAGGTCCCGGACGAGGTCGACGACGCGACCGTCGCCGGCGCCAACTGCGGCCTCGCCCAGATGATCTTCGTGCTCGACCAGCTCGGCCTGGCGGCCGGCGAGACCCTCGTCATCCAGGGCGCGGGCGGGCTCGGGCTGTACGCCGCGGCCGTCGCTCACGAGCGGGGCGCGCGGGTGGTCGTGATCGACGGGGTGCCCGAGCGGCTCGAGCTGGCGCGGAAGTTCGGTGCGACCGCGGTCGTCGACCTCGGCGAACACCCCGAGCCGGCGGACCGGGTGCGCGCGGTGCAGGAGCTGACCGGCGGGATCGGTGCCGACCTGGTGCTCGAGGTGACCGGGGTGCCTGCCGCGTTCGTCGAGGCGATCGACCTCGCCCGCGTCGGCGGCCGGATCGCGTCGGTCGGCAACCTCAACGCCGACGCGACGGTGACCATGACGCCCGGGATGGTCACCCGCAAGAGCCTCCGAATCCAGGGCGTCCTGCGCTACGACCCGTGGTACCTCCACAAGGCCGTGAACTTCCTCGTCCGGCGCCAGCACCTGCACCCGTTCTCGGCGTTCTCGGACCGCTCCTTCCCCCTCGCCGACGTGACCGAGGCGCTGCGGGCCGGCGAGAGCCGCTCCGTCGCCCGCGTCGCGATCGTCCCCTGACCGCCCACTCGCTCGCCGCAGCCCGAAAGAGAGAACCTCGTGGACTTCCCGACCCAGCTCTTCCTGAACGGTGAATGGACGGACGCCTCGGACGGCGCCACCTTCGACGTGGTCGACCCCGCCACCGGAGAGGTCATCGCGAAGGTCGCCGACGCGACCGCCGACGACGTCCGCGCGATGGTCGACGCCGCGGCCGCGGTCCAGGACTCCTGGGCCGCCGTACCCGCAGTCGAGCGGGCCGCGATCATGCGTCGCGCCGCCCGCCTCTTCGAGGAGCGGATCGACGACCTGGCCCGGCTGCTGAGCCGGGAACAGGGCAAGCCGCTGCCGCAGGCGGTCGGGGAGCTGCAGTACGGCATCGGGTTCATCGACTGGTTCGCCGAGGAGGCTCGGCGCGTCCACGGCAGCACGATCCCCGCGACGACCGGTGCGAAGCGGATCATCACGCTCCGGCAGCCGATCGGCGTCACCGCCTGCATCACCCCGTGGAACTTCCCGTCCCTCCAGATCCTGCGCAAGCTCGGCGCCGCCCTCGCGGCCGGCTGCACGATGGTGGTCAAGCCCGCCGAGCTGACCCCGCTCTCGGCGCTCGAGATCGCCCGGGTCTTCCACGACGCGGGCCTGCCGGCCGGGGTGCTCCAGGTCGCGACGTCGAACGACGCTCCCAAGGTCAGCGCCGTCTTCATGGCGGACGCCCGGGTCCGCGGCATCTCGTTCACTGGCTCCACCGAGGTCGGCAAGATCCTGATGCGCGGCGCGGCCGACACGATGAAGCGGGTCTCGCTCGAGCTCGGCGGGCACGCGCCGTTCATCGTCTTCCCCGACGCCGACATGGACCTGGTGATCCGCGAGGCGATGGCGGTCAAGCTGCGCAACATGGGCCAGACCTGCGTCTCGGCCAACCGCTTCTTCATCCACGAGGACGTGGCGGAGGAGTTCGGCGACCGGCTCGCGGCCGAGTTCCGCAAGCTCGTCGTGGGCAACCCGCTCGACGACGGCGTCGACGTCGGCCCGCTGGTCGAGGAGGCCGCGCTCGTCAAGGTCGAGGCCCACCTGGCCGACGCCCTCGAGCGCGGCGCCAAGGTCGTGCTCGGCGGCCACCGGGCCGAGTCGGCGTCGGGCAGCCGGCTCTTCTTCGAGCCCACGGTCATCCGCAACGCCGACGACTCCATGCTGCTGTCGCGTGAGGAGACGTTCGGCCCGGTCGCGCCGATCTTCACCTTCACCGACGAGGACGACGTCGTACGCCGGGCCAACGCGTCCGACTACGGGCTGGCCGGCTACTTCTTCACCCGCGACCTCAACCGCGCGATCCGCGTCGCCGAGCGCCTGGAGTACGGCACGGTCGGGCTCAACGACGCGCAGATCTCCGCGGTCCAGGCGCCGTTCGGCGGGGTCAAGCAGTCGGGCATCGGTCGGGAGGGTGGGCCGCTCGGCGTGGACGAGTACCTCGACACCAAGTACCTCTCCGTCGGCGGGCTGTGACCCGGTGGCACCGGGCGACATGGCCGACTTCACCTTCACCGAGCTGAGCCCGACCCAGTTCCTGGCCCGCTCCGCCGAGGTGCACGCCGACAAGGTCGCCGTCGTCGACGGCGACCTGCGGTTGACCTACCGCGAGCTCCACGACCGCTGCCTGCGGCTGACCGGCGTGCTCGCCGGGCTGGGCGTCGAGCCGGGGGACCGGGTGGCAGTGCTGGCCGCCAACAGCCACGTGATGCTGGAGATGCACAACGCCGTACCCATGCGCGGCGCCGTGCTCGTGCCGCTCAACTTCCGGCTCACCGCGCCCGAGATCCGTTACATCCTCGAGCACGCGGGTGCCACGGTGCTCGTGCTCAGCGAGGAGCACGGCAACCTCGGCCGGGAGGTCGCGGGCGAGCTCGGCATCGCGGCCCTCGTCGCCGGGCCGGACGGCGACTACGAGTCGCTGCTCGCCGCGGCCGAGCCCTCGCCGGTGCCCGTCGCCGACGAGCGGTCGCTGCTCGGCATCAACTACACGAGCGGCACGACCGGGCGGTCGAAGGGCGTGATGACCCACCACCGCGGCGCCTACCTGCAGAGCCTGTCGCTGATGGTGCACGGCCGGATGGACTCGGCCTCGACGTACCTCTGGACGCTGCCGATGTTCCACTGCAACGGCTGGTGCCTCACCTGGGGCGTCACCGCGGTCGGGGGGACCCACGTCGCGCTGCGGCAGGTCGACCCGGAGCGGATCTGGTCGCTGCTGCGCTCCGAGGGCGTCACCCACTTCAGCGCGGCGCCGACCGTGCTCGCGATGATCGCGGGCGCCGACGGCGCGGCCGGGCCGGCGCTCGAGCGACGGGTCGCCGTGTCGACCGGCGGCTCGCCGCCGTCGCCCACCCTGCTCGCCCGGATGGACGGCCTCGGCTTCGACGTCACCCACCTCTACGGGCTCACCGAGACCTTCGGCCCGATCGCGATCAACGAGTGGAAGCCCGGGTGGGACGCGCTCGGCGAGGCCGAGCAGGCCACGCTGCGCGCCCGCCAGGGCGTTGGCAACTGCATCGCCGAGCCGCTCCGGGTCACCGACCAGGACGGCCGCGACGTGCCCCGCGACGGCACGACCGTCGGCGAGATCCTGGCCCGCGGCAACGACGTCATGCTCGGCTACTACCGCGACGCGGAGGCGACAGCCGCCGTGACCCTCGACGGCTGGTTCCGCACCGGCGACCTCGCCGTGCACCACCCCGACGGCTACGTCGAGATCACCGACCGCGCCAAGGACATCATCGTCTCCGGCGGCGAGAACATCGCCTCGGTGGAGGTCGAGCGCGCCATCGACACCCATCCCGACGTGGTCGAGTCGGCGGTGGTCGGCGTGCCCGACGAGCGGTGGGGCGAGGTGCCGGTCGCGTTCGTGACCCTGCGTCGCGGGGCCGAGCTGGGCCCCGACGAGCTGGTCGCGCACGTGCGGCAGCAGCTGGCCGGCTTCAAGGTCCCGCGCCGGGTGCACTTCTCGGAGCTGCCCAAGACCTCGACCGGCAAGATCCAGAAGCAGGCGCTGCGTCGTACGGCGCAGGCCGACGCGCCGACCGGGGCCGACCGGTGAGCGCCCAGCTGACCGGGGTCGGCCTGACCGCGTTCGGCCGGCAGCCCGGGCCCGACTCCGTCCAGTGGCAGACCACTGCTGCCGAGCTCGCGCTCGCCGACGCCGCGGTCGAGGCGACCGAGGTCGACGCGGTGATCACCGGCTACTCGACGGTGGCCCCGCACCTGATGCCCGCCAACGTCTTCTCCGAGAGGTTCGGCATCCGCCCGTCGATCGCGTTCGGCTTGAACGCCGGGGGCGCGACGGGGCTGGCGATGCTGGCCCAGGCCGTGCGGCTCGTCGAGTCCGGCGCGGCCCGGCACGTGCTGGTCGTCGCGGGGGAGAACCGCGCCAGCGGGCAGTCGCGGGAGACGTCGACGCGAGTGCTCGCCCAGGTCGGGCACCCGGACTACGAGGTGCCGCTGGGCGCCAACATCCCGGCGTACTACGCCCTGCTCGCGTCCCGCTACCTGTGGACCCACGGCCTCGGCCCCGAGTCGCTCGCCGAGCTGCCGGTGCAGATGCGGGCGCACGCCGCGCGCCGGCTCGGCGCCCAGTTCCAGAAGCCGATCACCGTCGCCGACGTGCTCGCGTCGAAGCCGATCGCCGAGCCGCTGCGGCTGCTCGACTGCTGCCCGGTCTCCGACGGCGGTGCGGCGTTCGTCGTCTCGCGCGCGGCGACCTCGGACCGGTCGCTCACCGTCGCCGGCACCGGCCAGGCGCACCGCCACCAGCACCTGTCGGCACTCGAGCCCGGGCGCACCGGCGCGGCGATGGCCGCGCAGCGGGCGCTGGCGGAAGCCGGGGTCACCTGGGACGACGTCGACGTCTACGGCATCTACGACAGCTTCTCGATCACGCTGGCGCTGCTGGTCGAGGAGCTCGGCCTGGTGCCCGCGGGCCGGGCCGGCGCCTACGTGCGCGCCGGCGCGTTCGAGGTCGACGGCCGCTTCCCGACCAACACCCACGGCGGCCTGCTCTCCTACGGGCACTGCGGCGTCGGCGGCGGCATGGCGCACCTCGCCGAGGTCGCCGCCCAGCTGCGCAGCGAGCGCGGCGCCAGCCAGGTCGCGTCCTGCGACGTCGGCTACGTGCACGCGGACGGCGGCGTGCTCTCGGCACACGTCGGCGTCGTTCTCCGGCGAGGAGGCGACCGGTGAACCCGCTCGACACAAGCCTGGCGGACTGGACACAGGGGGAGCCACGGATCGTCGTGACGTCCTGCGTGCGCTGCGGCAACCACTGGTACCTGCCCCACGTGCTCTGCCCCGTCTGCGGCAACGGCGACACCGACCAGAAGGCGGCGGTCGGCGCCGGGCTCTGCGTGGCGGTCAGCCGGGTGCACGTCACCACAGACGCGGGGTCGGGGCCGGTCGTGCTGGTCCTCGTCGAGCTCGACGAGGGACCGATCGTGATGGGCCGGTGCCACGACGACGGGCTGGCGCCCGGCGACCGGGCTAGCGCCGAGTTCCTCCCCGACGGCGACGAGCACGCGCTCGTGCCGAGCTTCGCCCGCGAGAGGACGACGCATGAGTGACCTCGACTTCTTCCACCGGCCGCGCTCGGTCGCCGTCGTCGGCGCCTCCGACGACCCCGAGAAGATCGGGGGCCGGCCGCTGCGCTACATGCGCGAGTTCGGCTACGCCGGGCTCGTCGTACCGGTCAACCCGCGACGCGACGTGGTGCAGGGCATGGCCACCGTGCCGTCGCTCGCCGACTCCCCGGTCGTGCCCGACGTCGCGCTGATCGGCGTGCCCGGGCTGGCCGCCGTCGAGGCGGTCGAGACCGCGGCCGACATGGGCGTGCGCGGGTGCGTGGTCATGTCGTCGGGCTTCGGCGAGACCGGCCGGGCCGAGGGCGCGGAGCTCCAGGCGCGGATGCTGGCCCGGGCTCGGGCCGCGGGGATGCGCGTCGTCGGGCCGAACTCCCAAGGCCTGGCCAGCTTCCACTCCGGCGCGGTCCTCGGCTTCTCGACGCTCTTCACCGAGGAGCCGCCGGCCGACGGGCCGGTCGCGATCATCAGCCAGAGCGGGGCGCTGGCGTCCGTGCCGTACGGCATCCTGCGTCGCCGCGGCATCGGCGTGCGCTACGCGCACGGCACCGGCAACGACGCCGACGTCACCGCCGCCGAGCTCGCCGCCGCGGCCGTCGAGGACACGGACCTGAAGCTGCTGCTGCTCTACCTCGAGAACGTCGGTGACCCCGAGTCGCTGGTGCGGCTCGGCGAGGAGTCGCGGCGGCACGGCGTCCCGGTGGTCGCGCTCGTGGGCGGTCGCAGCCAACGGGGCAGCCGTGCCGCCGCGTCCCACACCGGCGCGCTCGCCACCGAGCGGCGGGTGCTCGACGCGTTCCTCGAGCGGGTCGGGATCTGGCAGGTCAACAGCGTCAAGGAGCTGGTCGCCGCCAGCGAGCTCTACCTCCAGGACTGGCAGCCCAGCGGCTCGCGCCTCGCGGTCGTCAGCAACTCTGGGGCCGTCTGCGTGCTGGCGGCCGACGCCGCAGAGGACGAGGGCCTCCCGCTCGCCGAGCTCGCCCCCGAGACCGTGACCCGGCTGCAGGCCGAGCTCCCGGAGTTCGCGGCGACCACCAACCCCGTCGACGTCACCGCCGCGCTGCTCACCGACAGCAGCATCTTCGGCCGGGTGCTCCCCGTGCTCGGCGCGGACCCGAACGTGGACGCCTGCCTGCTCGGCATCCCCGTCGCCGGCCGCGGCTACGACGTCGAGCAGTTCGCCCGCGACGCCGCGACCTTCGCCGCGTCGGGCACTCCGCTCGTGCTCGCGATCCCGCAGCCCAACGTGGCCGCGCCGTTCGTCGCCGCCGGGCTCGCGGTCTTCGAGGAGGAGGCGGCCGCCCTCGCCGCCCTCGGCCAGTACCTCGCCCACCGCCAGCGGATGGTCCGCGCCGACTCCCTTCCACGCCCCGTGGTTGGCCCGCGCGACGCCCTCTCTCCCGGGGTGCTCAACGAGTCGGAGAGCCTGGAAGCCCTTGCCGGACTGGGGATCCCCGTCGTCGCCCACGAGCTGGTCACGTCGTACGACGACGTCGCGGCCGCCTTCGACCGGCTCGGCGCCGACGCGGTCGTCGTCAAGGGCTGCACCACCGCGACGACCCACAAGTCGGAGCTCGGCCTGGTGCGGCTGCGTCGTACGTCGGCCGCCGACGCGCGTGCCGCGGCCGAGGAGATCGCCGCCTCGGCCGCCGCCCACGACGTCCCCCTCGACGGCTTCCTCGTCGCCCCGATGGTCGCGGGGCTGCAGGAGGGTCTGATCGGCGCCAGCCTCGACCCGGTCTTCGGCCCGGTGATGGTGGTCGGCGCCGGCGGCGTCTACGTCGAGGCCGTGCCCGACACCCGGGTGCTGATCGCGCCGTGCACGCTGGAGGAGGTGCACGAGGCGATCCGCCAGCTCCGGCTCGCGCCCCTGCTCGCCGGCGTCCGCGGCGACGCCCCGGTCGATGTCGATGCCTGGGCCAAGGCGGTCGTCCGCGCCTCCGAGGCCCTCGCCGACCCCACCTCGCCCTACGCCGGGTTCGACGCCAACCCGGTCATGCTCCAGGAGGACGGCGTCGTCGCCGTGGACGCGGTGGTGTTGCGGCGGTAGGTCGGCCACTCATCTGCGGCGGAGTCCGTGTACGTGTGCACGGTTACACCGGTCCGCCGAGTCCCGGACCGGCGCTGGCCCACCGGGTCTCCCGATGGGCCAGCTGGGTGTTCGCCAGGGTCAGTCCGTGGTGGTGCGGGTCAGTTGACCTCCGAGCCCGGCAGGGCCGCGCCCGGCACGTCGTTGGGGAGGTAGATCTTCGGGTCACCCGGGTACGGCAGGTCCCAGTGGTGGGCGTCGTACCACGTGTAGCGGTTCATCTGCTCCGGGTTGGCGAAGTCGGGCTGGGCGCGGTTGCCGCTGAGGTGCTGCTTCTTCGCCCACTTCTCCCACGCCACCGCGTACGAGACGTACTTGGCCGGGGTGGGTGCCGCCTTGGCCGCCGGCCCCCCGTTCGCCGGAGTGTCGAGACCACAGACAGGCGGGGTCGCGATGTTCTCGGTGAGCGGGATGCGGTTCGGAACCGCCGTGTACGGCGTGTTGTCCGGCTTCGACTGGAACGCGTCGAACATCGGCGTCGCCGCGGCGATCTTCTGGTTCAGCGGCTCCGCACCGAGGATCTGCTCGATCGTGCGCACCATCGAGATCTGGGAGTAGTAGGTCGAGATGGTCTTGCCGTGCGTGGCCCAGGGGCTGATGACCTGAATCGGGGCACGGTGGCCGTCGACGTGGTCGGCACCGTTCTGGCTGTCGTCCTCGACCACGAAGATCGCGGAGTCCTTCCAGTACCGGCTGTGCGAGATCGTCTGGACGATCTTGCCGAGCGCGAGGTCGCCACCGGCGACCTCGGAACGCGCGGACACCGGGCCACCCGTGTGATCGTCGGAGAGCCACACCATGTTGAAGTCGGCCGGGCCGTTCTTCTGGAAGTCTTGCTTCCAGATCTGGTACCGGTAGAGATCCGGGATCGACATGTCGAACGGCGGAGAGAGCGGGTTGGTGATGGCGTTCAGCGACGGGATCGGCGAGCCATAGTTGCCCTTCAGGTCCGGAGCCGTCAGCTGGGCGGGGTCGCCGCCGTCCTCTACGCTCGTGGCGGCGCAGTAGTACTGCTGCCAGGTCCCGGCCGGCTTGCCCTCGGTGTAGATGAACTCGCCGTAGTTCTTGGCGGAGTGGCCGGCCGCCTGGACGGCGGTCCACAGGAAGCCGGAGCGCTGGTGGCCGAGCACGTCCTCCTCGGTGTCGTACGAGCGGATGTACTCACCCGCGCTGGACTCGGTGTACTCGGGGTTGTCGCCCTGCATGATCCAGTTGTGGCCCTCGGCGGAGTTGGTGCCGACGTCGTAGGTGTTGTCGTAGAGCCCGAACTGGCGCGCCAGCGCGTGGATGTTCGGGGTGACCTGCTCGCCGAACTGGGCCAGTGACGGGTCGCCATTGCCCTCGGGCATGTCGCCGTGGATCTGGTCGTAGGTCCGGTTCTCCTTGACCAGCATGAACACGTGCTTGATGGTCGACGGGTCACCGATGCGCTTG
>FSTU01000343.1_pt1 | contig 14280 bp, 11 predicted proteins | sample 1637111 | NCBI WGS metagenome assembly FSTU01 (sample SAMEA3914819, study PRJEB12502) | metagenome | biome: forest; material: soil | place: Canada | collected 2010-06-26 | depth 0.3 m | reverse complement strand
GGTCCATGCCATGAGCTGGGAAGATCATGTGCTTGTTGTAGATCTGCGGGTCGCCCTTGATCTGGGTGATGTAGCAGCCCTTGATCTCCCAGCTCGGATCGGTGGGGCGTCATCTGCCACTCCAGGTGGGTCTCCACCCGAGGTACGCCGTCGATGAGAGGTCGAGTCCGATCGCGACCGCAACCCCGACGAGGTCGTCGCTGACCTCGAGACTCCACCTGCGCGCGATGCTCACCACCGCGCGATCTGCACCGTCGCCGACCTACCGACGGGTGAGCATCAAGGCCAGTCGCGCGGCGGCGTCCCCGATGCTGTGGCCGAGTCGGACGCAGACCTCGGGAGCGACGTCCTGCTGGGCGCCGCCGACCCCGATGAGGAGGCCGGGGCGCTCGGCGCGGAGGCCGTCGACCACGTCGCGCAGCCCGTCCAGGTCGTCGTCACTGTGCGCCGCCAGCACGACGCAGACCGCGTCGTGCGACCTGGTCGCGGTGACCCAGTCCTCGGCCGGCAGGTCGGCGCCGACGTACGTCGCGTCGAGGCCGGCCCGGCACGCCGCAACGGCGAAGGCCAGCTGCCCCAGCTCGTGGCGCACTCCCGGGGGCAGGCCGACCAGGACGCGCGGGCCGGCGGCATGCGCCGACGCGGCGTCGAAGGCCGCGGCGAGCCGCCGCTGGATGGCGTAGGCGACCAGGTGCTCGCCCGCGACACTCACCCGGCCGTCCGCCCAGGCCCGCCCCAGAGCCCCCAGGCTCGGCATCAGCCAGCCGTCGACGACGGTCTCGAAGGACGCCAGGCTGAACCGCTCGTCGAGCACTCTCGACACCGCGACGGCGTCGAGGACGGCGGCCGCCTCGACCAGCTCCTCGACCCCGGCCGGCGACCGGAGCGGAGCCGGCGTGGTGACCTCGGCGACCGGAGTCTCGCCGGCCGCGATCACGCGGCGCGCCTCGTCGGCAGCCTGCCGGGGCGCCCAGCCCTGGTGCACCAGTGACGCCATGACGGTGAGCGCCCGGACGTCGTCGGCGCCGTAGAGCCGGTAGCCACCGGACTCGGTGCGGTCGGGGCTGACGATGCCGTACCGGCGCTCCCACGCACGCATCGTCGTCGCGCTCAGGCCGGTGAGCTCCGCGGCGTGCTTGATCGTGTACATGCTTTGTCGAGTCTAGGGATCCGGGCTGTCGAGCGCCGACCGAAGCCCCCGCGCGGCGCGGTCTCCGAGCCGACGCAACGCCGGCGCTGCGAGCGGGGCGGCCAGCCGCGCCCAGCCCTTGAACTCGAACTCCGCCCGATAGCTGATCGTCGTGGCCCCGTACGGCGTACCGGCCAGCGTCATGGTGTCGTGGGCGACCACCGAGTCGTTCTCCCCTCTCAGCTGGAGCAGCTCCGGCGACTGGTGGTCGGTCACGACGTAGGTCAGCTCGGTCCGACGCCCCAGAAACCTCGAGACGTTGCGGTACGTCGTACCGACCCCGCCGTCGCCGCTCATCCGGGTGGTCCGCAGGGTTCCGGGGTCCCACTGCGTGGTGGTCGTGAAGTCGGCCAGATAGGCGAACACCTCGGCCTGCGGACGGTCCACGGTGACGGTGCGCTCGATGAGCATGGTTCGTTCTCCCAACCTTTGACAAACCTTGATCAATCACCCTAGCCTGCGGAACGAACCTTAGACAATCCATGACCGTCACTGGCTTCGAACACCGGCCGAAGACAACGAAGGGATGGGAAGCATGAGTCGACCGCAACGTCCGTCCGCAGCCGTGATCGGCGCCGGCGTGTCCGGGCTGACCGCCGCGCACCTCCTGACCAGGACCCATGACGTCACGGTCCTCGAGGCCGACGACCGCCTCGGCGGGCACGCGCACACCCACGACGTACCCACCGACGACGGCCGGTCGCTGCGCATCGACAGCGGCTTCATCGTGCACAACGAGCGGACCTACCCCCACCTGCTGCGCCTGTTCGGCGAGCTCGGGGTCGAGACCCGTCCGACCGAGATGAGCATGAGCATCACCTGCGACGTATGCGGCCTCTCGTACGCCGGTGGCCGCGGCCTCGGCGGCATTCTCGCCCAGCCGCGGCGGGCCGCCGACCCGCGGTTCGCGCGGATGCTCGTGGAGATCCCCCGCTTCCACCGGTCGGCACGAGCGCTCCTCGGCCGACGCGAGCAGGACCCGAGCTGGGGCGAGTTCCTGGCCGCCGGCGGGTTCTCCGACTACTTCGTCCGACACTTCGCGTTCCCGTTGGTCAGCTGCGTCTGGTCCTGCGCCGACTCCGACGCCGCCGCCTACCCGGCGCGGCACCTCTTCGCCTTCCTCGACCACCACGGGATGCTCCAGGTGACCGGGTCCCCGACCTGGCGGACCGTGGTCGGCGGTTCGGCGACGTACATCGAGCTGCTGGCCGCCCGCCTGACCGACGTACGCCGTGGCTGCGCGGTCACCTCGGTGACCCGGCACGACGACGGCGTGGACGTCCGCACCGGCGACGACCTGGTCGCGCGGTACGACCACGTCGTCGTGGCCACCCACGCCGACCAGGCGCGGAGCCTGCTCGCCGACGCCGACCCCCGTGAGAAGGACGACCTCGGCGCGATCACCTACTCAAGCAACGAGACCTGGCTGCACCGGGACGCCACGGTCCTCCCCCACCGCCGAGCGGCCCGTGCGTCCTGGAACTACCGGGCGCGCTGCGACCGGCCGGCCGACCGGGCGGCGGTGAGCTACTGGATGAACCGGCTCCAGGGACTCGAGGACGTCGACGACTACGTCGTGACCCTCAACCCCGGCGGCTATGTGGACCCGGAATCGGTCATCGCCCGGATGAGCTACGCCCACCCGGTCTTCACCCGCGAGGCGGTGGCCGCTGCGCAGCGGCTTCGCTCCGCCGGCGGAGACCGGCTCGCGTTCGCCGGCGCCCACCTGGGATGGGGCTTCCACGAGGACGGCTGCCGCTCCGGCGTCGAGGCCGCCGCGTCGTTCGGAACAACCTGGTGACGCGGCTCTCTCCCCCACCGGTGCCGTGCCTGGTCGTCGGCACCGTCAGCCACGTGCGGCGGATGCCGACCCGCCACGCGTTCACGCACCGGCACTACCAGTGGCTGGTCGACCTCGATGTCCTGCCCCGCCTGCCCTGGCCGACGCGGATGCTGGCCCGCTTCGACCCTCACGACCACCTCGACCGGGGCCGCCTCGGAGGAGGCATCCGGGGCGACGTCGAACGGTTCCTGGGCACGCGAGGTGTGCGGCTCAGGCCGACCGACCGCGTCCTGATGCTGGCCCATGCACGCGTCCTCGGCCACACCTTCGACCCGCTCTCGGTGTTCTGGTGCCTGTCCCCCGACGGGACGTTGCGGGCCGTGGTGCTCGAGGTGCACAACACCTACGGCGAGCGCCATGCGTACCTGCTCGACCTCGACGAGCGGAGCCGCGCCGCGGTGGACAAGGCGTTCTACGTCTCCCCGTTCAACGACGTCTCCGGACGTTACGACGTACGGCTCGGGCTGACGCCCGACCGCGTCTCGATCGGCGTGGGCCTCGACCGCTACGGCGAGCGCGTACTCACGGCGACGACCACCGGGACGCCGACGCCTGCCACCTCGCGCTCGGTCGCCCGGACCGCAGCGGCGCACGCCTTCATGACCCAGCGGGTGAGCCTGCTCATCCGCTGGCACGGGATCCGGCTCTGGCTCGCCCGGATGCCGGTCCTGCCCCGCCCCCAGCACTCCGAGGAAAGCGTGCGATGACCACGACGTCCCCACCGATCTGCCTGCACCCACCCGTGGAGCGCTCGCTGTCCCTTCGTGCCAGGGTCGCCCGTCGGGTCATGGAGTCCGTGGCCCGGCGGGTCCCGGTCGACGTACTCATGCCCGACGGCAGCCTGCTCGGTCGCGAAGCCATCGACGCGACCGACCGACCGGTGCTCGAGGTGGTCCGCCCCCACGCGCTCTTCGAGCGCCTCGCCCACCATCCGAAGATCGGGATCGGGGAGGGCTACGTCGCCGGGGACTGGCGGGCCGGACCGGAGACCGACCTCGCCGAGCTCCTGCTGCCGTTCGCCGAGCGGGTGACCACGCTCCTCCCGCCCGGGCTCTCCCGGTTCCGGCGGCTCGTCGACCGGGCGATCCCCGAGAGCCAGCGCAACACGTTGTCCGGCTCCCGCAGCAACATCGAGGCGCACTACGACCTCAGCAACGACCTGTTCGCCGGCTTCCTCGACGAGACGCTCACCTACAGCAGCGCACTCTTCGACGACGCCGGCCCGTGGGCCGCGCAGACCCTCGAGGCAGCCCAGCTCCGCAAGGTCGAGGCGATCCTGGACCTCGCCCACGTCACCTCCGGCTCACGCGTCCTCGAGATCGGCACCGGCTGGGGAACGCTCGCGATCCAGGCCGCCCGGCGCGGGGCCCATGTCACGACGCTCACCCTGTCGGCCGAGCAGGCCGCCCTGGCCCGGGCCCGGATCGACGATGCGGGACTCGGCCGGATGGTCGACGTACGCCTTCAGGACTACCGCGAGGTCGGCGGCACCTACGACGCCATCGTCAGCGTCGAGATGATCGAGGCCGTCGGCGAGGACTTCTGGCCGACCTACTTCAAGGTCCTTGACCGACGGCTCGCCACCGGTGGTGTCGCGGCGATCCAGTCGATCCTGATGAGGCACGACCGCTACCTCGCCACCCGCAACTCCTACGGCTGGATCCAGAAGCACATCTTCCCCGGCGGCCTGATCCCCTCGCTCCGTGCGATCGAGAGGACGACGGGGTGGCACACGGACCTGCAGGTCACCCAGGTCGACCGCTTCGGCCAGCACTACGCCGAGACGCTGGGCCGCTGGCGCGCCGCCTTCACGGCCCGGTGGCCGGAGATCGCCGGCCACGGCTTCGACGAGCCCTTCCGCCGAACCTGGGAGTTCTACCTCGCCTACTGCGAGGCCGGCTTCGCATCCGGCTACCTCGACGTCGCCCAGCTCCAGCTCTCCCGGCCGCAATGAGTGCCGACCGCTGCCACCCGATCACCGGACGCCGCTACTGGGTGGTCGGCGCCTCCAGCGGCATCGGCGCCGCGCTCGCGGCCGAGCTCGTACGCCGGGGCGCGCACGTCGCCGTGAGCGCCCGGCGGCGTGACCAGCTCGAACGGGTGTCGGCCGGCGCGATGACCGTGCTGCCACTCGACGTCACCGACCGCGACGCCGTACGGCGGGTCGCGGCGGAGGCCACCACCGAGCTGGGCGGGATCGACGTCGTGGTGTGGTGCGCCGGGTTCTGGAGCCAGTTCGACGCCGCCGACTGGGACGCCGACGTGTTCGCCCGGCACGTGGAGGTCAACCTGCTCGGCCTCAACAACCTCCTGGCCGCCACGGTGCCGCCGATGGCGCAGGCGGGGCACGGGCACATCGTGGGGATCGCGTCCGTGGCCGGGTACCGCGGCCTGGCCGGCGCCGAGGCGTACGGCGCGACGAAGGCCGCCCAGATCAACCTCCTCGAGTCGCTCCGCGCGAGCCTGGCCCGGCGCGGCGTCCGGGTGACCACGGTCTGCCCGGGGTTCGTCCGCACCGAGATGACCGCGGCGAACTCCTTCCCGATGCCGTTCCTCGTCGACCCCGAGGACGCGGCTCGGGCGATCGCCGACGGGCTGGAGCGGCGGCGCACCGAGATCGTCTTCCCACTGCCCATGGCGGTGCTCATGAAGGCCGCGCGACTGGTGCCGGTCCGGGCCTGGGCGGCTCTGGCGTCACGAGCCGCCCGTTGAGCACGACCCTGCTCTGGTTCCGCCGCGACCTCAGGCTCGGCGACCAACCGGCCCTCCACGCCGCCCTGGCCGCGGGCAACGACGTGCTCCCGGTCTTCGTGCTCGACCCGCGCCTCCTCACCACTGGTGGTGTCCGCACACAGCGGCTCTGCTCCAGCCTGCCCGGGCTCCGCGACGCCACCAGGGGCGCGCTGCTGATCCGTCATGGCGACCCCGCCGAGGTCATCCCCCGGCTGGCCCGCGAGGTGGGCGCCGCGGAGGTGCACGTCACCGCGGAGACCACGCCGTACGGGCGGCGACGGGACGCACGGGTCGACGCAGGGCTGGCCGCCGACGGCCGGCGCCTGGTCGCGACCGGGTCGCCGTACGCGATCGACCCGGGCGACGTGTTCACCCGCGCGGGTACGCCGTACCAGGTGTTCACGCCGTTCAGCCGGGCCTGGCGGGAGCACGGCTTCCCGGCGCCGAGCGGGATCCCGGAGGAGCTTCCGTGGCATCGGCCCGCCGGTGAGGTCGACGCGCTCGAACGCTGGCACCGGTTCCTCGACGAGGACCTCGAGGGGTACGCCGCATCGCGGGACCGTCCCGACCTCGACTCGACCAGCCGGATGTCGGAGCACCTCAAGTACGGCGAGATCCACCCGCGCACGATGCTCGCCGACCTGGCCGGGCACCCCGCCGCGACGGGCCCGGGAGCGCAGCGTTTCATCACCGAGCTGTGCTGGCGCGAGTTCTACGCCGATCAGGTCTGGCACCGACCCCGTTCGGTGTGGCGCGACCTGCGCGACGATCTCGCCCGCATGGCCTACGACTCGGGTGCGGGCGTCGACCGGCTCGTGGCCGCGTGGCGCGAGGGCAAGACCGGCTATCCATTGGTGGACGCGGGCATGCGGCAGCTGATTGCCGAGGGCTGGATGCACAACCGCGTCCGGATGGTCACCGCCAGCTTCCTGGTCAAGGATCTGCACGTGTGGTGGCCGGTCGGTGCGCGGCACTTCCTCGACCACCTGGTCGACGGCGACCTGGCGTCGAACAGCCAGGGCTGGCAGTGGGTGGCCGGCACCGGCAGCGACGCCTCGCCGTACTTCCGGGTGTTCCACCCGGTGACCCAGGCCCGGCGCTTCGACCCTGTCGGCGACTACGTGCGCCGTTGGGTGCCTGAGCTGCGTCACCTGGAGGGTCCTACCGTCCACGAGCCGTGGCGGAGCCGCGACGGCTACGACCACGGCTATCCGCAGCCGATCGTCGACCACGACCACGAGCGTCGAGAGGCCGTGGACCGCTATCGCCAGGCCCGCATCCACGCAGTGCAACAGTACGCACATGGTTCCCAAGGACGTGACGTCCGTCTCCTCCGCCCCTTCACGTGACTTCGCGCAGCAGTCGACCACCGGCAAGGTCCTCGGCGCCCTCGTCGCGCCGGCTGTGCTCGGCGTCGTCTCGGGACTGCTGCTCGGCGCATCCGCCCCGGCGTACTGGGTCCTCCAGGTCATCGCCACCATCGGCGGCTTCCTTGGCGGGACCGAGCACGTGGGCTGGCGCCCCGGACTGGTGCGCGGCGTGATCGGTGGCGCGCTCTACGGCAGCGCGATGCTGGTCGTGCGTGCCATCACCGGGTGGAGTGATGAGATCGACCTGGGCTCGACACCAGCGTTCCTCGTCGTCATCACCTCGGTGGTCGGCCTGCTGGTCGGTGCCGCCGGCGGCGCCGTGCGCGCCCGACGCCACTGACCTGCTCCCGAGGGAGGCTGACATGAGCAACCTGGCCGACGCGATCTTCGAGCACGCCCACGACGACCCGACCCGCGTCGCGGTGCGCACCGGCGACCGGGTCGTGACGTACGGCGAGCTGCGCGACCTGGTGGCGTCGTACGCCGGTCAGGTTGCGGCGGCCGGGATCCGACCCGGCGACCGGGTCGTGCTGATCGCCCCCACGGTCCCGGAGTTCGTCGCTGCCTACTACGGCCTGCACGGCGCCGGTGCGGTCCTGATCACGATGAACGTGATGGCCACCGCGCCGGAGATCGCCTACGTCCTGGAAGACGCCGAGGCTTCCCTGGTCGTGGCCTGGCACGAGGCGACGACTGCCGCGACGAAGGCGGGGGAAGAACGCGGGCTGCCGGTGTGGACCCTCGGGCCGCTCTCCGAGTGGCTCGACGACACGCCTCTCCGGGCTCCGGTCGACCGGGGCGACGACGAGACCGCGATCATCATCTACACCTCCGGCACGACCGGGCGCCCCAAGGGCGCCGAGCTCGGAGTCGCCGGGATCTTCGCACTCGTCCACGCGGCGCGGCACCAGCTCAGGCTCGACCCGGCGACCGACCGCACCGGCACGGCACTCCCGCTCTTCCACGTCTACGGGCAGCTGATCGTCCTGCACATCTCGATCTCCCTCGGCGTGCCGGTCTCCCTGCTGCACCCCTTCGACCCGGCCCGGATGGTCGCGATGATCCGCGACCACCAGCTGACGGTGGTCTCCGGAGTGCCGGCGATGTGGATCGCGATGCTGCACGCCGCCGGCGACTCGACACCCCAGGACTTCGCCCGGCTCCGACTGGCGTCGTCCGGTGGGGCATCGCTGCCGGCGGAGGTGATCCGCGCCTTCCAGGAGCGCTTCGGCACCCGGATCCGCGAGGGCTACGGTCTCAGCGAGACCTCCGGCTGGGCCACCTCGACTCCCCACGACCGAGAACCGAAGGTCGGCGCCGTCGGCCGTGCGGTGTACGGCATGCAGCTCGAGGTGCGCGATCCGGACGACCGCCCGGTCCCGGCCGGAGAGGTCGGCGAGGTGTGGATCAAGGGCCCCATCGTGATGAAGGGCTACTGGCGCCGACCCGAGGCGACCGCCGACGCGATCCGCGACGGCTGGCTCCGCACCGGCGACCTCGGGACCCTCGACGAGGACGGCGACCTGCGCATCGTCGACCGGCTCAAGGAGCTGATCATCCGCGGCGGCTACAACGTCTACCCACGCGAGGTCGAGGAGGTCCTCTACCAGCACCCGGACATCGTCGAGGCCGCCGTCATCGGTGTCGCCGACCCGACGTACGGCGAGGAGGTGGCCGCCGTGATCGTGCTCCGCGACGGGGCGACGCTGTCCGCCGAGGAGCTGCGCAGCTGGGCCAAGGAGCGGCTCAGCGCCTACAAGGTGCCGCACCTCGTGCAGGTGCTCCCAGCCCTGCCGAAGGGGCCTTCCGGGAAGATCCTCAAGCGCGCCATCGACCGCGACCAGCTGCGCGCACCCGGCACGGCGTGACGTCGCTGCGCCGCGATGCCCGTCCTACGTCACCGCCGTGCGCGCAAGGCTCCGTCGACGAAGTCGTGGAGCTCTGCTCTGGTCAGGTTCGCGGCTTGTGGGCTGTCGGCCGCGGCGAGGACGACGTGCTCGTGGACGATCACCTCGTAGAGGTGGGCCAGGGCCCGTGGGTTGCCCGGACGGATCTGGCCGGCGGACTGGCCGGTTCGGACCAGGTCGCTGATCACGCTCGTGGCGTGGTCGATCAGCGGCGACCCGCTGCTGCCGAGCTCGTCGAGTGCGCGGAGCTGGTGAACGAGCCGGCCGAAGTCAGGGTGCGCCTCGAAGTACTCCAGCGTGGCGTCGATGATCCGGTGCAGGGAGTCGAGGCTGTCCGATCCGGCCGTGGCCGCCGTCGCGACGGCGGCGACGAGCTCGTCGCCACGCCGGGTCAGGGTCTCGACGAGGAGCTGGTGCTTGTTGTCGAAGAAGAGATAGATGGCCGCGGCGGAGAAGCCGGACTCGGCGCCGATCTTGCGGATCGAGCCGGCCTGGATGCCATGCGCGGCGAAGACCCGTTCGGCGGCATCGAGGATGTCCCTGCGGTTCTCGGCGCGACGCGCGGCCCGGCGCAGCTGCGCCCGGTCGGTGGTCATGCCGGGGTGAGCCTCAGCGGCAGGCGGGTGAAGCGTCGTACGAGCAGGCTCTCGGCACGCTGCGGTGACGCGTCCGGGTCGAGCTCGATGACCGAGGTCCGGCCGAGGAGCTCCGAGAGCACGATCTGGGCCTCGAGCCGGGCCAGCCGCGCTCCGACGCAGTAGTGGATGCCCCTGCCGAAGGCGAGATGGGTGCGGACGTTGTCGCGGTCGAGGACCAGCTCGTCGGGTCGGTCGTACTGGGCAGGGTCACGGTTCGCGGCACCGAAGAGCATCAGGAGCGTGTCGCCCGCGCAGATGTCGACACCGCCCAGGGAGGCGGGTCCCGGTACCGAGCGCATCATCATCCGGAACGGCGACTCCAGGCGCAGGACCTCCTCGATGAAATTCGCCACCAGCCCGGGCTCCTCGCGCAGCTTCTGTTGGAGGTCCGGGCGTTCCGCCAGGATGAGGGCGGCGTTGCCGAGCAGGCTGGAGGTGGTCTCGCCGCCGGCGCTGAGCAGCGTGTGCAGCATGATCGTGGCCTCGTACTCGGTGAACGTGCCGGCTTCGACTCCGGCGGTGATCGTGCCGAGCACCTTGTCCGAGTCCTCGGCCCGGACCGTCTCCATCTGCTTCCGGATCCACTCGTGGACCGCGCCGATGCGCCCGATGAGGGCGTCGAGATCGGCGCTTGCGAGCACCGAGCCGAGCATCGCCGTCGAGTCGAAGGCGGCCTTCAGCAGGTGCTGGGGGTCGCTGTCGCGAAAGCCGACGAGATCGTTGATCACGGTGATGGGTACGACGTTGCCGACCGCGGCCATGAAGTCCGTCCGCCCCTGCGCGAGTGCCTGCTCGACGCAGTCGACCGCGAGCTCGCTGATCCCGGGTTCGAGGGCGAGCATCCGCTTGGCGACGAGGTCGGGGAAGACGGTGCGACGGTGCAGGGAGTGGTCGGGCGGGTCTGCGGTGGCCAAGGTCTGCTGACTCATGTGGGCGAACGACAGCTGCTCGGGCAGCCCGTCGTCGTTCTTGAACAGCAGACACTTCATGTGGGAGGAGAAGTCCTCGACGCGCGCCGTGGCCTCGGTGACCAGGTCGAAGGAGCTGACCACGACCACCTGCGTGCCGGGCACCCGCCACACCGGAGCCTCAGCGAGGAGTCGCCGGTAGAAGGGGTACGGGTCGTCGATCACCTGCGGGTCGAGGAGCGCACCGGCCGGGATGGACCGACTCACGACCGACGTCCAAAAGCAGCAGGCGTGAACATGTTGTCAGAATATTGACCAGGCGTTCAGAACGCTAGTGCCAGCGTGCGATTCACCCACGTCGGCCTGGTGGCGGACGTCGGGTGCTTCGGCGCGTGCTCCTCGGCCTGGCTGCACTACGCCGCTCGGGCGACAGCGACGGACCTCCAGGGGAGTTCGCCACCGTCGTCAGGAGCGAGCATGTCCTCGACGCCCTCAGGCCACGTGCACCACGAACGGAGCCGTGACCAGGGTCCCGTCATCGAGCCGGAACTGCGCCCACAGCCGGTAGGCGCCGGCCACCTCGAACCGCACGTGCAGGTCGAGCTCGGGCCCGAACTCGGTGCCCGGCAGCGCCAGCACGGGCCGTCCCTGGTCGTCGGACGTCTCGGCGTGGCGGTGGCCGAAGCGGGTGCCGTCCTGACGCAGGACGACGACATGGCCGGCCGCGCCCAGGTAGGGCTGCAGGTCGTCGACCGTCTCCCCCGTCGACGCGTGGGCGAAGCGCAGCGTGAAGTCACTGGTCTCGTCCACGTGTACCGCTCCGTCCAGGGAGATCCGCACGCCGTCCACGGTCTGCTCGCGCACGTCGTACGCCGGGACCGGTACGGCGGGCGGAGCGTCGCCGGCGATGGTCACTTCGTGGGTGTCGACCACGTCGGTCATCTCGCCCTGCCGGCGGAACTCCGTGTGCAGGGCGTAGGTCCCAGGGGTCGGGAATGTCGCGGTCACCGCGAGCTCGCCGTCCTCCCCGGTGGGCTCGGCGTGGATGTGCGTGAAGGTGCCGAGGTCGGCGCGGGTCACGATGACGTGCATCCATACCTGGTGGGTGCGGACCAGGTCGTCGACCGGCTCGCCCGTCGCGGCGTCACGGACCGTCACGGTGAGGGTCGTCGGCACGCCCGCCCGCACGCCGGCCGGCACGTTGACCTCGACGTCGAGCCCGGCGTCGTGCGTGCTGATGGGCGGCACGTCGGTCTCCTCCATCACACTCATCAGCGGGCGCATCGGCATGCCCATGCCCTCCTGCCAGGTGAGCACCCCGTTCATCCCACGCTCCGCCTGGTCGGTGCGGCTGAGCCACGTGAAGCCGACGCCGACGGCGAGCGCGAGCACGGCGATGCCGACCAGGTAGCCCCCGTCGATGATCCGGCCCCACCGTGCTGACTTCTTGGGAGGCCGGCGCAGCCGCAGCGCGTTGGTGACCACGCTGACCGAGCTCATCGCCATCGCGGCGCTCGCGAGCACCGGGTCGAGCAGCAGTCCGTCCCACCAGTAGAGCGCACCCGCAGCGACCGGGATCAGCAGCACGTTGTAGGCGAACGCCCACGCAAGGCCCTGCTTGATCGTGGTGACGGTACGGCGGGAGAGCTCGATCGCGGCGACGATGCCGTGCAGGTCGCCGCCGACGAGGGTGATGTCCGAGGCGGCGATGGCGACGTCGGTGCCGGTGCCGATCGCGATGCCGAGGTCCGCCTGGGCCAGGGCCGGGGCGTCGTTGACTCCGTCGCCCACCATGGCCACGATCTGGCCGTCGGCCTGGAGCGCCGCCACCCGGTGGGCCTTGTCGGCGGGGCGAACGTCGGCCATCACGTGCTCGATGCCGACCTGCGCGGCCACGGCGGCAGCGGTGCCCGCGTTGTCGCCGGTGACCATCCAGACGTCCAGCCCGAGGGCCTTCAGCTCGGCGACGGCGGCGTTTGAGGTCGGCTTCACGGTGTCGGCGACCGAGACGAGCCCGGCCAGGTAGCCGTCGACGACGACATACATCGGCGTCGCACCGGCGCTCGCGGCCAGGTCCGCTGTGGCGGCCAGGTCGGCGTCGTCGACACCGTGCGCCTCGAGATGCGCGGCGTTGCCGACCAGCACCGTCCGGCCGCCGACTTCGGCGACCACGCCGTGGCCAGGCACCGAGTCGAAGTGGGTGACCGGGGCGAGCGTCAGACCGCGCTCGTGGGCCGCGCGCACGATCGCCTCGCCGACGGGGTGCTCGCTGCCGACCTCGGCAGCGGCCACCAGGGACAGCAGCTCGTCGCGGTCCCAGCCGCGGGTGACGACGTCGGTGAGGTCGGGTCGGCCGCGGGTGATGGTGCCGGTCTTGTCGAGGACCACGGCGGTGACCCGGCGCGCACTCTCGAGCGCAGCACCGTCGCCGACCAGGATGCCGAGCTCGGCGGCCCGGCCGGTGCCGACCATGACGGCGGTCGGCGTGGCCAGGCCGAGGGCGCAGGGACAGGCGATGATCAGCACCGCGACCGTCGTCCCGATCGCGAGGACCAGGCTGTCGGACTCAGGGCCGAAGACCAGCCAGCCGACGAACGTCGCGAGCGCGGCCACGAGCACGGCGGGGATGAACCACGCGGTGACCCGGTCGGCCAAGCGCTGCATGGGGGCAGCGGAGCCCTGCGCCTCCTCGACGAGGCGGACGATCTGGGCGAGGGTGCTGTCGGCGCCGACCGCGGTGGTGCGGACGACGAGGGTGCCGGTGCCGTTGAGGGTGGCGCCGATGACCTCGTCGCCGACGACCTTGTCGACCGGCACGCTCTCGCCGGTCAGCATCGACTCGTCGACCGCGGAGCGGCCCTCGGTGACGACGCCGTCGACAGGCAGCTTCTCGCCGGGACGCACGCGCACCAGGTCGCCGACGACGACGTCGGTGACCGGGACGTCGACCTCGCGGCCGTCGCGCAGCACCCGCGCCGTGGTGGGCGCGAGGCCGACGAGGGCACGGACGGAGGCGGCGGTCCGCTTCTTGGCCTTCAGCTCGAGCCAGCGGCCCATCAGCACCAGGGCGACCACGATCAGCGCGGTCTCGAAGTAGAGGTGGAGTGGCAACCCCCAACGCTCGGCCAGGCCGGGCCACAAGGTGACGAAGGCGCTGTAGCCGAAGGCCACTCCGGTGCCGAGGGCGACCAGCGTGTCCATGCTCGCCGCGCGGTGCCGGGCGGTGGTCCAGGCCTGCCGATAGATGTCCTGCCCGGCCCAGAGCTGGACGACGGTCGCGACCACGAGGATCAGCGGCATCAGCCAGTCCATCGTGTCGAGGTGAAGTGGCAGGTACATCACGCCCATCAGCGCGAGGCCGACGGTGAGGGCGACTTGCCACTTCCGCTTCAGACGACCGATCTCGGCGTCCCGGCGGGCGTCGAGGTCGTCGGCGGGACTGGCGGCCGCCGGCTGCTCGGCCGTCGACTCATGTCGCAGGGTGCCGGTGTAGCCAGCCTTCTCGACCGCCGCCGCCAGGCTCGCGGTGTCGACGGTCTGCGGGTCGAAGGTGATGGCGGCGGTCTCGGTGGCGAGGTTCACCGAGGCCGTGACCACCCCGTTGACGCGGGCGAGCGCCTTCTGCACGCGGCCTACACACGACGCGCAGGTCATCCCGCCGATCTCGAGCGTGCACTCGGTGGTCTCGGTGG
>FSTU01000159.1_pt1 | contig 14896 bp, 11 predicted proteins | sample 1637111 | NCBI WGS metagenome assembly FSTU01 (sample SAMEA3914819, study PRJEB12502) | metagenome | biome: forest; material: soil | place: Canada | collected 2010-06-26 | depth 0.3 m | reverse complement strand
CGACTTCCCCGAGCCCGAGATCCCGGTGAACGCCACCATGGCGTTCCGGGGGATGTCGACGTCGACGTCGCGGAGGTTGTGCTCGGTGGCGCCGCGGACACGCACGAAGCCGTCGGTCGCGTCGGTGGTCACGTCTACCCCTGTCCGTCGCCCTCTGCGTCCTCAACGACAAGTATCGCGAGGCCGAGCGGCTCGGCGTCCAGGTGGACGGTGTCTCAGTCGAGGCCGACGGGAGTTTCGACGAGGAGTGGTGTTTGACCGGCACCGAGTACGCCGAGGGCGGTCCGTGCCGGTGCGCCAGTCAAGCCGCGCGCGTGGCGATCGGCGTCTTTGGCAGGAACGCCGACCATGGCAGCCCATCGGCGAAGCGAAGCTTGACCGCTTCGCGGTGGTATGACGCACGGCTAGGACATCGCTTTGGTTGCTGGTTAGCCCCTCGCACGGCGTGTTACGTCGCCAAACCCGACCGGTCGTCGGGCGAGGCAATCAACGAAGCTCGTCCGTCATGAGCGGGCGGCCAAGGTCTTGTTCCGGGCCGGGTGACGGCCGATCATCGAGTCATGGATGCGGACCTGCTCGTCGAGGTGGGCGTAGTCGTCGCCGTCCTGGGGGTGCTATGGGTGCTGCCCGACTGGGACAGCTACCGCGACCGCGCCCTCCGGGTCGGTCGGGCGCTGCACCTGGCCGAGCCCCCGCCGACGCGTCCGCCCGGCCCGCCCATCGAGCGGGTAGCCGCCGACGCCCAGAGGATCCGCGCCCAGATCCTGCACGCACCGCCAGGTATCCCGGTCGCGCGGATGCGCGGCTGGCTTGAGGCGTACGACGATGTGCTCGTCACCGCATGCCACGCACTCGGCCTGGAGGAGCGGCTCGGCGCCTTCCCGGAGGGTGCGGAGCGCGACCTGGAGCGTGAGCGGGTCGAGCGGATGCTGGTGGGCGCCGGGCTCCTCCTGCACTCGCAGACCTGAACCAGCGAAGCCATCCTTCGTGCGCAACGTCGTTGACCGAGCCGAGTCCAAAGGAGCGCAAGCGCGGAAGGCTTCGGCGCAACGGGACCAGGGCGATTGCTGGCCTTTCGAACTCTCCTGTTCGCAGGGAGGTTCGTGCCTCGCTCGGTGTTCGCGGAGGCCCGCCGGGTGACCATCCCGCTGCATGTCCTGCTGCGGTGGGACGACGAAGGCAACGACCGGCAGCTGGCGCTGGACCTGTTCGACGACTTCGGCTCCAACGTGAAGACGCTGCACGGCCAATCTCGGTGGGCACACGGCGTCCCTGCGTTCGAGGCAGACGCCTCGGCTCGGGTCTTCGCCCGGCACCTGCGCTAGACGCCGGCTGGCCACGCTGCCCCCTATGTCGTAGCCCTCGATCCGGGTCGAGGCGACGACAACGTTCCGTCGAACTGCGGGGGTTGGCCGCGCTTCGCGGCCCCCGTCAGTCCCATCGTGGCGCGGGGTCGGCATGATCGGCGCCATGACCACGCGCCGCGGACTGTTTGTCGCTCCCTTCGACTCCCTGGCCGACCCCCAGGTGGTCGGCGACCTGGCTGCCAGCGCCGAGACGGCTGGCTGGGACGGCTTCTTCCTCTGGGACCACCTGCAGTACGGCGAGCGGGTCACCTCGATCGCCGACGTGTGGACCTGTTGCGCGGCCGTCGCGATGCGGACCGAGAAGGTGCAGTTCGGGCCGATGGTGACTCCGCTGGCGCGGCGCCGGCCGCAGGTTCTGGCGCGGCAGGCCGCGAGCCTGGCGGTGCTCTCGGGTGGCCGGTTCGTGCTCGGTCTGGGGCTGGGTGACGATTGGGTGGGAGAGTTCAGCGCGTTCGGGGACGAGCCCGACCCGAGGGTGCGCGGCCGGATGCTCGACGAGGGGCTCGAGGTCCTCACAGGCCTGCTGTCCGGTGGGTTGGTCGACCACGACGGAGCTCACTACGCCGTCCGCGAGGTCCGCTTCCGCCCAGCACCTGCCGTGCCGATCTGGCTGGCGGGGCGTTTCGGCAACCGGGCGCCGCTGCGGCGGGCCGCGAGGTATGACGGCTTCTTCGTGATCGGCCTGGACCGGCCCGAGGACCTGGACGAGGTGACCGCCGGCCTCGCCGATCACTCGCTGGCGCCGGGCTTCGAGGTGGTCGTCGACCTACGGCCCGAGCAGGATCCTGCGCAGTGGTTGGACCGTGGGGCCTCGTGGGTGCTGACACGGATCGGCCCGTTCGACCTCGACCTCGGCGAGGTTCGGCGGATCATCGAGGCAGGCCCCTGATGTGAAGGAGGCCGACTGCCGCCTCTCCGGCGGATGACGCAGCACTTACGTGAGCCATAGACGGGTGGCGCCAGAGGCTCGCACGCACATCGGCAACCTGTCCGGGAAAGTCGAGTCCGGCCTGTTGGCGGCGGAAAGACTCACGTTCTCAACACGCCGATCGCGGCTGATCTGGGTGGTCGTGGCCACGGCTTGCGGTGAGGTCGGTTTGGGCTCGGGCCGACTGAGCCAGATGCGTTGCGATCTTCAGACCTGGACTGCGGGTGCTGCGGCGTACTCGTCGTCGGTGACGGGAGTGAGCCAGTGGACGACGTCGTGCTGGTCGTCGCCCTCGTTGATGGCGATGTGGACCATCAAGCGGTTGGGTGCGGCGCCGTGCCAGTGCTCCTCGTCGGCCTCGAAGAGGACGCGGTCGCCGGGGCGGATGATCTCGACGGGGCCACCGCGGCGCTGACACATGCCGACGCCTTCGGTGACGAACACGGTCTGGCTCAGCGGGTGGCGGTGCCAGTGGGTACGGGCGCCGGGCATGAAGTGCACGAGGTTCGCGGTCACCCGCGACGGAGGCGGGGCGGCGGCGATTGAGTCGATGTAGACGTCGCCGGTGAACCAGTCGGCTGGGCCTTTGGCGGTGTCGATCGAGCTGCGTGTGATCTGCATCAGGTTCCTTCTACTTGTTTGTGGAGGGGTTGTTGAGGGAGAGGTCTGCGGGTGCTGCCCAGGAGGCGAGCAGGCGGAGGCGTTCGGCCGAGGGAGAGCCGGGTTCGGCGGTGTAGACCATGAGCACGAGGCCGGGTTCGGCGGTGATGGCGAGCTCTTCGTAGGCGAGGGTGAGCTCGCCGACGACCGGGTGGTGGAAGCGCTTGGTGCCGGCGCCGTGGGTGCGGACGTTGTGATCGGCCCACAGGCGTCGGAAGGTCTCGCTCTGGGTGGCGAGCTCGCCGACGAGGTCCTGAAGTCCGCGGTCGTGGGGGTCGCGGCCCGCCTCGGCGCGCATGATCCCGACACACATCTCGGCGAACAGCTCCCAGTCGGGGTAGAAGTCGCGGGACGTCGGGTCGAGGAACTGGAACCGTGCGAGGTTCGGGATCCGGCCACCGTCACCGATGACGGGTGAGTAGAACGCGCGGCCGAGTGCGTTGGTGGCGCGCAGGTTCTGGTGGGGGTCCCGGACGAAAGCGACACCGTCGGTGATGGCCTCAAGGGCCCACCGCAAGCTCAGCCGCGAGGCGGCCTTGCTCGGCGTACGACGGCGTGCCCGCCCTGAGGCCGGGATTCCGTCGGCGGCGCGCGCCAGGTCGAAGAGGTGGGCGCGTTCGGTCTCGTCGAGCTGCAAGGCCCGGGCCAGGGCGTCGAGGACCCCGGTCGAGGCGCCACCGATCTGGCCGCGCTCGAGCCGGGCGTAGTACTCGACGCTGAGCCCAGCCAGTGATGCGACCTCGCTGCGCCGCAATCCAGGGACACGGCGGCTGCCGGTGCTCGGAAGTCCGACCTGGTCGGGGTGATGCGAGCGCGGCGGGTGGTGAGGAACTCACGCACTTCCTGACGGTTGTCCACGCCATCGAGCCTAAGCCGACCCTGGCCCGGCCCGGGGCCCCGAAGGATGCCCTGTCAGTACACCTATCGACAGTGACTTCCAGGTCGCCTGGGCACCGGGTTCACTCGTTGTCGTGGCCCGTTTCGGTGCCACGGCAACGTCCGAAGGCAGCTGCGAAGAGGAGCACGCGACATGCGTCAGGTAGTCATGTACGGACCCGGAGACGTTCGGGTCGAGAACCGCGAGGACCCGAAGATCATCGAGTCGACGGACGCGATCATCCGGCTCACGGCAACCTGCATCTGCGGGAGCGACCTGTGGCCCTACCGAGGCGCCGAGCCGGTCGACCACCAGGTGATGGGGCACGAGTACGTCGGCGTCGTGGAAGAGATCGGGTCCGACGTCCGCACCGTCAAGGTCGGCGACTTCGTCGTAGGCTCCTTCTGGGCCTCCGACAACACCTGCGAGATCTGCCAGGCCGGCTACCAGGCGTACTGCGTGCACCGCGTCCTGATGGGCACCCTCGGCACCCAGTCCGAACTGGCCCGCATCCCACTCGCGGACGGCACCCTGGTCGCGACCCCCGCCATGCCGGACACGGACCTCATCCCATCCCTGATGGCCGCCTCCGACGTCCTAGGCACCGGCTGGTTCGCCGCCGTCGCCGCCGAGGTCGGCCCTGGGAAGACGGTCGCGGTCGTCGGTGACGGCGCGGTCGGCCTGCTCGCCATCCTGGCGGCCAAGCAACTCGGCGCCGAGCGGATCATCGCGTTCAGCCGCCACGCCGACCGCCAGGCGCTGGCGCGCGAGTTCGGCGCCACCGACATCATCGCGGAGCGCGGCGAGGCCGGCGTTGTGAAGGTCAAGGAGCTCACCAAAGGCCTCGGCGCGCACTCGGTCATCGAAGCGGTCGGCACCCAGGAAGCCATGATGCAGGCCATCCACTCCACCCGACCCGGCGGCCACGTCGGGTTCGTGGGCGTCTCCCACGACGTCGCCATCCCCGGCGACGAGCTCTTCATGGCCGGCGTTCACATCCACGGCGGCCCCGCCCCAGTGCGGGAGTACCTGCCCAACCTGATCCAGCTCATCTGGGACCGGAAGATCAACCCCGGAAAGGTCTTCGACCTCACCCTCCCGCTCGAGAAGGCGGCCGAGGGTTACCAGGCCATGGACCAGCGCACGGCCACCAAGGTCCTGCTCACCCTCTGACCCCGGCTATCCGAGGTCCGGATTCCTACGATGCCCAAGATGCCCTCGCCGCTCGCGTCTCGCACGCTGCCGTACGCGGTGGTGACCGTGGTGGTTTGCGCAACCGTCGGCGTGGTCGGCGTCGGTTGTGCCGACGCGAAGCGCGACAGCGGGACCACCCCGCCCATTGCGTCCATCAGCAGCAGCCCGACGACATTCCCGAGCGCAGGTCGCCCCGACGCGGCCGAGAGCCGCGGCACCACCCCGACGCCGAGCTCCGCACCAGACGAGGAGAAAACGATGAGGATCGAGATCACAATCGGCGAGCAGCGCTTCGGGGCCACCCTCTCCGAGAGTGCCGCTGCCCGCGACCTGGTCGCTCAACTGCCCGTGACCATCGACATGACCGATCACGGAGCAGTCGAGAAGACCGGCCCACTGCCGTCACCGCTGTCCCTCGACGGCCAACCCGACGGGGCAGACCCTGAAGTAGGCGACGTGGGCTACTACGCTCCCGCGAACGCCCTCGTTCTCTACTACGGCGACCAGTCCTACTATCCGGGCATCGTGATCCTGGGAAAGTTGGAAGGCGACGCCCCGCAGCGGATCTCCGACTCGGACGGCCCGGTCACGGCGACCGTCAAGGCGCGAGGTGCCTGAGATGGACCTCCAGGACTTCCTCGACCACGTGAACCGCGGCGCGCTGATCGAAGGCGGCTCGGAACAACACCAGTTCATGCACGACGCGGCCCAGGACGCCCTGCGGATCGTCGCCGAGCTGAACACCGGCTACCGCACACCACAGGACGTACGGGCCCTGCTGGCGGAACTCACCGGCAAGAACGTCGACGCGTCGGTCGCCCTCTTCCCGCCGTTCTACAGCGAGTTCGGCAAGAACCTGACCCTCGGCAAGAAGGTCTTCATCAACATCGGCTGCCGCTTCCAAGACACCGGCGGCATCACCATCGGCGACGGTACCCTCATCGGCCACGGCAGCACTCTGACCACCCTGAACCACAGCGTCGACCCCGCCCGGCGAGCAGACATGACGCCGGCGCCGATCGTGATCGGTCGCCACGTCTGGCTCGGCGCCGCAGTGACAGTCGTCCCCGGTGTCACGATCGGAGACGCCGCGATCGTCGGCGCTGGCGCAGTCGTGACCAAGGACGTCGCCGCCAACACGATCGTCGGCGGCGTCCCGGCCAAACTTATTAGGGCGACGGGCTACGACGCCTCCCCGAGCTAAGCCAGGACCCAGGCGGGCCGAGGCATTCGCGGTGCTATGACGCACCTGTCCGACGCATCACCCGACGCGGATCGCTGCTATCAGATCGGTGAAACTGGGGAGCAGCGCCAGCTGCGCCAGTCGGGCCGAGGACTGCGCCGGGGCTACGCGCACACCGAGTGGCTGGATCTCTCCGCAAAGACATCGTGACCAAGGGTCAGCCCCCACTCGGCGACGGAAGAGCCGGTCCGCGGACCGGTCGTCGTCCCGAGGCGTCGGGACCGAAACCACCGAACTCGGCGGTGACTGCTCGGCCTGCGCCGGCCCCCCTGGTGTGGCTGGGCCGGCGCTGGCCGCGTGCCTTGGGCGGCACTTTGTGTCCGCGTGTCCGCCCGCAGACCTGTGCCAGCTAGTGGCAGCTGGGCCGCAGGACCCGGTCGACGGTCCAGTTGCCGATTTTCTTGCCGTGGCGGTTTCCGGTTTCCACCGCGTCCCGGAAGTGGTAGCCCACGTAGATTCGGGACAGCGCGTTCTCGTTCATCGCCTGCGAGAACCGCGTGAAGTGACGCATGGTCGGCGACGCGTCGCTGCACTTGCCTTCCAGCAGTGTGAAGCTGCAGACCGAGAAGCTCACCCTGTCGGTGTGGAAGAACCGCCTGAGGACCTGAGCGGCGACGCCTCCTTCGGTGGCGTGCCCCGAGTCGTAGTCAGGGATGGGCGGGGTCGGATCCAGCGGCGTCCACGTCGGGTCGGCTGTCGTCGCCGGGTTACCGTCGGTGTCTGCGAGCCTGATGGCGGTGACCGGTCTCCAGAAGCGGTACAGGTACTTGGTCTCAAAGGTGCCGATGTAGCCGTCCGTTAGGGCCATGTTCAGCAGCCCGAACAGCCGCGCGTTCTCCCAGGAGTCGAGCCTTTCTGCGGTCGAGACGGTCCGGGCGATCCGGTTCCACAGCAGTGGCGAGCTCTCGAGCCAGAACCGGGCGATCTCCGTCTGGTCCTCGGTGCGGGCACTCGGCGTGGTGACGTCATCGCCCCCGAGGCGCTGTACTTCGTTGACGTCAGCGGCGTATCTGCTGCTGGTCAGCCGGTACGGCGGGCCTGGGCGGAACTGCGAACCGTCCTTCAGCGCGAACGGGGTGAGGTCCTCTCCCAGGAACGGGGCGAAGGCGAAGGGTGTGCCGGGTGTGTAGCGGTACACGCCCGGGGCGGTGCCCTCCTGGTAGTTGGGGTCGGTCGTCGGCGTGTCGTAGCCGTCGTCAGCACGCAGCGACAGAACCGCTTCCGCAGCGCGCTGTCCCAAGACGATGCCCCGCGTCTTCGCGGCGCCGTCCGGGATCGCGTCGAGGGCGGTCGAGTAGTCAGCTTCTACGCTCGCGATCCCCGCACTGATGCAGTCCGCCGGGAGGAAGAAGGAGAACGAGCCGAGGACCGGGACCAGGGCGTCATGCGCAGCTGACGCCACTGCGGCGTCCGACGAGGTCCAGCTAGGCGCGCGGAGGTCTGCTGCGTAAGGATGCGACCGACGGTCGATGCCGTTCAACGCGTCGTGGACGGCCACGTGCATCATCGCGTACATACGGGCTTCCTGCGGTCCGTAGCCGCCAATGAAGCACGCGGCGACGGTTGCTTCTCCCGCACTTGCGTTCCAGGCCACAACTGCGTTTGTACGAGCAGTACCGGTCGTGACGAGCGGCAGGTTCTGGGCGCTCTCCAACCCGGTGGGCGACGACGTGGCGGTCGCCGTCGCGCCGCCCGAGGCCAAGACCAGGCCAGCCACAGCCATCAGGAGCAACCGGTATCGGATTGCTAGTCGGAAATCTGAGTAGGGTGTGGATCGCTTCATCGCAAGCTCCTTTGCTTCGCGAGGCTGGGTCGACCTCGGCTGTCACCCCCCTTGTCGCACAGCCCGGTGCCTCTACGGTGTTCGAGCGGTATCCCGGGCCGGTATCACGGAGCGAACTCCGCGAGGCTGCCGTTTGGTCCTCGACGAGCTCGCGGGCGATCAAGTCCGGGCGGGCAGATTCGTCTTGTCCTCGAGGGACTCGTCCCGCAGCCGTGTGCTATGTGGCATTGGCACCGCGTAGCAACTGAGAGCGGTCATGGCGGCGGTCACGGCTCGAGGCCGACCAGCGGTACGGCGGTCTCAGTGGTAGAGCCACCCGCGGTCGACCATGTCCTGGGCCCACGCGATCTTGCGCGCGACGATGTAGTCGACGATGTCGAAACTGACGCCGGATGCGCTGGAACTTGCGGCGGGCGCCTCCCGGTGGGCGGAAGCGCTCGGTGGATCGGCGAGCACTACCCCGACTGCGACGATCGCCACGAAACCTGCCAGCAGACGCTGCGGCCGCTTGATGGACTGATGTGCGTTGTTCATTGTCATGCTCCTTTCTGTGACGGTGGACCGCCAGCCCTGTGCTGTCAGTCGCTATGCCTCCGGTGTCTCGCACACCGGTACCGGGATGGCGCCGCATCGGTATCTCCCCGGTACACGGACCGTTGACGGCCCTGCACGGGCGGCGGAGTGTGGAGCGATGGGTATCGCCCTGTTGGGGCCGTTGGTCGTGAACGAGGGAGCTGTCCGGCTCGGGTCGCGTGATCGGACGGTGCTGACGGCTCTGGCCATGCGGCCGGGCGAGGTAATCAGTGCCGAGCGCCTGGCCGATGCCGTGTGGCACGACGTCCCGCCGGCCTCGTGGCAGAAGAACCTGCAGGGCTGCGTGGTGCGCCTGCGCAAGGCACTCGGTGGGCGATCCATCGTGACGTCGCCGCAGGGGTACCGGCTGGTAGTGCCCGCCGACGCCGTCGACGGACAAGTGTTCGAACGGGCGGTTGAGCGAGGCCGCGAGCTGGTGACCTTGGGGAGCTACGAGCACGCGGCGTTCACGCTACGTGACGCGCTGGCGTTGTGGCGCGGACCCGCGCTCGTGGACCTGGAGGATTGGGAGCCAGGAAGTCAGTACGCGGAACAGCTGGAGGAGCTGCGGCGGGAGGCGCAGGAGCTGTGGCTCGAGGCCGCGCTGAACGCCGGTCATCACCGCGAGGTGTTGGTGGAGGCGCAGGCGATGGTCCGTGCGACGCCACTCAGGGAACGGCGCTGGCAGCTGCTGGCGCTCGCCCAGTACCAGTCAGGCAGGCAGGGCGAAGCACTACGGACCCTGCATCAGCTGCGGCAGCTGCTGGTCGCCGAGCTGGGGGTGGACCCGGGCCCGGAGGCCGCCGCCCTGGAGCAGTCGATCCTGCGCCAGGAACCCGGTCTGCTCGTCGATCCCGCGCGGGATCAGGCCGACGAGGGGTGCCCCTACCGCGGCCTCACCCCGTACGACGTGGCCGACGCGGAGGACTTCTTCGGTCGCGACAAGGACGTCGTCGCCTGTCTGGAGCGTCTGCGTACCGCCGGTGCCCTGGCCGTCGTCGGACCGTCGGGGAGTGGGAAGTCGTCGCTGGTTCGGGCCGGGGTCGCAGCCGCGTTGGAACGCGACGGCTGTTCCGTGGTCGTGGTCGTTCCAGGGGCGCATCCCCTGGACATGCTCTCCGCGCTCCCGGACCGGGCGTCGATCCTGGTGGTCGACCAGTGCGAGGAGGTGTTCTCGCTGTGCCAGGACCCGGCCGAGCAACGTGCGTTCCTGGACCGGGTCGTGGAGCACGCGCGGACCGCACCCGTGGTGGTGGCGCTGCGCGCCGACCGCATGGGCGACGTGTCGGGACATCCCAGGTTCGCCAGGCTGGTGGAGCGCGGGCTGTACGTGCTCGCGGCGATGCCCGCTGAGGATCTTGCGGCGGCGATCGAGGGCCCTGCGCGGCAGGCCGGCCTCGTCGTGGAGCCGGGGGTGGTGGACCTGTTGGTCCGGGAGGTGGAGGGCGAACCGGGTGCCTTGCCGCTGCTCTCCCACGCGCTGCGCGAGACCTGGCTGCGCCGCGAGGGCCGGACCCTGACGGTGTCGGGCTACCAGGCTTCCGGAGGGATCCGGGGAGCCGTGGCCCAGTCGGCGGAGGACGTCTACGGGGAGCTGGACGAGGGCGAACGGCGGGCGCTGCGGGAGATGTTGCTGCGGCTGGTGACCCCGGGGCTGGATGGCGAGCCGGTCCGGAGCCGGGTGCCGAGGAGACTCGTGGTCAGCGACCCCGCGCAGGACCGCCTCATCGACCGGTTGGTCGCGACCCGGCTGGTCACCAGCGACGACGGTGTCGTCGAGCTCGCCCATGAGGCCCTGGCCCGCGCGTGGCCACGCCTCGGGGCCTGGTTGCAGGACGACGTCGACGGCCAACGCATCCTGCACCACCTCACGAACGCCGCCGACGAGTGGAACTCGCGGGGCCGCCCGGACAGCGAGCTCTACCGCGGCACCCGCCTCGCCCAGGCGGCCGAGTGGCGTGCGCAGGGTGGGTCGGTCGTCGCGCCGGACGAGGCGGCGTTCCTCGACCGCGCCGAGACGGTCGCCCGCGCTGAGCAGAACGCCGCTCTGGACCGGGCCCGCGCGCAGGCGAGGCTGATCCGTCGGCTCAGAGTGGTCCTCACGGGCGCAGTCGCCTTCCTCGTCCTGGCGATGATCGCCGGCGCCTTCGCCCTGGTGCAGAAGGGAGCGGCTGAGGACAACGCCGCCACCGCGATCCAGGAGGCGACCTCCGCCCAGGCTCGTCGCGCCGGCGCCCAGGCACTGGTGACGGACGACATCGACGAGTCGATGCTGCTCGCGGTCGCAGGAGTCGAGCTCGACGACTCACCCGAGACCCGCAGCAGCCTCCTCGGGGCGCTCGCGGCCCACCCGGAGCTCGTGGCATCGACGCAGATGGTCGGCATGCAGGTCATCCACTTCGACGTGCGTCCCGACGGTCGACGGGTCGCCACCTACGACGCGGCCAGCCACGTCAGGCTCTACGACATCGCGACCGGGAGGCTCATCGAGGAATACCAGGCCGGGCCGAGGGCGCTACCGTCGTGGTGGGACGGACAGGCGCAGTTCAGCCCCGACGGGCGCACCCTCGCGGCCTCGATGGCAGCACCAGCTCGGCAGCCGGTCACGCTTCTCGACGCGGACACCCTCGATCCACTGCGCGCGCAGCCCGACGCACCTCCGCAGGGGCGCTGGCAGGTCCTCGACCTGGCGTACAGCCCTGACGGGCGCCGCCTGGCAGCAACCGTGTGGCGCGTCCAGGGCCGGGCGGCCACCCTGAGGACGACCTCGACGTGGGCGCTCGTGTGGGACCTCGAGGCGCCGCGGCGACCCCCGGCGCGGATCAGGCTGGGTCACTTCTCTGGCGGCGTCGCCTTGAGCAGGGACGGGCGCGTGCTTTACACCGCCGCCCCGCTCACGATCCACGACCTCGTCTCGGGCACCTCGGCGCCCGTGAGCGGTACCGGGGGAATCGGGCGGTTGGCGGTGAGCCCGGACGGTCGGCTGCTGGCCGGGTCCGACATGGGAGGCCTGGTGCTGTTCGATGCCGAGACCGGCCAGGTACGACGACGGCTTCGCGGGACCGGGGACGGCGGCTGGATACCCAGCTTCTCCCGGGACGGCAGCAGGGTCGCCACGGTGACCTCCAGCCGGGAGGCCGTAGTCTGGGACGTCGCGACGGGCGAGGTCCTGAACCGCCTTCCACTCGGGGAGGGCGGAGAAGTGGTCGACTTCGGCGCGGACGGCTCCACGCTGTACACCGCAGGGACCAACAGGGCGTTGCGGCTCTGGGACCTCGACGGACATCGACGCTTCATCCGGCAGGTGGCCGTCGCACCACCGGGCCAGGGTGACTACAGCTTCGTGCAGCCGGCACCCGGGGGCGCCCTGATCGCCTACCCGAAGGTGTCCGAGTACGGCGCACAGGACGTCCGGCCCGACGCAAGTCACGTCACCTTCCTCGACGTCGGCTCCGGAGACGTGGGCCCGAGCCTGGACCGGGGCCGGGGCTACCGGCCGGTGAACGGCGAAGGCAGCTGGCACCCGGACCGCATCCACTACGCGCTGGCAACCGGTGCCGAGATCCGGGTCTGGAATGCGGTCACCGGCAGGTTGACCCAGCAGGGTCGACCCTCCGGGCCCTACGTCAGCGCGGTCGACTACAGCACGGACGGCAGCCGTCTCGTGATGGCCGAGCTCTCCGGTCGGCTGACCATGCTCGACCCGGCCACGATGAAGGCCGTGGGTCGACCCGTGGAGCTCGACGAGTCCGTCTGTTGCGTCTCGGCCGGGCCGGACAACCACACGGTTCTCGCACTCACCGGTTCCCTGGATCCGGCGGGGTTCTGGTGGGGCTCGATCTCCGACTGGGCCCTGGTCGACCTCGAGTCAGGCGTCGTCCTCGACCGGGGTGCGCTCGGCTTCGACGGCACGCGGGTTGCGTTCTCTCCCACAGGTCGCCACGCCGCGATCGGCGGGAAGGACGGGAAGATCCTCGTGCTGGACACGCAGACCGGTGAGCCGGTCCGGCCGCCGGTCGCCGGCCACGTCGGCTACGTCCAGTTTCTCACCTACTCCCCCGAGGGGGAGCGGTTCCTGACGTCCGGGGGCGACGGCAAGGTCGGCCTGTGGGACGGCGAATCCGGCCAGCTGCTCGCGCGTGTCCAGATCCCCCAGCGGCCCATCTCCGCGGAGTTCGGCGACGACGCGGACACCGTCGTGATCGCGACCTTGACGGGAGGCCCTGTCTACGAGTGGGACACCAGTGTCGACCAGGCGATCGCGTTCGCATGTCGGGTGGCGGACCGCGACTTCACCGAGGCCGAGTGGGAGGACCACTTCCCCGACCGCCCATACCAGGAGACCTGTCCACCCTGAGCCACCACGGAACGCTTCGGCATCGCGGCTACGGGGTAGGCCCGTCGGGCGCAGACCGCACCTTCCGAAGCATGAGACTGCGGCTGCGATGCCGACGGGAAAGTGTGAGCGCGACGGTCTTGCCCTCAGCCGGGCTGCCCCTACTGGGTGCGTCCGCATGCGATGTCGGTCTGGGATGCTCAGCCACCTACCTATCTGCTTGTTATACCGGTGACCGAGCGGTTGGAAGCATGCGTCAATGTGGGCGGCAAGACGCGCATCGCCGAACTAGAGCGGCTGGCCCGCAGGTCCACGATTGAGGCGGAGTCACGCCATGGCGGATCCCCGTCATCCGTGGACCTTCCCGCGTGTGGTGAGGGCGGGATAGACAGCCTCCATGCATCCATCTGCGCCCATCTCGGGGCGGCGTCGCTGGGGCTCGTCCCTGCTCGCCATCGCTGTCGCGACCCCCCTCGTCCTGTCCACCACCCTTCAGGCTTCCGCGCACGCGAGTGCGCCGGAGCCTCCGGCAGTGCCCGACGACCCGTCGTCGCGCCACCAGGTCACCCTGGTGACCGGTGACGTCGTCACGGTGACGACGTTGGCCGACCACCACCAGATCGCCGACGTCGACCGGCCTGCGGGCGCGGTCGGCGGGGTGCGCATGCAGGAGAGCGGCGGCGACCTCTACGTGATCCCCGACGAGGCCGTCGGGCTGCTCGGTGCGCACGAGATCGACCCGCGGCTGTTCGACGTCACCGCCCTGATCGAGATGGGGTACGACGACGCCGGGACCCGCACGGTGCCGCTGCTCGTGTCCTACACCAAGGCGAAGACGCGCGCGGCCGGCCCGACCGTGGCCCCCCGGGGCAGCCGGACGATGCGCCGCCTGCCCGTCATCGACGGCGCGGCACTCGCCGCCCCGAAGCCGAAGGTCCGCACGTTCTGGACCTCGATCGCCCCGAGGACGGACCTCACCGACGCGAGGCCGAGCCTCCGCGGCGGGGTGGCCAGGCTCTGGCTCGACGGCAAGGTCCAGGTCAACCTCAAGGACAGCGTCCCGCAGATCGGTGCGCCCGAAGCCTGGGCGGAGGGCTACGACGGCACCGGCGTGACGGTCGCGCTGCTCGACACCGGCGTCGACGTCCACCACCCCGACCTGGCCACCCAGGTCGACGAGACCGAGAGCTTCGTCCCCGGCGAGGGCATCGCCGACGTCAACGGCCACGGCACCCACGTCGCCTCCACCATCGTCGGCACCGGCGCCGCGTCCGGCGGCGACTACAAGGGCGTGGCCCCGGGCGCGGACCTCATCGTCGGCAAGGTGCTCGGCGGTCCCGAGGGCTCCGGGCAGGACTCCTGGGTGCTCGCGGGCATGGAGTGGGCCGCCGAGTCGGGCGCGAAGGTCGTCAGCATGAGCCTCGGCGACGTGACCCCGTCCGACGGCAGCGACCCGATGTCGCAGGCCGTCGACACGCTGTCCGCTCAGTACGGCACCCTCTTCGTGATCGCCGCCGGCAACGCCGGCCCCGAGTCGATCTCGGCCCCGGGCGCTGCCGCCTCGGCACTCACCGTCGGCGCGGTCGACAAGCAGGACGCGCTGGCGTCCTTCTCCAGCACCGGCCCGCTCACGCAGAGCGGGGCCCTCAAGCCCGACATCTCGGCGCCGGGCGTGGACATCACGGCGGCCCGGTCGCAGGACATGACCGACGGCGGGTCCGGGATGTACCGCACTCTCAGCGGCACCTCGATGGCCACCCCGCACGTCTCCGGCGCGGCCGCGATCCTCGCCCAGGAGCACCCGGGCTGGACCGGCGAGCAGCTCAAGGAGCAGCTGATGAGCAGCGCCCACGGGCTCGACCCGGCGTACTCGCCGTACGAGGTCGGCACCGGCCGGGTCGACGTGGCCGCGGCCGTCGACAACACCGTGCGCGG
>FSTU01000057.1_pt1 | contig 15568 bp, 13 predicted proteins | sample 1637111 | NCBI WGS metagenome assembly FSTU01 (sample SAMEA3914819, study PRJEB12502) | metagenome | biome: forest; material: soil | place: Canada | collected 2010-06-26 | depth 0.3 m | reverse complement strand
GTCTTCTTGTGGTTCTCGGCGACGACGAGCCGGTCGTAGCGGCTGGCGAACTCCAGGACCGCGGCGGTGTCGAAGGGCTTGATTGTCGGCACGTGCAGGATGCCGGCGTCGACGCCGCTGTTGGTGGCCTGGCGGGCCGCGTCGAGGGCCCGCGCGGTCATGTAGCCGGTCGAGATGACGCCGACGCTGCCGGCGCCGTTGCGGAGCAGCGCGGCCTTGCCGGGCACGAACACGTAGTCGGGCGGCAGCTCGACGGGCACCTTGCCGCGCAGCAGCCGGACGTAGACGGTGCCGGGGATGTCGGCGACCGCTCGGACGACCTGGACGAGCTCGGTGGCGTCGCAGGGATCGATGATCGTGAGGTCGGCGATGCCGCGCATCATGTTCAGGTCCTCGGTCGCCTGGTGCGTGGCGCCGTACCCGTTGGTGAGGCCGGGCATCCCGGCGAAGATCTTCACGTTGGCCATCGAGTGCGCGCAGGCGATGGCGACGAAGTCGTAGGCGCGGCGGGTGACGAAGACCGAGTACGTCGTGCAGTAGGCGATCTTGCCGGTCTTGGCGAGGCCCGCGGCGGTCAGCACGAGGTTCTGCTCGGCCATGCCCACGTTGAAGAACCGGTCGGGGTGCGCGTCGCGGAACGGCAGGATGTCGCTGTAGCGGCCCATGTCGGCGGTCAGCGCCACGATCTCCGGCCGCTCGTGGCCCATCTCGGCGAGCGTGGTGCCGAACGGCGCGAGCACGGTCTCCTTGTCGGCGATGTCGATGAGCTCGCCCATCCCGCGGGTCTGTCCGAAGATCGTCTCACTCACGGTGGGCCTCCAGCTCGTCCATGAACTCCTGCCACTCGTCGTCGCCGACCCGCACGAAGTGCGCTCGCGGCTTGTTGACGATGCCGGGTACGCCGGAGCCCGGCGTCGTGCGCATCACGATCGCCTTGGGCGTGCCGTCGGTCGCCCGGCAGGCGGCCAGCGCCTCCGTCAGCGCGGCCAGGTCGTTGCCGTTGACCTCGTACGTCGTCCAGCCGAACGCCGTGAACTTGTCGGCGACCGGCTCGATCGCCACCGTCACCGGCCCGTCGGCCTGGATGCCGTTGCAGTCGATCAGCGCGACCAGGTTGTCGCAGCCGAACGTCGCGCCGCCCATCGCCGACTCCCAGGTGGAGCCCTCGTCGAGCTCGCCGTCCGACAGCTCGCAGAAGACCCGGGCCGGCGAGCCGTCGAGCCGCAGGCCGAGCGCCATCCCGACGGCCTGGCCGAGCCCGTGGCCCAGCGACCCGCCCACGACCTCGACACCGACGGTGGTGTCGAAGGTGCTCATCGGCAGCCGGGACCCGTTGAGTCCGTACGTCGGCAGCTCGGCCGGGTCGAGGTAGCCGGCCTCGGCGAGCACGGCGTACATGGCGATCGAGTAGTGGCCGGTCGAGAGCAGGAACCGGTCGCGGTCGGCCCAGTCGGGCCGCTCCGGGTCGTGGCGCAGCTCGTGGAAGTAGAGCGCGGCGAGGCAGTCGGCGATCCCGAGACCCTGGGCGATGTAGCCCTCACCCTTGCCGCGGGTCATCGTCATCATCGAGCGGCGCAGCGCGTGCGCCCGGTCGCGCAGCACGGCGAGGTCCGCCGTCGCCGGTGGAGTGAGTGTGGCTGGCATGGTCCCCAGCGTCGCCGGGTGTCAGGTCCGGCGCGTGTCCCACATTGCGACGCTCAGTAGTACTGCTTGTCGGGGTCGAGCCGGTAGGCCTGCAGCTTGCGGTAGAGCGTCGAGCGGGAGATCCCGATCGACTGGGCCGCGGCCGCCTTGTTGCCCTCGTGCTGCTTGAGCGCGCTGAGGATCGCGCCGAGCTCGAGCTCCTCGATCTGCGACAGCTCGCGCTTGCGCGACGTGCCCTGGAGCTCGACCGGCAGCGCCTCCGGCCGGATTTCGGGACCCATGGTGGTCGAGAGCAGCCCGCGGATGGTGGCGTCGAGCTGGCGCAGGTTGCCGGGCCACGGTGCGCGCATCAGGCAGCGCAGCGTCGCGGACGTGAAGCGCAGCTCCTTGGGTCCGCGGTGCTTGTCGAGGAGCGCCACGGCCGTGGGTGCGATGTCCTCGTGCCGGTCGCGTAGCGGCGGGAGCGTCACCCGGCCGACGCCGACGGTGTCGACCAGGCGCCGGAGACCCGGGGTGATGTGGCCGCCGGAGGTCAGGGTGGCCACGACGCGGGGCGCGGAGGGCTGGTCCTCCAGCTGGTCGAGCAGCGAGGCGCACGCGGCGGCGGCGTCCGGCGACAGTGCCTCGAGGTGCCGGAGGAGTACGGCGTCGGGCGCGAGGTCGAGCTCGTGGCGCAGCATCGTGGCGAAGCTCGTCGTCCCGTCCGCCCACCCGGCGGCCGCGTCGACCACCGCGATCTTGTCGGCCGCGACATGGGCCGACTCGAGCACGGCGCGGGCGAGGGCGAACTTGCCGACGCCGGACTCGCCCTCGATCAGGATCGGCACGCCCTTGGCGGCGAGCCGGGTCGCGTGCGCGATGGTCTGCACCAGCGCCGGGCTCTTGCCGGGCAGCGACACCGTCGGCTTCGGCGGTACGGCGGCCACGAAGTCGTCGTGGGCCGGGCGGTCCAGGTCGAACTCGACCAGCGCGCCGATGACGGCGCCGCCCCGCTCGACCGGGGTGCAGCGGGTGATCCGGAAGCGGTCGGTCGTCAGCCCCATCTCGTCGGCCCGTGCGCTCGACCCGAGCGCGACGGCCCGCACGTACTCCCACAGCAGCGCCCGGTCGACGCCCTCGATCAGCTCGGTCACCTTCGGGCCGGCGATGAAGATGTCCTGCCCCACGGCCGCGACCGGGGCTCGGCGTGAGCCGATCGCGACGAGGTACTCGTCGAGCAGCTGCCGCTCGCTGGTCGAGGCCTGGGCGAGCAGCCGGCTCTCGACCTCCTGCGCGGTGCTGGTCATCAGCGGGGTGAGCAGCGGGTTGCCGGACGTGGCCCGGCACGACAGCGTGATCACGCCCTCGAGCCGCCGGGTGACCGGGTGGTGCACGGGGACGCCGACACAGGTGAAGGGGCGCAGCGCCTCCGCGAGGTGCTCGGGACCGGAGATCTGGATCGGACCGTCGTGCTCGATGACGCTGCCGGTCCCGTTGGTGCCGATGGACTCCTCGCTGTTGCAGAAGCCGCTGTGGGCGTTGATCCGGTCGAGCATCGGGAGGATCGCCGGATCCGGCACCCAGCGGTGCACGAGCGTGGCCTCGTGATCGGCGAGCAGCACCCCGGCGTTGAGCCCGGCCAGCTGCTCGGCCAGCCGCGACAGCACCGGGTCGGCGGCCAGCCGGAGCGCGGCCCGGGCGTGGTGCTCGCCGATGAACGTCAGCGCCGGGTTGGCCAGCTGCGCGCCGCTCATCAGCGACCGCTTCCAGGACAGGAGTACGTCGGGGCGCACCGACCGCGCGAGGTGCTCCGGGATGACGCCGTCGCTGAGGAGGTGTTCGCGGGCGGCGTCGACGAGCTTCAGCGTCTGCACCGGCACTCCTCGCCCGAGTGCCGCGCCATCAGAAGTAATGCTTGTCGGGGTCGAGCCGGTAGGCCTGCAGCTTGCGGTACAGGGTCGAGCGGGAGATCCCGATGGACTGGGCGGCCGCGACCTTGTTGCCGTGGTGCTGCTTGAGCGCGCTGAGGATCGCCCCGAGCTCGAGCTCCTCGATCTGCGACAGGTCGCGCTTGCGGGAGTTGCCCTGGAGGTCCAACGGCAGCGCCTCGGGCCGGATCTCCGGGCCGATGGTCGTCGACAGGAGCCCGCGGATCGTGGCGTCGAGCTGGCGCAGGTTGCCGGGCCACGGTGCGCGCATCAGGCAGCGCAGCGTCGCGGACGTGAAGCGCAGCTCCTTGGGGCCGCGGTGCTTGTCGAGCAGGGCGACGGCCGTGGGAGCGATGTCCTCGTGGCGGTCGCGCAGCGGCGGCAGCGTCACCCGGCCGACGCCGACCGTGTCGATCAGCCGGCGCAGCCCGGACGTCGGCGCGCCACCAGTCGTCAGCGTCGCCACGATCCGCGGGGCGTGGGGCCCGGACTCGACGGCGTCGAGCAGCGAGGCGCAGGCGGCGGCCGCCTCGGGGGTGAGCGCCTCGAGGTGCCGGAGCAGGACGGCGTCCGGCTTCAGCTCGAGCTCGTGACGGAGCAGGCTGGGGAAGCCGGTCGCTCCGTCGGTCCAGCCGACAGCGGCGTCGATCACCGCGATCTTGTCGGCCGCGACGAGCGCCGACTCGAGGACCGCGCGGGCGAGGGCGAACTTGCCGACGCCGGACTCGCCCTCGATCAGGATCGGCACGCCCTTCGCGGCCAGGCGGGTCGCGTGGGAGATCGCCTGCACCAGCGCGGGGCTCTTGCCGGGCAGCGTGACGGTGGGCTTCGGCGGTACGGCGGCGACGAAGTCGTCGTGGTGGGGACGGTCGAGGTCGAACTCGACCAGCGCGCCGATGATGTTGCCGTCGCGCTCGACCGCCTTGCAGCGGGTGATGCGGAAGCGGTCCGTGGTGAGCCCGAACGCCTCGGCGTTGCTGGGCGCGCCCAGGGCGACCGCGCGCACGTACTCCCAGAGCATCGCCCGGTCGATGCCCTCGATCAGCTCGGTCACCTTGGGACCGGCGATGAAGATGTCCTGGCCGACCGCGGCAACCGGCGCCCGGCGCGAGCCGATCGCGACGAGGTACTCGTCGAGCAGCTGCCGCTCGCTGGTCGAGGCCTGGGCCAGCAGTCGGCTCTCGACCTCCTGGGCGGTGCTGGTCATCAGGGGGGTGAGCAGCGGGTTGCCCGAGGTGGCCCGGCAGTTCATGGTGATGACGCCCTCGAGCCGACGGGTGACCGGGTGGTGCACGGGCACGCCCACGCAGGTGAAGGGGCGCAGCGCCTCCGCGAGGTGCTCGGGACCGGAGATCTGGATCGGACCGTCGTGCTCGATGACGCTGCCGACGCCGTTCGTGCCGATGGACTCCTCGCTGATGCAGAAGCCGACGTTCGAGTTGATCCGGTCCATCAGCGGCAGGATCCCGGCGTCGGAGACCCAGCGCTGGACGACGATCGCCTCGTGGTCGGACAGGAGGACGCCGGCGTTCAGGCCCGCGAGCTCCTCGGCGAGCCGGGAGAGCACGGGGTCGGCGGCGTGCCGGAGCGCGGCGCGGGCGTGGTGATCGCCCTTGAACGTCAGGCACGGGTTCGCGACCTGGGCGCCGCTCATCAGCGAGCGCTTCCAGGACTGGAGCACGTGCGGTCGCACCGAGCGCGCCAAGTGGTCCGGGAGGACCCCTTCGGTGAGGAGGTACTCCCGTGCGGCGTCGACCTGTCGCAGCGTCGTCATCTGGTCCAACTCCCTCGACTGCCCGAGTTGTGACCCCCATTACACCCACGCGGGTCGTTACACGGGCGTAACTGCTCCAAATTGACACACCCGAGACGCGTTGGGAAGCCGTGCGAGGTGTCCCACGGCCCGTCCCAGGCCCGTCCCGAAATGGGACAACGCCGCCAACTCGGGGCCGCTGACGATGGTGCCCGCCTCCAGTCGAGGCGCCAGAGACAAGTCGGACGACGAGAAGGGACTACGCGATGAGCGACGAGGCGAGGGTGGACGGGGAGCTCACGGAGGTGGACGCGATCGTCATCGGGTCGGGCTTCGCAGGGCTGTACAGCATCCACCGGCTCCGCAACGAGCTCGGACTCGAGGTCCAGGCCTTCGACAACGCCGGCGACGTGGGCGGCACGTGGTTCTGGAACCAGTACCCGGGCGCCCGGTCGGACACCGAGGTGAACGCGTACTGCTACTCCTTCGACAAGGAGCTCTTCCACGAGTGGAAGTGGACGGAGCGCTACCCGCGCCAGGCCGAGATCCGTGCCTACCTCGGCCACGTCGCCGACCGCTACGACCTGCGCCGGAGCATCAAGTTCAACACCCAGGTCGAGAGCGTCGAGTGGGACGACGCGGCCGACCGCTGGCTGGTGACGACCGATGAGGGCCGCTACTCCGCCCAGTTCCTGGTCGAGGCCGTCGGCCTGCTGTCCGCCACCAAGATCCCGCACTTCCCGGGCCAGGAGAGGTTCCGCGGTTCGATCTACCACACCGCCCGCTGGCCCCAGGAGGACGTCGACCTCTCCGGGAAGCGGGTCGGCGTCATCGGCACCGGGTCCAGCGGCATCCAGGTGATCAGTGAGATCGCCCCGAGGGTCGGGCACCTCACCGTCCTCCAGCGGACTCCGCAGTGGGTGGTGCCGTCGAAGCACCGGCCGATCTCCCCCGGTCTGCTCGAGCAGATCGAGCAGGACTACGAGGGCTACTGGCGCGACATCCTCTACTCCGTCACCGCGTTCGGCTTCAAGGAGAGCGACATTGCCGCCGAGAGCGTCTCGGAGGAGGAGCGCAAGGCCGCGTTCGAGCACCAGTACGAGCAGGGCGGAGGCTTCCAGTACATGTTCGCTGCGTTCAACGACGTCGCGGTGAGCCGGGTCGCCAACGCCGCGGCCACGGACGTGATCGCCCAGAAGATCCGCGAGACCGTGACGGACCAGCACCTGGCCGACCAGCTCATCCCCGAAGACCTCTACGCGAAGCGACCGCTGTGCTGCGACGACTACTACGAGACCTTCAACCGCGACAATGTCGCGTTGGTGGACGTGAAGTCGGACCCGATCGTCGAGATCACCGAGACCGGCGTCCGTCTGGAGTCGGGCCGCGAGATCGAGCTCGACGTCCTCGTGCTCGCCACCGGCTTCGACGCCGTGTCGGGCAACCAGCTCAAGATCCAGCACACCGGCCGCAACGGCGCGACGCTCGCGGAGCGCTGGCACGACCGGCCGCGCACCCATCTCGGACTGATGGCGCACGGCTTCCCGAACCTCTACATGATCTACGGCCCGATGGGTCCGTTCACCAACCAGCCGCCGCTCCACGAGGCGCAGGTGGACTGGACGGCGCGGAGCATCGAGCACGTCCGGGCCAACGGCCTCGGCTCCATCGAGCCCACGCTGGAGGCCGAGACGGCCTGGATCGCCGAGTGCGACGAGCAGGCCGCGGGCACGCTCTTCGCGGTCACGAACTCCTGGATCAACGGGTCGAACATCCCGGGCAAGCCGATCATCAACATGTTCTTCATGGGCGGCTCAGGGGCGTACATGGACAAGATGGAGTTCGAGGAGGAGACGAAGTACCGCCAGAACTTCCAGCTGGGCCACGCCTCGGTCCCCGCGTGACGTTCGATCTCGCGCACCCGCCCGAGGTCGTCGACCTCGCCGAGCGCACCGCGCGGTTCGTCCGCGACCAGGTGCTCCCGGTCGAGGACGACGCCGGCGGCGACGTCGAGGTGGCCGGCGGCGATGAGCTCCGACGCCGGCTCCAGGCGCTCGCCCGGGACGAGGGACTGCTGAGCCCGCACGCCCCGGTCGAGTACGGCGGCCTCGGGCTCGGGATGGTGGACCGCGCCCCGGTCTTCGAGGCCGCCGGCCACTCGCTCTTCGGCCCGCTGGCGATCAACGTCGCCGCACCCGACGAGGGCAACGTGCACCTCCTCGCCCACGTGGCGAGCGCCGAGCAGCGCGAGCGGTTCCTCCGCCCGCTGGTCAGCGGCGAGCAGCGCTCGGCGTTCGCGATGACCGAGCCGGCGCCCGGGGCCGGCTCCGACCCGACCGCGCTGCGCACCACCGCCCGCCGGGTCGCGGGCGGCTGGCGCATCGACGGCCACAAGTGGTTCATCACCGGCGCGGACGGCGCCGGCTTCTTCATCGTGATGGCCCGCACCGGCGGCGAGCCCGGCGACTCGTCGGGGGCGACCATGTTCCTGGCCCCGGCGGCCACCGCCGGGATCGAGGTCGGCCGCCACATCCGCACCCTCGACCGGTCGATGGTCGGCGGCCACTGCGAGGTCGTGTTCCGCGACGTCTTCGTGCCCGACGACGACGTGCTCGGCGAGGTCGACCGGGGCTTCGCCCACGCCCAGGTGCGGCTCGGCCCGGCCCGGATGACCCACGTCATGCGCTGGCTCGGGGCCGCCCGGCGCGGTCACGAGATCGCGCTGCGGCACGTGGCCGGCCGTGAGGCCTTCGGCTCCCGGCTCGCCGACCTCGGCATGGCCCAGCAGCTGGTGGCCGACAACGAGATCGACATCGCCGCGACCCGGGCGCTCCTGCTCCGCGCCTGCTGGGAGCTCGACCAGGGGCTGCGCGCCTCGACGGCCACGTCGGTCGCGAAGACCTTCGCGGCCGAGGCGATCGGCCGGATCGTGGACCGGTCGATCCAGCTCTGCGGCGGGCTCGGCGTCTCCGAGGACCTCCCGCTCGCCCGCCTGTCCCGCGAGGTCCGGCCGTTCCGGATCTACGACGGAGCCTCGGAGGTGCACCGGTGGTCGATCGCACGTCGCGCCGTGGCCGAGGCCGTGCGCGACCATTGACGACCCGACCTCGAAGGAGACCCCGATTCCACTGCTCGACGGCCGCACGGCCGTGATCACCGGAGGAGCCCAGGGACTCGGTCGCGCCATCGCCGAGCGCTTCGTCGCCGAGGGTGCCCGCGTGGTGCTCGGGGACGTCGACCTCGACGCCGCCCGGCGCTGCGCCGACGAGCTGGGCGACGGCAACGCGGTCGCCGTCCGCTGCGACGTCACCTCCGAGGACGAGGTGGCCGCCCTGGTCGACGCCGCGGTCACGACGTACGGCGCTCTCGACGTGATGGTCAACAACGCCGGGGTGCTGCGCGACGCGACCATGCGCAAGATGACCCTCGACGACTTCAGGCTGGTGCTCGACACCCACGTGCAGGGCACCTGGCTCGGCACCCGCGCCGCGGCCGCGGTGATGCGCGAGCAGGGCTCGGGGTCCATCGTGAACATGTCGTCGATCTCGGGCAAGGTCGGCAACGTCGGGCAGACCAACTACTCCGCGGCGAAGGCGGGCATCGTCGGGCTGACCAAGGCCGCGGCCAAGGAGGTCGCCCACCTGGGGGTGCGCGTCAACGCGATCCAGCCGGGACTGATCCGGACCCCGATGACCGAGGCGATGCGCGAGGACATCTGGCAGCAGCGCCTCCAGGAGATCCCGATGCGCCGCTTCGGCGAGCCGGCCGAGGTCGCCTCCGTCGCCTGCTTCCTCGCGTCCGACCTGTCCAGCTACATGACCGGCACGGTGCTCGAAGTCACCGGCGGCCGGCACATGTGAGCGTCACTCGAAGATCGCCGAGGGATCCCCCGTCTTGAAGAGGGTCGACAGGTAGATCACGACCGGCACGGTGCCGCGGTTGCTGGCGTGGTGCACCTCGCCCTGCTCCTCGATCAGCCACTGGCCCGGGCGGACCTTGACGGTGTCGCCCGGCCGGACCTTCTGTACCAGGGTGGGGTCCTCGCCGGAGCCCTTCATGAGCTTCGCCGAGCCGGTCTCGACCGTGTAGGTCAGCGTGCCCTCGGCGATGTAGCCGAGCTGCTGGCCCGGATGGTAGTGGGAAGCGAGCGCGGCGCCCGGCATCACGACGACCTTGCTGAGGCCGAGGGTGCGGTGCGGCGCGCCCGGAGGTGCGTCCACCTGGGCGAGCGGCTGGCGGGTGACGACGACGGGCGCCGGGGCGTCGGCGGCGACGGCGGAGACGGCGACGCCGATCCCCACGCCCGAGGCGAGCAGCGAGAGGGCGGCGACCGGCACGAGCACGGCGCGGCGGAGCTGGGGGAGGGTCATGCTCGGCAGCGTAGGGACGTCCGCCGTACGGCGCAGTCGATCCCGGCAACCGGGCTGCGCTACGCCGTGCCGCCCGCCGTGGCCGGCATCCCGAGCATGTCCAGCCACAGGGTCGTGAGGTGCCCGGTCGCGTCCTCCAGGTCGGGGGCGTTGCCGAACACGAACCAGTGGTAGGCGCAGCGCTCGGTCATCGAGCCGAGCATCGCCGCGGCGAGGGTCGCGTCGAGGTCCGGGTCCACGACGCCGGCGGCCTGCCACCGGATGATGGCGCGCTCGGTCCGCGATCGGTAGAGGCGCAGTCGTTCGTCGAGCACCCGTCGGGGCTCGGGATCCGACAGCGAGGCCTCCTCGATGACGCGCCAGAACTGCGCGTTGCGCTGGAAGGCCTGGAGGTAGAGCCGGTTGGTCTCCGCGATCCGCTCCCCGGGATCGGCAGCCGCCGTCCGGCGCGGGGACAGCTCTCCGTAGACCTCGTCCTCGACGTCGATCAGCAGCTGCCGGAAGAGCTCGTCCTTGTCCTTGAAGTGCAGGTAGAACGTGCCGACCGAGGTGCTCGCCTGCTGGGTGATGTCGGCGATGCGGGTCTGGTGGTAGCCGCGCAGCTCCAGCACCTGCCGCCCGGCGCGGAGGAGTGCGCCGCGCGTGCGCAGGCCCTGGCGGGTGCGGGCCGACTCGTCAGCCATGGGCGCCGTCTCCTGCCGGCTGGAGGCGTAGCAGCCGTCGCCACGCCCACACGAGTCGGTCGACGGCGACGCCGCGGTCGACCGGCTCGTCCTGGAGCAGGAACCACTGGAACAGGCTCTCCTCGGTCATCGCGACCAGCGCCCGGGCGACGAAGGCCGCTGGCGTGTGCGGCTGGGCGAGGCCGCCCTCGATCAGCGGCGCCAGGCCAGCGGCCACGGAGGCGACGACCTCGTCCTGCTGGTCGCGGACCCGCGACCGGATCTGCTCGGTGCCGAGCGCGGCCTGCTGAACGGCCCGCCACATCCGGGCGTTGTCGGCGAACCGCTCGACGGCGGTCGTCAGCGCCGTGCGGAGCCACACCTCCGCGTCACCGACGCTGGTCGTCGGAGCGAAGGTGGTCTCCGACGGGTCACCGGCCCGGAAGGAGTCCATCACGGCGCCGAGGATCTCTTCCTTGGACTCGAAGTACGTGTAGAAGCTGCCCGCCGAGACCCCCGCCGCCTTGGTGATGTCCGTGATCCGGGTGCTGAAGAAGCCCTTCTCGGCGAACACCTGGGCGGCGGCGGAGAGGAGGGCGTCCCGCGCCGTCCCGGACTGGCTGTCACGCATGGGCGGAGTCTAAAGCGCTATCTCGGGACGTTTGCAAACTGAGCCGCGGTTCATGGCGCGTTCTAGACCAGCCCAGAGGAAACTCGTCTGTAACAACACGGGTTCCGATGGATGGTTGACAGCAACATGCCGGTAATGAATCCTCATTCAGGTGAACGGTTCTTCAGTGTCCTCCAGCGAGCCCCTCGCCCGCCGGGTCGCGGTCGTGACAGGCGGGGCCGGCGGGCTCGGTGCCCGCATCGCCCTCGACCTGGCGGACGCCGGCGCCGACATCGCGATCTGGGACGCCCCGGCCTGGTCCGACGCCCCGGTGGACTACCCGCTTGCCGACGCGGCCGCGATGGACGCCTCCGTCCACGCCGTGGAGGCGACCGGACGTCGGGCACTCGCTGTGGCCGTCGACGTCCGTGACCTCGCCGCCGTCGAGCGGGCCGTGCAGCACACGATCGACCGGCTCGGCAGCCTCGACGTCCTCGTCTGCGCCGCCGGCGTCCGCACCGTCGCGCCCGCCGCGACGATGACCGACGAGGAGTGGGCCGCCGTCGTCGACACCAACCTTCACGGCACCTACCACTGTCTCCGCGCGGCCCTCCCGCACCTCGAGTCGTCCGGCGCGGGTCGCGTCGTGGTCGTGGCGGCCGAGGAGGGCCGGCGCGGGGCGGCGGAGCTCAGCCACTACAGCGCCGCGGCGTGGGGTGCGATCGGGCTGGCCAAGTCCGCCGCCATCGAGGAGGCGGAGTACGGCGTGGCCGTCACCGTCGTCTGCCCCGGCCCGATGGACACCGCCATGGGCACCACGGCGGCGCTCGCGGTCGCGGCCCGGCCGACCTCGACCGGTCGGGCCGTGACCGTGGAGTCCGTCAGCGACACCGTCCGCTTCGCCGTCACCCGACCGGGGCTCGAGCTCACCGGCTCGGTGCTCGACGTCACCGCCGGCCTGATCGCCTTCAACGCGTCGTGAGACTTGCACCCGGGAGGATGGGAGATGAGTGAGTTCAGGGACAAGGTCGTCGTCATCACCGGCGCCGGCAAGGGCCAGGGCCGGTCGCACGCGCTGGCGTTCGCCCAGCGTGGCGCCCGGATCGTGGCGTGTGACATCGCCTCCCAGATCCCGTGCGCGTCGCCGATGGCGACCGAGGACCAGCTGCTCGAGACGGCCCGGATGATCGAGTCGATCGGCGGGGAGTGCATCACGGTGATCGGCGACACCCGTCGCTCCGACGACATGCACAAGCTGGTCGGCACCGCGATCGAGCGGTTCGGTGGCGTCGACGTGTTCGTCGCCAACGCGGGCATCGCGTCGTTCGGGCCGCTGCGCGACATGCCGTACGACGTGTGGCGCGACGTCGTCAACGTGAACCTGACCGGCGTGGCGACCAGCATCCGCGCGGTCGTGCCGCACATGGTGGACCGCCGGGCCGGCCGGATCGTCGCCACCGCGTCCGCCGTCGGCCGCGAGGGCGGCCCCAACAACGCCAACTACGCGGCCGGGAAGTGGGGCGTGATCGGCTTCGTGAAGTCGCTCGCCATCGAGCTCGCCCCGCTCGGCGTCACCGTCAACGCGTTCTCGCCGATGTCGGTCTCGACGGACATGTGCCACAACGAGCTGACCTACAAGCTCTTCCGCCCCGATCTCGACGACCCGCAGGTCGACGACGTACGGGACACGTTCGCGAGCCTCAACCCCATGAACGTCCCCTGGCTGGAGCTCTCGGACGCCACGTCCGCCGTGCTGTTCCTCGCCTCCGACGCCGCCCGCTACGTCACTGGCACCGCGCTCGACGTCGCCGGTGGCTGGAACGCCTTCCACTCGTCCTAGTCCGACCGCCCGACAAGGAGTCCTCGCGCATGCCCCTCGACACCAGTTCCGCACTCTCCGACCTCGCCCAGGGCGGCCCTGCCCTGTTCTTCCCGGACCCGCCGGCGCAGGTCACCTTCAACTTCGACCAGGGCATCGCGGCCGAGGAGACCTTCCCGCTCGAGGACCTCAAGCGGCTGATGGTCGAGGTCCTCGACCGCGACCAGGGCCGCGCCCTGGAGTACATCTCGTTCGAGTACGACGAGATCAGCGACCAGATCGTCTACCTCCCGAGCTACATCGAGCTGATGCTCGGCTACACAGGGCTGCGCTCCGAGCTCGCCGCCTACATCGGCCGCTCCCAGGGGGTCGCGGGCCTCGATGCCGACAACTTCATCCTCACCTCCGGCTCGGTGCAGGCGATCGCGCTCGCGGTCAACGCGCTGGTCAACCCGGGCGAGGGGGTGCTCGTCGAGAAGGCGACGTTCCCCTACGCGATGCGCTTCATGCAGATGCGGAACGCCGACATCCGCACCGTCGACATCGACGAGCACGGGCTCGACCCCGACTCGCTCGTACGCCGGCTCGAGGAGTTCAAGCGCGACGGCGTCCGCCCGAAGCTGCTCTACGTCATCCCGACGTTCCAGCTCCCCACCTGCGTGGTGATGCCCGAGGACCGGCGCCGCCGGCTGCTCGAGATCGCCGAGGAGTGGGACCTGGTCGTCCTCGAGGACTCCATCTACGCCGACCTCCGCTACAGCGGAGAGCCGGTGCCGTCGCTGCTCAGCCTGGACACCAACGGCCGGGTCATGCAGTCGCACGGCTTCTCCAAGACGATCGCGCCCGCGCTGCGGCTGGGCTGGATCTGCGCACCGAAGCCCTTGATCGAGGGCCTCGCGGGCGTACGGCAGGACCTCGGGGTCAGCCAGTGGCTGAGCCGGGCGATGGAGAAGTTCCTGGTCGAGGGCCTGCTCGACCCGCACATCGAGCGCGCCAACGCGGTCTACCGCCGCAAGCGCGACATCGCCATCAAGGCCGTCGAGGAGCACTGCGGCGGCCTGGTCTCGTTCGACGTACCGGACGGTGGCTTCTACCTGTGGCTCCGGATGGCCGACACGGTCGACTGGGCCAAGGCACAGCACCAGGCGGCGATGAACGGCGTCTTCTGCCGCCCGGGCGAGAAGTACCTCGGCGAGGACGAGGGCCAGGCCTTCCTGCGCCTCGCCTACAGCCACGCACCCGACCACGAGATCGAACGTGGCATCCGCGCTCTCGGGGAAGCCATCACCGCCAACGTCACCAGCTGACCCCGCACCGCCCCTCACACCACACCCAGGAGACACCATGCGTACTTTGCCTGCCCTTTTGCGACCGGTCGCGGTCGGCGCGGTGCTGCTCGCGACCGTGCCGATGCTGCTCGCGGGCTGCTCGAGCGACGGCTCCGACGGCGCCGACAGCACCGCCGGCGACACGTCGAGCACGTCGACCGACGCGGCCTCGACGGCCTGGCTCGACGACGCCAAGGCGATCGCCGATCAGGCGACGACGATGCCGACGACGATCAATGCCGCGGCCAACGGTCCGGTCGACCCGCCGGAGTCGATGAGCATCTTCTTCATCGGCTGCGACCAGTCCATCCCGGGCTGCGTGGCCCAGGTGACCGGTGTCCAGGAGGCCGCCGACGCGCTCGGGTACGACGTCCAGGTATGCGACGCGAAGTCCGACACGGCGTCGTTCCAGAACTGCTTCAGCCAGGCGGTCAACGCCAAGCCCGACTTCATCGTCAACAACGCCCGGCCGGCCTCCGACGCGGCCGAGTCGTACGCCGACGCGCACGCGGCCGGCATCCCGGTGATCGGCCAGTTCACCTCGGAGAAGCCGGACCCCGAGACCGGCAACGCGGCCGAGGTCGGCTACGTCTGCGAGCTGGAGGGCGAGCTGCTCGGCAACTACATCGTCGCCCAGTCCGAGGGCAAGGCGAACGTCGCGGTCTTCGCCGACACCGTCTACCGCTGCAACGGCCAGCGTGCCGACGGCGTCAAGGCCGCGCTCGAGAAGTGCCCGACCTGCGAGGTCACGGTCGACACCTACAGCGCCGCCACCGCGATGACCGACCTGCCGCCCGCGCTGCAGGCCAAGATCCAGTCCAGCCCTGGCCTCACCTGGATCGTCGCGACCCCGGGCTTCTCCGGGGTGATGGCGGCCGACGCGATCCGGCAGGCCGGCAAGGGCGACAGCATCTCGGTCGGCACCTTCGACGGTGACGAGCCGACCCTCGCCCTGGTCCGCGACCAGGACATCGTCAAGGCCGACGTGGCCTCCGGCGTCTACGAGAACGGCTGGACCGTGGTCGACGTCGCCATGCGGCTGGCCAACGGGATGGACGTGCCCGACCTGATCGAGAACCCGACCCAGCTGCTGATGACCGTCGACAGCGCGCCGGCCGAAGGCACCTACTACGGGGCCGACGGCTTCCGCGACCAGTTCAAGGAGCTCTGGGGCATCCAGTGAGCGACGGGCAGGTGGACGTGCTCGACCTGGTCTCGATCTCGAAGACCTTCCCGGGCCAGCGCGCCCTGACGGAGGTCGGCTTCCAGGTCCGGGAGGGCGAGGTGCACGCGCTCCTCGGCCACAACGGGTCCGGCAAGTCCACGCTGATCAAGATCATGTCGGGCTTCCACCTGCCCGATGACGGCCCGGCGGCATACTCCGTCGCCGGGCAGCCCGTCCGGTTCGGCGACCCCGTCGGGGTACGCCGGGCCGGGGTGCGGTTCATCCACCAGGACATCGGCCTGGTGGAGGG
>FSTU01000068.1_pt1 | contig 15830 bp, 16 predicted proteins | sample 1637111 | NCBI WGS metagenome assembly FSTU01 (sample SAMEA3914819, study PRJEB12502) | metagenome | biome: forest; material: soil | place: Canada | collected 2010-06-26 | depth 0.3 m | reverse complement strand
TCACGATGGTGGTCGAGCAAGCGACCGCGACCGAGGCACGAGGTCGCGACGGAGCGTGTCGAGACCCATGCGGCTGACCTGAACAGTCCCCCCGAAACACGCAAGGCCCCCGCCCGAGCGGAGACGCGCCAGCGGATCCGCTGATGGTGGTCGAGCGAGCGGCGCGACTGAGCTCGCGAAGTCGCGACCCGCGTGTCGAGACCCATCTCGCTGTGCCAAAGCGGTCACTAGACGCACGCAAGGCCCCCGCCCGAGAGCAGGGACCTGTCGTGTCGTTCGCGTGTTGCGGATCAGGGCGTCAGATCGTGTACGTCTTCCACTTGCCCGTCCAGGACTTGGCATACCCGCCATACGCCTTCACGTAACCCCGCCAGTACCAGTTCCCGCGGCGCGGGGCCGGGACGTGCACCTGCCAGCGCTGCTTCGGTCCGTGCGTGTGCACCAGCGTGTACTTCTTCCACCTGCAGTGCGGAGCCGAGCAGGCCTTCTTCTGCACGATCACGGGGCCGTGGCCCGGGTCGACCCGGCCCTTGAAGTAGAGCCGGCCGCGCTTCTTGACCATCGAGTCGTGCAGGTCGCGCCTGGGCTTGCCGCGCATCATGTGCGGCGCCGCCGTTCGGTGGCCGGCGGGCGACGCCCCCGACGACGGTGTCGTGGCGCCTGCGGGGGTGAGCAGAAGTGGCGCGGCGAGCCCCGCCAGCAGCAGCCCGATCGTCGCGATCAGCGTGGTCAACGTACGACGCATCGCGTGGTCTCCCTCCGAGATTTCACGGGCCCTCCGACTGTGCTCCCGTGCGACTCGACACCTCCCCCCGACAAACGGACGGCAAACCACGGATATGCCGTAGGGCGTGCGGGTCCCGCTCCTATGCTGAGCGGGTGCCGGAAGCGCGTCGTGGGCTGCTGTTCGGGATCGCGGCCTACGCGATGTGGGGAGCGTTCCCGATCTACTGGCCACTCCTCGAGCCCGCCGGCGCGTTCGAGATCCTCGCCCACCGGATCCTCTGGTCATGCATCACGATGGCCGTAGTGGTGGTCGTGCTCCGGCGTACCGGCGACTTCCGCGCGATCCTCCACCACCGGCGGGTACGGACCGTGCTCACGGTTGCGGCCCTCGTGATCACCGTGAACTGGGCGACGTACATCTGGGGCGTCAACAACGGCCGCGTCGTCGAGACCTCGCTCGGCTACTTCATCAACCCGCTCGTCACCGTGCTGATGGGCGTCTTCATCGTGGGTGAGCGGCTCCGGCCGCTCCAGTGGGTCGCGATGGGCATCGCCGCCGGCGCGGTCGTCATCCTCACCTTCGACTACGGCCACCTCCCGTACGTCGCGCTGATCCTGGCCTTCTCCTTCGGCAGCTACGGCCTGTGCAAGAAGACCGCGAACGTCGGCGCCACCGAGAGCCTCGCCTTCGAGACGGTCGTGCTCGCGCCGTTCGCCGCGGTGTACGTCGGCTACCTGGTCGCGACCGGCTCGTCGAACTTCGGCTCGCACGGCTCGGGCCACGCGCTGCTCTTCATGTCGACCGGCATCGTGACCGCGGTCCCCCTGGTCTGCTTCGGCGCCGCCGCGACCCGCGTCTCGATGGTGACCCTCGGCCTGCTGCAGTACCTCGCCCCGATCCTCCAGTTCGCGCTGGGCATCCTGTACTTCCACGAGGACATGCCTCCGGGGCGCTGGGTCGGCTTCATCCTGGTGTGGATCGCGCTGGCCATCTTCACGTTCGAGGCCATCAACCACCGCCGCCGCCAGCTCCGACTCACCGTCGAAGCCAGCGCGGCTGCGTAGCGGGAGGGATTGCTGCGAGGCGCTGGGGCGGCGTGGCTAGCATCGCGGCATGACGGACAACGCTCCCCGCCTCCCCGACGACACGATCACCCTCTCGGACGGGGCCGGGATACCGCTCCTCGGATTCGGCACCTGGCAGATCAAGGGCGAGGACGCGGTGCGCGCGACCTCGGTCGCGCTCGAGACCGGCTACCGGCACCTCGACACCGCGACGGTCTACGGCAACGAGGGCGAGGTGGGTCGCGCCCTGGCCGACAGCGGGGTGCCGCGCGAGGACGTCTTCCTGACGACCAAGTGCCCGCCCAACCGTGCCGGCCGGGAGCTCGACACCCTTCGCGAGAGTCTCGAGCTGCTCCGGACGGACCACGTCGACCTCTGGCTCATCCACTGGCCGGGAGATGGTTCGAGCAACCTGGACATCTGGCGCGCGTTCGTGGAGGCCCGCGAGTCGGGTCTGGCCCGGGAGATCGGGGTGAGCAACTTCAACATCTCGCTCATCGACGAGGTCACGAAGGCGACCGGCGAGGCGCCCGCGGTCAACCAGATCGAGTGGAGCCCGCTGCTGTTCGACGCCGACACGCTCGCCGAGCACCGGGCCCGCGGCATCGTGCTCGAGGGCTACAGCGCCCTGCGGGGCGGCACGCTCGAGCACCCGACGATCCTGGAGATCGCGGAGCGGACCGGGCGCACGCCTGCCCAGGTGATCATCCGCTGGCACCTGCAGCACCACGTGGTCGTCATCCCGAAGTCGGTCCACGCCGAACGCATCCGGTCCAACGCCGACGTCGCCGGGTTCAGCCTGACCGACGAGGACATGGCGTCCCTCGACGCCCTCGGCGGCCGCTCAGGAAGGTAGGACCACCGCGCGGACCCGGTCGAGCATGTGCTGCTCGCCCTTGCTGACCTGCTCCGCGCCGAACCCCAGGAAGCCGCCCTCCTTGGCGGCGTCGGCAGCGGCTTGCGCCGAGTCCACCAGCCACTGCCCGAACGCAGCGGTCTCCTCGGGGGTTGCCTTCGCGGCGACGATCGCCTGGACGGCCTCGAGCTCGACCAGCACCTGGTCACCCGCCGGTGCGGTGCCGGGCGAGGTCGGGCGGTAGCCCTTGAGCGGGTTCGTCTTCTCCTGGACGTCTGCCTGGATCTCGAGCGCCGCCTCGGTGACCAGCTGTTCGCGACTGGACGGGTTGGTGGCGGCCTTGATCATCGCCACCGACTCCTTCGCGACCTCGATCGGACCACCTGGATCCGCCAGCGAGATGGCGAGGCCGGCCACGAACGGTGCCCGGACGATCCGGGTCCACTCATCCTCTGAGAAGTCGCTCTTGGTCGTCACGACGTGTCCTTTCGCCCGAATCGATGTGGTGGCGTGTCCGCACCCCGCACACCAGTCTCCACGCTCGAGCCAAGGGGTGTCAGTAGCCGAGGCCATGGCCGAACTCGTACAGCTCGCCGGTGCCGTCCGCGCCCGGGATCGCGACCGGCAACCGGCCGGTCGGGTTCAGCTCGCCGAAGAGCACCTTCACCAGCGACTCGATCTGGTCCGGGGTGTTGCCGTAGGTGTCGACCACGGTCGGCGCCTCGGGGAATGAGGCGACGTCGTACGGGTTGCGCATCGCGGCGACGACGACCGGCTTCCCGGTCGCGAGGAGCGCGCGCACCAGCTGGGTCTGCGCCGCCGCGGCCGCGGTCGGTAGCCCGGTGGCGGCGTTGACGGCGTAGGCGCTGTTGGTCGACACCACGACCAGGTCGGCGTCCTGCGCGGCGTCGACGGCGGCGTCGATCGCCGTGGCCGAGGGCGTGGTGCCGGACTCGAGGACCTGTGTCGTCGCCCCACGGGCGCCGAGCGCCGTCGCCAAGGTCTGGGTCGTGGTGACGCCCCAGCCGGCGACGAGCACGTTGCGCGGGCCGGCGGTCAGCGGCAGCAGCCCGGAGTCGTTCTTGACCAGCGTGGTGGTGCGGTCGGTGATCGCCTGGGCGGCGGCGAGGTGCTGGGGCGCGCCCATGACCTGCGTCGCGGTGGTGGGGTCGACGTACGGGTTGCTGAACAGTCCGTGACGGAACTTGTGCAGCAGGATCCGGTAGACCGACTCGTCGAGTCGCTGCCTGCGGATCACGCCGGTGTTGACCGCGTCGAGCACGGCGCCGTACGCCGTGTCCATCTCCGGCGGGACGAGCAGCTGGTCGGCGCCGGCGAGCACGGCCTGCACGGGTGCGACGTCCGGCGGGAACGTCGCCGTTGCGCCGGCCATGTCGAGGGCGTCGGTGACGATCAACCCGCGGAACCCGAGCTCGTGGCGCAGCAGTCCGGTGAGGATCGGGTACGACATCGTCGCCGGCACGCCACTCGGGTCGATCGCCGGCAGCACCACGTGGGCGGTCATGATCGTGTCGACACCGGCGGCGATCGCCGCGCGGAACGGCGGCAGGTCGATCGCCTCCAACTGCGCGAGGGTGTGGCTCACCTGGGGCAGGCCGAAGTGGCTGTCGACGCCCGTGTCGCCGTGGCCCGGGAAGTGCTTCGACACGGCCGAGACACCGCCGGCGTGGTAGCCACGGACCTGCGCGTCGACCAGCTCCGACACGAGCTCCGGGTCGGACCCGATCGACCGGGTCCCGATGACCGGGTTGTTCGGGTTGATGTTGACGTCGGAGACGGGCGCGTAGTCCTGTGTCACCCCGACCGCGGCGAGCTCGGTCCCGATGATCTTCGCCGAGCGCCGGGCGTCCACGGCCGAGCGTCCGGCACCGAGCGCCATGTTGCCGGGCAGCTGCGTCGCGGGCGCGCCGAAGCGGGCCACCAGCGAGCCACCCTCCTGGTCGACCGAGATCTGCAGCGGGATGCCACGCGGCGGCAGCATCGCGGTGAACTGCAGCCCGTTGGACAGTCGGGCCACCTGGGCCGGGTCGCCGACGTTGTCGTCGTTGTTCCGCGTCGTGTAGTAGATGACGCCGCCGGGCTGGTACTTGGCGATCGCCTGGGCGGGCGTGTCGACGCCGTACAGCCGCTGGTTGGTGGCCAACGCCTGGTCGCTCACCCGGTTGGCGTCGCGACCGGCCACCTCGATGACGAAGAGCTGGCCGACCTTCTGCTCCAGCGTCATGTGCCGCATCAGATCGAGCACCTCGTCGCGGTACGGATCACCAGAGTGCTCCGGATGACTGGCCGTGGCCGCGGGTGGGCCGAACGCCGCGGCCAGCACCAGGCACAGGCCGACAGCCAGCACCCGGGGCGACCTACGGGCACGACGAGGAGTCGATGCCGGCCGAGCAAACATGGGCGCGCCTCCGAGCCTGCCTGCCCGAGAGGATGACGGGACGACCCTAGGCAAAGCGGCGCAGGTTGGGAAGTGAGAGCGCCGGGTCAGCAGGCGGTGTTCGTGTCGAGGGCGAAGCAGAAGCTGCGCGCGATGACGCCCTGCGCGTCGTAGGTGGTCGTGGTGACCCGGGTGTACTGGATGCCGAGGGACACCCGTGGTGGCTTCGACGAACCCGACTGCGCGGTGTGCAGGTCGCTGATCGTGGCGTCGGCGAACTCCCAGACCTGCTGCCGAGCGGTCGTGCCCGGGCGGAAGAGGGTGACGGTCACCTTCTGCAGGTGGACCCCGGTCGTCACGGCGCGCAGCAGCAGCGGGTCGACCTCAGCCGCGTCGATCACCGCCGCCGGGTCGTCGGCCGTGAACTTCCCGGCTCCGCCGCCACCGCCACCCGCGGTGGAGCTGTTCGTGCCACCGACGCTGAACGCGCGCAGGGGCAGCGTCGACTTCACCGCGCCCGGGAGCGAGTCGAAGACGATGGTTCCGGCTCTGGAGGTGCTGGCGGCCTTCGGTGCGACCGACGGGGCCGCCTCGGAATCGGATCGGGTCGTCCACCAGGCCAGGAGTGCGACCAACAGCAGTGGGACCAGGAACAGCACGCGACGTCGTGGAACAGTGGATGTGGACATGGGAGCTCCTCCAGAACAAGCGACCATCGGACGGTTCGAAGTCTCCGCCTGCCGATCGCCGCTGTCACGGGAGCAACAACCGGATCGCGCAGTCGTGCGTCCCAACGACGTGAACAGCGTGCGGCGTGGTGTGTGGTCGGTCGGCCGGGCCTGCGTCGTGTTCGCGGCCGTCGTGACAGCACTGACCGCCTGCGATGCGGACGGGTCGGCCGAGCGCCCGACCGGTCCGGTCTCGTCGACCCCGCTCAGTCCGACTGCCGAGCCGAGCACGAGCGGCCCCTCGGCCTCGGCGGTGCAGCCCCATCGTGCGGCGATGCCGGAGGTGCCGCTGCGGTACCTGTACGCGCGAGGTGCCGGCTCCGAAGGCGTGCTGGTCAGCGTCGCGGGGACCACCGCGACCGGGCAGAGCGCGTCGGCCTATGTCGCGACGCGAACCGGCGCGGTCTTCGCCAGCGGCGACCAGGTCTACGACCTCGTGGACGGTGGCACGCCGGTCGCCATCGGCCCGGTGCCCGAGCATGCCGTCTTCCTGCAGGTGGATCCGACGCTGCGCTACGTTGCCTGGGAGGCGCGCCGGGCCGACGGTGTCCACGCACGGGTGCTCGTGTACGACGTCGTCGCGCGCCGCAGGGTGCTGGACCGGGTGCTGCGGTGGGCTGGCCGGACCGGCCCCCTCCGGATCACGACTTTCGGCGCGCCCCGGATGCGGCTGGTCCACCTGCCTCGGTGGGATCTGTGGACCTTCGCGACGTTGTCGGGTCACACCCTGGCGACGCCTGGAGGGCAGGTCGTGGACCTGCGGTCCCATCAGGTCGGGGGTCCGCGGGTGAGCCGCGGCCTGTGGTCACCGGGCCTGCGGTACCGCGCAACCGATGCCCGAGGCCGACAACCGTGGCAGGTGGTCGACCTGACGACCGGCCGGGACATCACCCCTGCCGTCCTGCTCGGACCGGCTCAGCGGGCCGCGCGGCTCACCGGCTGGCTCGGCAACACGACCTTCGGGGTGCTCACCTCGTCGGGCACGTGGCGACACTCCACCGTCGCGGCATCGGTCTGCCGTGTCGCCGGACGGTGCCGCGTGGTGTGGCGCCTTCATCTCGGGGCCGATGACAGCGGCCTGCAGGAGTCCAACGAGGTCGGCTAGCTTGCGGTCCCGGTGTCAGGGGCCCTCGACGTACCAGGTCTCTCGAATGCTCTGACGCATGAGGGCCCGCTGCCTGGCCTGGATGACGATGCCACCGATGGCGAGCACCAACAGGAGCAGGGACCAGCCGAGGTTGTTCGAGACGCTGTCGGTGAAATCGCCCCGGCTGAAGTCGGCGGAGTTCAGAGAGCCCACCAGCAGCATGAGGCCGCCGGTCACACCGATAGCGCCGGCGATCGAGCCGACGACGACGAGCACCATCATCGGCACGTTCGCGAATGCCGACACGAGGCCGAGGACGAGGCCGAACGCCAGACCCACCAGGACGGCCACCCAGTTCCAGGAGATCCCGAGGGCGACGATGATGCCCGAGCCGATCGCGAAACCGGCCGCGCCCATGGCGATGACGATGGCGACGTAGTAGTACACGTACGCCAGGACCGCGAAGATCACGGCGAAGACCAGGCCCAGCACCCAGCCGAGCACGGTGCCCAGGAAGTGCTCGTCGGCAAACTCGGCGACGATGCCGGCGCCGAAGGCGAACCCGGCGAAGAAGCCCCAGATGGGGATCACGAAGCGCAGCACGAACTGTCCTGCGACGAGGATGGCGGCCCCGGCAACGATCGCGAGGACGGCCAGGATGATGTCAGCCATGCCAGCAATGTAGGGCTCTCGTGCTCCTCGTCCCGGGACGACACGTCCCCGGGGTGCGTCGTTTACGAGGTGGTGGAGTCCTCGGCGTCCGACAGCCTGATCTCCACCATCAGCTCGTCGGCGATCGCTTCGAGCATCGACCGCAGGTCATCCATGCTGGTCGTCGGCGGTGCCTCCAGCACTGCCTGCGCCTCGAACAGCTGTCCCCCGGACATCGGCGCCTCGCGGACATCGGTGCTCAGTTCGTGGATGCCGACCCGCTGGCCGGCGAGCGCGGTGGAGATCTCGGCCACGATGCCGGGGCGATCTGCTCCGAGCAGCTCCAGATTCATGCGCAGCGATGGCTGCTCGGCAGGCGCATCAGTCCGTTCGAGCGTCACCAGCAAGCCGGCGCTCTTCAGTGCGGTCAGGTCCGCGACCAGCGGATCGGACCTGTCGTCCGGGACGTCCAGCAACAGGATCCCGGCGAACTTGCCGCCCAGCCGCGCCATCTGGCTGCGTTTCCAGCTCGCGCCGTGGGCACTGATCGGTGCCGAGAGATCGGACACGAGCCCCGGTCGGTCGTCGCCGATGCAGGTGAGCGTGAAGGTGGCCATGCGCGCAGGCTATGAGACTCCCGCCGGCCGTGTCGCCTGCAGCGACATCGCTCCAGGACCGCCCGGACGCACGAAGAGCCCCGACCGCGTGTGCGGTCGGGGCTCTTCGGGGTGAGTCAGGAGACGCGGACGTTCTCCGCCTGGGGGCCCTTCGGGCCCTGGGTGAGGTCGAACTCGACCTTCTGGTTCTCATCGAGCGACTTGTAGCCACCCGACTGGATGGCGGAGAAGTGGACGAACACGTCCTCGCCGCCGTCGTCCTGAGCGATGAAGCCGAAACCCTTTTCGGCGTTGAACCACTTGACGGTTCCCATGGCCATGATTTTTTCCTTTGTTCGTGCCGGGGCGTTGTGCCCTCGAGCTGCTGAAGACATCCACCTGTACTGATGTCCAGCGAACCGAAACCAGGAGTACGAGATACAGGCCGCGACATCGTGTGCGGCCAGGACGGCTTGCAGAGCCATCCCTTCAACAGGACCCACGATACGGCATCGGGTGCGGGTTCGGGCTTTCGGCGCGATCGCGGCCTTCTACCGCCCCGCCTCACGCCCTCGCAACACTTGGCGGACCCTCGCACAGCAGACGATGACCACGCGCTACCTGCGAGCTCCGGACCGACCCTGCCGCTGAGTGCACACGGCTCTGCCGTCGGGCAGAGCGTCCGCGCGCCTATGCTGCGGTCATGTTTGGTGTCGGCCTTCCGGAGCTCTTGATCTTCGTTGCTGTGGTCGCGCTCGTGGTGTGGCTGCTCAATCGACGCAAGGGACACTGAACGACGGCATTTGCCGCTGACAATGCGTCGGGGCATGTTGGCGGAGGGCGGGACCGTCCAGGCTTCGTCCAGGAGTAGGCGGGCTACGAGATGGACATGGCCGGCCGCTCAGCACGGAACAGCTTGGGCCCATAGTGCTTCTGGGCGACCAAGTCTGACTCCCGTGCCCCTCCCGACTTTCCCCGAGCACCGGGGTCCGGACCAGGGCGGTCGTCAGGGGCGACGTTTGTTGCTCGACGACGGTGCGGGGTCGGGTCCGAAGTCTCGGCGACAGGCCTGCCCGGCGCACGACTCCAGAGCCGCAGTACGTCGTTCCAACTCGACCAAGACGTCCGCATAGCCGGGTTGGTTGGCCAGGTTCACCAACTCCAGCGGGTCAGCAACACGGTCGAACAACTCGTAGGTCCCGTTCTGGAAGTTGTGTCCGTACGTCCACCGGGCGGTTCGCACACCGCGTTCCTCCCAGCCCGGGTTGTCCACGCTGTGTGACTCATACCCGGTCTGCACCAACTGGGTGTCGCGCCACCCACCGGCGTGGCTCGACAGGATCGGGGCGAACGACTGACCATCCTGAGTTCGACCCGGGTCGACCCCGGCGAGGTCGGCGACGGTCGCGGCAAGGTCAACGGAGGTCACCGGCACCGACGACTTCGACGCAACCCCACTGCCGGGTAGCCGGACGAGCATCGGAACGCGCAGGGCCTCCTCGAAGAGCATGTTCTTGCCGTGCAGTCCGTGCTCACCGAGAAGGTAGCCGTTGTCGCTGGTGAAGATGATGTAGGTGTTGTCCAGCTCGCCGGTCTCGCGCAGGGTCTGCACGATCTTCTGGACACCTTCGTCGACGGCCTGCAGCGACCGGATGCGGGCAGTGAAGAGCGTCTGCTGCTTGGTCGTGAGCCCTCTGCCGTGGAGGACTGCTCGCTGTCCGTCAACGACCGACTTGCCAAAAGACGCCTTCTTCTCCGCGGTGTTCTGAACGTGCGGGAACAGTCCCCGGTGGCGCCTGGCCGGCAACGGCGGGCCCGTCTTGTCGGTCCGCCGGTTGTGTGGTGCCAGATCGGAGGCCCACACGTAGAACGGGGCCTGCTTCTTCGAGAACTCGCGAATGTAGGACCTCACGTAGGAGGTCACCACGTCGTCGACGTGACGACGTTGCAAGATCCGGTCACCGTCGTCGTAGAAGGTCGTGTGGTTGTAGGAGTAGACGCCTCCAACGGACGGGTTCCAATGGTCCCAACCCAATGTGCCGGCGCGTGTCGAGCCGGTGGAGCCGTAGCCGTTGAGGTACTTCCCGGACATGGCGGTTTGGTAACCGGCGGCGTGGAGCCATCTCGCGAGCGTGTTGCCCGGATCCAACAGCGCCCGGTAGCCGCCGTACACACCCCTGTTGTGGTGCACCCCGTTGTTCTGTCCGTACTGCCCGGTGACGAACTCGGCGCGCGCCGGACAGCACAGCGGGTGCGGCGACAGCGCTTGGGTGAAGGTCACGCCGTGACCGCCAATGAGGCGACGGGTGAACGGCATCCATCGCATGTCGCTGACCCGCTCATCGTCAGTGGAGATGAACACGATGTTCGGACGGTCAGCCTTGTGCGACTGGCTTCCTGTCGCTCCGACAGCGGCCGTACTGGTGTGACCGGCGGGCCGACCGCCGCCTGCTTGAGCGTTCGACAAGCCGCCGGACGAGAACGTGCACGCAGCCAGCAGCGGCAAGGTCACCAAGACCAAGCAGGCAAGGAACACGCGCGACGAGCGCCAGGCAGCGAGCATGATCTCAATCCTTACATCAACACGATCGGAGCCCACACGCCGTCGTCGCCCACCCGCGCGATGACGACAATGCGCCTCTGGCGACGTCATCGTGGTGGTCGAGGGACCCAAGGTTGTGATTTGCTGTCGTCAGTCAGTCCAGGAGGCCAGCCTTGCTAGCAAGTTGGTCCGCGAGGTCTGAGGCGGCGAGCCGTCCGTCCAGTACCTGCTGAGTGGGCCAGCCACTCACGTCGAGACCAGACAGTCGTGCCAGCAGGTCGAGGTCCGCAGCGTAGAACCCGGCGAGCCGTTCGATGTCCGAGGCCGTGGGCGAAGGTGCGACCAAGTCGCTGCGAGTGGCCTGGATGACCCGCAGACGCGGCTCGCGAGTGAACGATGCCAGGTCAAGGAACTGCGTCGTGCGATCCAGAGCCACCCGGTGGTTACTCACGAACTCGTGGAAGTCAAGGAACAACCACTGCTCGCGCGCGAACAAGTCGAGCCCACGTCGGAGTTGTGCGCCGTACAGACCTCGCGGAACCATCGACCAACGCCGCATCCGCAGGTGGTTCCAGCCGTCCGGGATCCGATGAAGCAACGCCTCGCGACTCGGCCCCTGAGCCAGTTCGCTGAACGTCGGGAACGAACGCAGTCGCCCGAAGTACATGGCCCAGTGGGAGAAAGCCCGATCGATCGGGTCACGGAGGCTGGCGATGAGCCTCATGTCCGGACGGTACGCACGCATCCGCTCCAACGAGCGCGGCCAAAACATGTATGACGGCGTGCCGTCGATCGCGATCCGCTGCTCCGTCGATCGTGCGGATGCGCCATATCCCGAGTAGTCCGGGTCATCCCAGGACCGCTTCTCGTCATCGAAGAAGTGCCACTCCTTGCGAGGCCCGGGGCACACCTCGGGATGCTTGCGGAGCAGGTCGAAGAGCGAACTGGTCCCGGCCTTCTGCGTACCAACGATCGCTACGTTGATCGGTACTTGGGGCGCGGATTCGGAGGAAAGATGGTTCACGCAGGAGGCCTTCGCATACCCGAGGTCACACCTCACCCTTGCATACGGAGGTTCCAGACCGCGCCTCGTACGGGCTCCCCGGCGTGCAGCACGCGAGCCGCGACCTGCGACCGGCGGCAGAGGTGGGGACGAGGAGGATTCACCCGCCAAGTTCAAATAGGGAGGGTGCAACGGCGGTACGTCCTGCACGCTCGGTCTGTCGCCGGATCGTGCCGGGGACCCGTTCAGCTCATCGTGAGCACCGCGTCACCGAACGTGGCCGAACCACATGAGTTCCCAGATCCCGGGGTCGGCAACGTTCTCGACCGACTCTCCGTCGATGAAGTGTTCGAGTTCCACCTGACCTGTGAATCGCAGGTAGGCGCCGTCGAACCGGGCCACCTTGGCGAGCAGGTGCTTGGGTCCTGTGAGTCGGTCGATCATCCGTTCGTCGACGATGGTCGACGAACGCTGGTAGCGGATGACGTAGCGGTCAGGACCGTCTTCGTAGTCGTAGCTGACGACCTGCGCGAACGGCTTGCCACTGTGTTCGTCGACCTGTTCACCCTCCAGAGAGAACCGCAGCTTCTCGGGGTCGTCGGCGATGAGCGCGCCGTCCTTCGCGAGCATGAAGATCGGGATCGCGGTGTTCCCGTAGCGCTCTTCGGCCGTGATGTAGCTCGCCACGATCGAGTAGGGCCCTGCTTGAGCGCGGCCCCAGTACCAGTGGTTGATGAGCTTGGTCATGGCCACATCTCCCCAGTTGTGGTCGTGGTAGCCCACTCCGGTCAGGTGCTCCCGAACACCATTCAGGACCAGATCGACCACGACGCTTCCTTGCGGCACCGACGGCAGCCACGCGAACAAGTGCTCGTCGTGTTCACCGAAGTACATGTACCCGGTCCCGGGACGCCACGGCGGCACCTGCCCGACCAGGTCGATGTCCAGCAGGAGCCCCACGTCCTCGACGTGGATCCGGTACGTGGGCTGATCGCCCCACTCGAGGTTGCGGAAGGTGTTCGGGCCGATGGTGACGTCGCACTTGTCGGCGGCCGCGTGGAAGTCGGCCACGTCGGCCGTGAACTCCCACTGGTGGTGCGACCCGTCGGGGCGATCGATCTCGACCGACACGTACGGCGCCAGGCCCTTGCCCACCCCCTCGATGAACGGCTTCGTGTAGAACACCACGACCAACGAACTGCCGTCGTCGAGGTGGGTGTCGAAGTACCACCATTCGTAGGTGCCCTTCTCACCCGTGGTGCGCCTCCCGTCCTCACGGCGCGCGATCGGTCGCGGCTCGATCCCGAGTGCGGTGTAGTCCTGCGGGCGGCGGGCGCTTCGTGCGGTACCCATGATGCGGTGTCCTCTCGTGATGGTGGGATCGGCGTTCTCAGCGCCGAAGGTCATCGGCGCTGAGCTGCGCCGGCACCGGCGGGGGTAGCAGCCCGGTGATGCCCAGGTCGGCCCGCTCTGCGCGGCGAGACGCTGTGGCGGACGTCGGTGTGAGCGATGCCTATGAGCATCACGGTCGGCATGGGCGGCTGTCGTCCAGGCCAGCGGCCATCACTGCTTCCCGACACCTGGTGCCGGGCCCCTCCTACCAACCGGTACCGCAGACAGCCGCTTACGTAGGCCGCGTGCTGCCTTGCGATGACGGTGTTCAACAAGCCGCGCAGATCAGAGCACCGTGGATGCGACGCCTGAAGTCCAATGCATGACGCTGAAGCACTACCCACTGGTCCGGGATGCGCTCAATGATGTGACTGACCCATCCGCATCAGCCGATGACCGTGCGTCACCGATCCCGCATCTACACTCGCCGCGTGAACGTGTCCCGGCCCCGAGGCCGAGTCAGCGGATCGATCGTCGTGATCTGCTTTCTCCTGGGCGTCGTCGGGCTCAGTGCACTCGCAATGAAGGCGTTCGCGTTCGGCATCGTCGTGCTGCTCGGAGCCGCCGTCGTCCTGGCCGTCGCGCTCCGCGAAGGCGACGAATAGGTCGCTCCCCCAGGGACGCACGTGCCGCCGGTCAAACGCGCAGATCTGCCGAATCGAGGTTGACCGTAGCCGCGATGCTGCAACGGCGTCACCTACTCGATGGGCGGCAGCGTGACGACCTGGCCGGCGAAGCTGAGCCCGGCCCCGAAGGCGATCAGGAGCGCCAGGTCTCCGACCTTGGCCTCGCCCGATCGCAGCATCGCGTCGATGGCGAGGGGCACCGAGGCCGCGGAGGTGTTGCCGGAGTCGACGACGTCGGTGGCGACCGCCACGGACTCCGGGAGCTTGATGTTGCGCGCCAGGGTCTGGGTGATGCGCAGGTTCGCCTGGTGGGGGATGAACGCGTCGAGGTCGTCGACGGACACCCCGGCGCTGTCGAGCGCCTCGTGGGCCACCGCCGCCATCGCGAAGGGTGCCCAGCGGAAGACCGCGGTGCCCTCCATCTGTACGACGGGGTGGTGCTCGTGGCTGTCGAGGCAGCTCGGCGTCTGCGTGATCACCTGCGACTGCGAGCCGTCAGAGCCCCAGGCCGTCGGGCCGATGCCCGTCTCCTGCGCCGGTCCGACGACCACGGCGCCGGCCCCGTCGGCGAAGATGAACGCGGTGCCTCGGTCGGTCGGATCCATGAACCGGCTCAGCTGCTCCACACCGATGACCAGGACGTGGGTGCCGCCGGCGCGGACCAGCGCCGAGGCGAGGTTCAGGCCGTGACAGAAGCCGGCACACCCCGCCGAGATGTCGAACGCCGCAGCGGTGGACCCAAGGCGGTTGGCGATCTGGGGCGCCGACGCGGGCGTGTGCTCCGGGTACGTCGACGTGGCGACGATGACGCAGCCGAGCTGGTCGGCGGTGACTCCGGCGACCTCGAGTGCACGGGAGGCTGCCGTGGTCGCCATGGTGATCAGGTCCTCGTCGGGGCCGGCGAAGCGGCGGGTCTTGATCCCCGAGCGGGTCTGGATCCACTCGTCCGAGGAGTCGAGCACCTCGCAGATCTCGTCGTTCGTGACGATCCGCTCAGGCCGGTAGACCCCCAGGCCCAGCATCGCAGCGTGTTCCACGTTGGTGGTCTGCTGAATCGTCACCCTCGACTCCGATCTGCTCGATGACGCCATCGGCCCCTTCCCGGGCTGCGTCATCCAGCGAGCATAGAGCCGGCCCGTGTGGGTCAGTCGTCGGGCATGGCGCGACGGTCGCCGACCGGACGCTCGGCGCGCGGGAACGCCAGCGAGTCGGCTCGGACCCACCACTCCATCACGTCGTAGACGAGTCGCCCCGCCACGACGGACGGGTCGCCGTCCGAGTGCTGCGCGGCCTCGGCCGGGTCGCAGGCGAAGACCGACATGCCGCGGTACGACGGGTCGCTCTGCTCGTCGAACGGCCCGTTGGCGACCAGCACGCCCAGGCTGGCCAGCCGGGCGCGGTAGGCGAGGTGGCGGGCCTGGAGGTCGTCGAGATCCTCGTCCGACATCTCCGGCACATCCGCCGGCCGCCGCAGGACCACGACCGTGTAGACGTCGAAGGCGTCGGGGATGTTGGGATCGCGTGCCACGGTGCCTCCTGGAGACCGGGGTCAGACCGAGCGGACCGCCACGATGTCGGCGAACGCCTCGAGGGCGTCGCGCACCGGGCCGGCAGGGAGGGCCGTGAGGTGGGCCTTGGCCTCGTGGGCGCGGGCGACGACGTACGCGCGGGCCTCGTCCATGGCGGGGTGCTTGCGCAGCAGGTCGAGTGTCTCCGCGTGCCGGTCTTCGTCGGTCAGGTCGCTGTCGAGCAGCTCGAGGAGCCGGGCGTCGGCGGGATCGGTCGAGGCCTGCGCCATCAGCACCGGCAGGGTCGGCACGCCCTCGCGCAGGTCGGTGCCCGGGATCTTGCCGGACTCGCCGGACTCGGAGGCGATGTCGAGGATGTCGTCGGAGAGCTGGAACGCCGAGCCGACGATCTCGCCGTACGACGTGAGCGCCTCCTCGACCTCGGGCGTGGCCCCGCCGAAGCGGGCGCCGTACCGGGCCGAGGTCGCGATCAGCGAGCCGGTCTTGCCGGCGACGACGTCGAGGTAGTGGACGAGCGGGTCCTCGCCGGGGGCGGGCTTCACGGTCTCGAGGATCTGGCCCTCGACCAGGCGGGTGAACGTCCTCGCCTGGATGCGTACGGCGTCGGGGCCGAGCTCGGCGGTGAGCTCGG
>FSTU01000404.1_pt1 | contig 16606 bp, 18 predicted proteins | sample 1637111 | NCBI WGS metagenome assembly FSTU01 (sample SAMEA3914819, study PRJEB12502) | metagenome | biome: forest; material: soil | place: Canada | collected 2010-06-26 | depth 0.3 m | reverse complement strand
GGTGAGCGTCGGCAGGTCCGGCGCCGAGACGACCAGACCGTCCGGCGTGATGGTGGGATCGATCAGCACCATCCGGTTCACCTCGCGCGCGGTGATGGCGCTCCCTGACTCGTCGACCAGCATCCAGCGTCGGTCTCCGGCCAGGCCCCAGGGCTCGACGAGCAGGTCAGGCACGGTCTCGCCCCGGCAGGACTTGACCGGGTAGCGGTGGACCGAGGTCAGGGTGAGCGCCACGTGGTCAGGATAGGTGTCAGGCGCGGTCGGCCAACCAGGCCAGGGCTTCCTCGGCGTGATGGAGCACCGAGACGTGGCCGTCGTCGGGGTGGAGACGCAGCTCGGCCGGCCCGATGTGCTCGGCAAGCCAGGCGCCGTGAGCGCTCGGCACCATCAGGTCGAGGCCACCGTGGAACACGAGGGTCGGCGCCGTCACCTGGGCCGGGTCGAAGCCCCAGGGTGCGACGCACGCCAGGTCGTCGTCGATGAGCGCGGCCGGTCCGCCCGCGAGCGCCGGCCGGACCACGCTGATCAGCCAGGACCAGTCGCCCTGCAGCGCGTCGACGTCCGCCTGGATGAACCCCGGCTCGGCCTCGGTCGAGGCCGCCTCGTGGACCTCCTTCGCGGCCCGCCCGGCGGCCGCTGCGCGCAACGACGCCGCGCCGGACTCCGCCATCCCGGCGTACCAGTCGAGCCCGTCGGCGTCGTACGGCGCCGGGCCAGAGCCGATGACGACCGCGCGGACCCGGTCCGGGAGAAGTGCCGCGCAGGCGAGTGCGTGCGGCCCTCCTCCGGAGTGGCCCATCACGGCGAGGCGGTCGAGGCCGAGGGCATCGGCGACCGCCGCGGTGTACGTCGCCGCCGACGCGACGTCGCGGCCGGGCGCCGAGGTCGAGCCCCCGTAGCCGGGCCGGTCGTAGGACACCCACCGCACGCCCAGGCGGTCGGACGCCGCGAAGAGCGGCGCGGGCGGAGCCCCGATGTTGGGAGTGCCGTGGTGCCACACCACCGGGAGCCGATCGGTCTCGCCGGTGTCGTAGACGTGGAGCACGCCGGTGGGCAGGTCGACGTTCGTCTCGGTCACGGTCGTCACGGGCTGAGCTCCTCTCGGCGGCGGGTCAGCTGTCGCCGCGCGTGGTCGGTGGGGGCGAGGGCGAGGGCCAGGTCGATCTCGGCGATCGCCTCGGTGGGCCGGTCCGCGCGGGCCAGCAGGTCGGCGCGCGCGGCCGGCACCAGGTGGTGTCCCTGCAGGCGCGGGTCGGTGGCGGCGTCGTCGAGGGCGGCGAGGCCCGCCAGCGGGCCGTCGCACATGCCGACGGCGACCGCCCGGTTGAGCTCGACGACCGGCGAGGGCGCGAGCACCAGCAGCTCGTCGTACAGGGTCACGATCGTCTGCCAGTCGGTCGACGCGGCGTCGGGTGCGGTCGCGTGCACGGCGGCGAGCTCGGCCTGGATCCGGTACGACCCGCGATCGGCGGGTACGGCGAGCAGCGCGAGCGCCTCGTCGACGGCGGTGTGGTCCCAGCGGCTGCGGTCCTGGTCGTCCAGCGTGACCAGCTCACCGTCGACGAGCCGGGCGTCGTGCCGGGCATGCTGCAGCAGGATCAGCGCCAGCAGGGCCTGGGCCTCGTCGGACTCGGGCATCAGCTCGACGACGAGCCGGCCGAGGCGGATCGCCTCGTCGGCGAGCTCGTGGTCGTGCCCGGTGTATCCCTCGGTGAAGACCAGGTAGACGACGGCCAGCACGCCGTCGAGCCTCTCGGGCAGCAGGTCGGGCGGCGGCACCCGGTAGGGGATGCCGGCGTGCGCGATCTTGCGCTTCGCACGCAGCAGTCGCTGGCTCATCGTCGCCTCGGAGGTGAGGAACGTCCGACCGATCGCTTCCGTCGACAGGCCGGCCACGACCTTGAGGGTGAGCGCCACCCGGGCCTCCAGCGACAGGGCCGGGTGGCAACAGGTGAAGACCAGCCGCAGCCGGTCGTCGGTCAGCCCGGACGGGTCCGGGGCGGCCTGCCGGTCGAGCTCCTCGAGCACGGCGACCTGCGCGAGCTTGGCGCGTTCGTTGGCCGCGCGCCGGATCAGGTCGATCGCCCGGCGGGACGCGACGGTCGTCAGCCACGCGGCCGGGTTGGCCGGCACCCCGTCGACCGGCCAGCGCTGGAGGGCCCGCTCGGTCGCGTCGGCGACGCAGTCCTCGGCGAGGTCCCAGTCGCCGGTGGTGCGGATCAGCGCGGCCACGATGCGCAGCCGCTCCCCCGCCACGACGGCGGCGAGGGAACGGCGTACGGCGTCGGTCACGCGTCGTCCTCCCAGAACGGCCGCAGCTCGAGCCGTCCGGAGGCCGCCATCGGGTGCGCGGCCGCGATCGCGATCGCCTCGTCGAGGTTGTCGCACTCGAGGACGTCGAAGCCCTGGATCCACTCGTGCGACTCCGCGAACGGGCCGTCGGTGACCAGAACCTTGCCCGCGCGCCGCTTCACGGTCGTCGCGGTCTCGACCGGCCGCAGCCGGTCGCCCATCAGCCGCTTGCCGGCGGCGTCGTACTTGTCGACCCAGACCTCGATCGGGTCGGTGCCGGTCTCGTCGACCTCGGCGGGCGCGTCGGGGTCGGTGGCCACGAACATCAGGTACTTCATCGTCACTCCTCGGTGTCGGTTTCCATCGTCGTACACGGGTACGACGAACGGGCCGTGCGCTGATCCGACAGCGCGTGACAATCTGACGACATGAATCCGGTCACCGGTGTCGTCTTCCGCCCCCAGTCGCCGCCCGAGGAGCTGCGTGCCGTCGTCGAGCTCGCCGACCAGGCGGGCATCGCCGAGCTCTGGCTGTGGGAGGACTGCTTCCTCGAGGGCGGGCTGACGACCGCGGCGGCGGCGCTGGCGTGGTCGTCGCGGCTGACCGTGGGGATCGGGCTGCTGCCGGTGCCGCTGCGCAACCCGGCGCTCGCCGCGATGGAGATCGCGACGGTCGCGCGGCTCTTCCCCGACCGGCTGGTGGTGGCACTCGGGCACGGCGTCCAGGAGTGGATGGTCCAGGTCGGCGCGGCGGTCAGCTCGCCGATGGCGCTGCTGCGCGAGCACACGTCCGCCGTCCGGTCGCTCCTGAACGGCGAGACGGTCCACCTGTCCGGGCGGTACGTCCGCCTCGACAACGTCGCACTCGACTGGCCGCCGCCGGTCCTGCCCCGGCTCCTCATCGGCGCCCGCGGCCCGAAGTCGGTCGCGCTCGCCGGCGAGATCGCCGACGGGGTGCTGCTCGACACGGTCGTCGACGCGGCCGTCGTACGACAGGCACGCGAGCTCGTCGGCGTCGACTCGCACGTGGCCGTCTACACCGAGGTCGCCGACCCGGTCGCTGTCCTCGACTGGATCGCCGAGCTCGGGGACGCCGGCGCCGACACCGTCATCCTCCAGGCGACCGGAGACGCTCCCGACGCCCGGCCGCTCATCGAGGCGCTCGCGCGATGAAGACGTGCTCGAGCCCGGGCCGGTCGGGGGCGTCGCGGACGTCCTCGACGACGTAGCCGGCCCCGACCAGCGACCGCTCGACCTCGTCGCGGTCGCGGAAGCGCAGGGTCGACTCGGAGGTCAGCACCGCGCCGTCGGCCTCGAAGACGTACGTCCAGCGGAAGGTCACCAGCGGCACCGCGACCTCGACCAGCTCGCACCACGACTCCACCCCGCCCACGCCCTCGATCTCGACCTGGGAGCGGGTCGCCTCCGGCACCCACGCCTCCCAGGCCCGTCGGGCGGGCACCCGCGACTCGAACACCAGGTGCCCACCGGGACGCAGGGCTGCTCGTACGCCGGTGAGCGTCGCGCGCCAGTCGTCGTCGGTGACGAACACCTGCGCGACGTTGCCGGTCATCACCGCGAGGTCGACCTGCAGGGGCGGGAGCGTCGTGGCGTCGCCGTGGTGCCAGAAGACTCGCTCGGCCCCTCGCTTCGCCCGGGCGACGTCGAGCGACGCCCCGGCCGGGTCGACACCGACCACCTCGATCCCGCGCGCCGCGAGCAGCACGGCGAACGTCCCGGTCCCGCAGCCGACATCAAGCACGGTCCGGGCGCCGAGCTCGTCGACGATCGCGTCGTACGCCGTGAGGTCGCCGCGGTCGGGGTCGCACGGGTCGTAGATCTGCGCCAGGCGTGGGTCGTCGAAGATCGGGTCCGGCACGACCGTGAGGCTAGTGGTCATGACCGCAAGTTCGTCGAGGGTATCCGTGGTCCAGGTGCGTGCAGCGCAAGGCGGAGGAGGGAAGTCGTAGTTGACCTACTTCGACCGACTCCAACGCAGCGATGTACGTGCCTGGGCCGCGGGGACCCCGACGAACTAAAGGGAATGGCCACTAAAGCCGCGGGACAAGCGCGGTCAGTCGCCCGAGCTCGAGGATGCGGCGTCTCCCCAGGCCGCACGGGCCCCCGAGTCGCCGACGCGGTAGACCTGCACGGCCGACGCGAGCGCGACGACGACTGCGACCACCGCGACGACGTTCAGCAGCGTCGGCCTGCCGGCCTCGTCCGTGCGCCGGTGGCGTCGGTCGAGCCAGACCAGGGCGGCCGACGTGACCAGCAGTGCCAGGGCGAACCACACGAGGGTGTCGCCGAGCGCGGCATGGTCACCCGGGTCACCCACCCGCTTCTCGAGCTGCTCACCGCTGGAGGTGGCGACGGGGCACAGCACGGTGGCAACGAGGGCTGCGGCGACCACCAGCGGGCCGTACGGCCGGCGCCAGCGCGGGCGGACGGCGATGGCGATCGTGCCCAGGGTGGCGAGTGGAAGCAGCACCACGATCGCGTGGACGACCAGGGGGTGCAGGGGGATGCCGTTGATCAGGTCGAACATGCTGCTCCTTCAGGGGGCGGATGACGTGCGTGCAGGCTGGGCCACCGGACCTGCCAGCAACCTGATCAGACGACACCACCGAGCAACAGGGCCACCAGCAACCCGGCCACCCCGAGCCGGTAGAACACGAAGACGTCGAAGTCGTGACGCGCAACGTACCGAAGCAGCCAGGCGATCGTCGCGTAGGCGACGACGAAGGACACGAGAGTCCCGGTGATCAACGGTGCCGCACCCACGCCGCCACCGAGCGCGTCCTTGAGCTCGTAGATCCCGGCACCGGTGAGCGCCGGGATCGAGAGGAAGAACGACAGCCGCGTCGCGGCCACCCGGTCGAGGCCGCGGAGCAGTCCGGTCGAGATGGACGCTCCCGATCGTGAGAACCCGGGGAACAGGAGCGCCAGGATCTGGGAGGCACCGACCAGCATCGAGTCCGCGAAGGTGATCTCCGACTCCGGCCGGGAGTGCGATCCGGAGCGGTCCGCGCACCACATGAACGCGCTCCCGGCGACCAGCGAACCCGCGACCACCCACAGGGAGGCGAGCGGACCGTCGATGAGGGGCTTGGCCAGCAGCCCGACGACGACCACCGGGACCGTCGCCCAGATCACCCACCACGCGAAGCGGTAGTCGTGGGTGGAACGGCGGTCGCGACGGACGAGTCCTCGTCCCCACGCGGTGGCGAAGCGCGCGATGTCGCGGGCGAAGTAGACCAGGACGGCGCCGATCGCGCCCATCTGGATCACCGCGGTGAAGCCGACGACGCTGTCGTCCTCGACGTCGATGCCGAGCAAACCCTCGACGATCTTCAGGTGGCCGGTCGACGAGACGGGAAGGAACTCGGTGAGACCCTCCACCACGCCGAGGACCGCCGCCTGCCAGACCTCGATCGTGCTCACGCAGCGCCCCGGTCAGCCGGCGGGTCGGTCGTCGGCGAGGTTGAGGTCATGGACCTCAGCCTCGCCGAGACAACCTGCACCGAGCCTGACCGGGGCACGCGTGGGATCAGTCGGCGGTCTCGCCGTCGCCGTCGCCGGCGTCGCTCGCGTCCTGGTGGCCCGGCTCGTTCGGGTTCGCGTCCGGACCGGTGTCCGTGGCGTCGTCGTTCGTCTCGGCCTCCTTGCCGGACTCCCCAGCCTCGCCGGACTCGTTGGACCCGTTGGCGTCGCTCGCGTCCTGGTGGCCAGGCTCGTTCGGGTTCGCGTCCGGACCGGTGTCCGTGGCGTCGTCGTTCGTCTCGCCGTCGCCGTTCTGCTGGGACTGGGAGTGTCCGCTGCCCGAGCTGTTCGGCGAGCTCGCCTGGGCGGCCATCACCCCGCCGACGCCGACGGCACCGATGACACCGACAACTGCGACCGCAGCCACGTTGCGCTTGAGGTTCTTCATGGTTCCTCCTGGTTGATCTAGGTTGACTCCCCCACTCTGGCCAGGGGCCGCTGTGAGGCCGCTGAGAGAACCTGAGAGCGCTGTCAGGTGGATGCAGCACTCTGTACCCGACAGCAGCGTCGAGGAGGACATCGTGCGGGTACTGCTCGTGGAGGACGAGCGCAGGCTCGCCCGCGCCCTCCAGCACGGACTCACCGCCGAGGGGTTGCTGACCGATGTCGAGCACGACGGTCCGTCCGGGCTCGCGAGCGCGCTCACCGGCGGCTACGACGTAGTCGTGCTCGACATCATGTTGCCGGGACTCAACGGCTACGACATCTGCCGCCAGATGCGCGAGGGCAACGTCTGGACCCCGGTGCTGATGCTGAGCGCCAAGGACGGCGACTACGACCAGGTGGACGCCTTCGACCTCGGCGCCGACGACTACATGGTCAAGCCGTTCTCGTTCGCGGTGCTGGTCGCGCGCCTGCGGTCTCTCGTACGTCGCGGGGTCGTCGAGCGTCCACCGGTCCTGACCGCGGGTGACCTCCACCTGGACCCGGCGACACGGACCGTCGGGCGCGGCAGCGTCGAGATCGCACTGACCCCACGCGAGTTCGGGCTGCTGCACTTCCTCATGCGCCACAAGGGCCTGGTGGTCTCGAAGCTGGACATCCTCCAGTCCGTGTGGGACGTCCACCACGACGGCGCCGACAACCTCGTCGAGGTCTACGTGCGGTACCTGCGCCGCAAGGTGGACACACCGTTCGACCGGACGGCCATCCAGACCGTCCGTGGTTCCGGCTACCGACTCGCCAGCGACGGCGGATGAGCAGGGTGAACCCAGCCACGCCGCGGTGGTGGGGGTCGGTCCGGATGCGCACGGCGCTCGCAGCAGCGCTTGCCCTCGCCGGCGTGCTGGCGATCGGGTCGGTTGCCGGTGTCGTCTACCAACGCCACCAGCTGACCGACGGAGTCGCGCTCATCGCGGAGGAACAGGCCCGGACCGTCGCCGCCGGGACGTCCGCGGACGGCTCGACGCTGGCCTCGTCGCTCGGCGGCGAGTCGACCCTCGTCCAGGTCGTCGACGCCGACGGTCGCGTCCTCCTCGCCAGCGCCGGTCTCAAGGGTCAGGACGCACTGGTGGATCCCCGTGCCGTCAGCGGTCCGACCCGCCGTACCGTGACCAACCTGGTCAATGGCGAGGGGGACCGGTACGTCGCGGTGGCGGTGCCGGCGCCGGGCGGTCGCATCGCCGTCGCCGCGCAGAGTCTCGAGACGGTCGACACCGCGACCTCGTCAACGATCGGCCTGCTCGCGATCGGCGATCCGCTCCTCGTGCTGCTGGTCGGCGCGTTGAGCTACGTGCTGGTCGGACGCGCGCTGCGGCCGGTCGAGTCGGTGCGTGCCCAGGCCGCCGAGATCACGGCCGCGGACCTGTCGGCGCGGTTGCCGGTCGTCCGGACCGGGGACGAGATCGAGCGGCTGTCGGTCACGCTGAACGAGATGCTTGGCCGGCTCGAGGCGTCGGCCGAGGTCCAGAGGCGGTTCGTCGCCGACGCCTCCCACGAGCTGCGCAGTCCGGTCGCCACCATCCGCACGCTGCACGAGGTCGCCGGTGCGGTGGGTGACGACGTTGACTGGCCGACGCTCTCGGTCGACGTGCTTGCCGAGACCGAGCGACTGGAACGCCTCGTCGCCGACCTCTTGCTGCTCGCCCGCTCCGGGACGGAAACACCGAAGCCCTCCGAAGTCTTCGACCTGAGCGTCGTCGTCCGTGAGGAGGCGTGCCGCGCCCGGAGCCTCCCGGTGACCGCCGCCGTTCCGCCCGGGGTGCTGGTGCAGGGCCAGCCCGATGCACTGGCGAGGGCCTTGCGCAACGTGCTCGACAACGCAGAGCGTCACACCCGCTCGCTGCTCGCGGTGACACTGACAACGCACGACGCTCGGGCCGTGCTGAGCATCAGCGACGACGGCGACGGCATCGCGTTCGCCGACCGCGAGCGAGTCTTCGACAGGTTCGTGCGGCTTGACGAGGCGCGCACTCGTGACGACGGCGGCTCCGGCCTCGGCCTGGCGATCACGCGTTATCTCGTCGAGGAGCAGGGCGGCACGATCCGGGTCGAGGACACCGACGTGCGTGGCGCTCTCGTCGTGATAGAAGTGCCCCTCGCGGACACCTGATGACCTGCTCCGGGCGTTCAGGCGAGTTGCAGGTGGGCGCTCCTAGCGTGGCGGAGTGCTCCCCTCACTGACCCCCGCGCTCGGCTCTCTCGGTGCGGTCGGCCTGCTTCTGGTCATGGCGATCGTGTTCGCCGAGACGGGGCTGCTCGTCGGCTTCTTCCTGCCAGGCGACTCCCTGCTCTTCACCGCGGGCGTGGTCTGCTCGACCGGCTCGCTCCACGTCCCGTTCTGGGTCGCTGCCGGCGGAGTCTTCGTCGCCGCGTTCATCGGCGACCAGGTGGGCTACCTCATCGGCCGCCGGCTGGGTCCGCGGGTGTTCACCAGCCCAGACTCCCGGCTCTTCGCTCGTGAGCACGCGGTCCGGGCCCAGGCGTTCTTCAGTCGTCACGGCACGAAGGCGGTCGTCCTGGCGAGGTTCGTGCCGGTCGTGCGCACCTTCACGCCGGTCGTCGCCGGTGTCGGGCGGATGTCCTACCGTCAGTTCGCGGTCTACAACGCCGCCGGTGCGCTGGCCTGGGGCGTCGGCCTGCTGAGCGCGGGCTACTTCCTCGGTGGGATCCCGTTCGTCGCCACCCACGTCGAGTTGATCGTCCTCGGCGTCGTCGCCCTGTCCCTGATCCCGGCGAGCATTGCGCTGCTCCGGCACCGCCGTACGCCGGGCCCGGTCGGAGCCGATACCGACAATCCGCCTGCACTCGTGCCGAGGGCGAAGGTGAACAGGATGGCGAGCCAGTAGACGACGGGCACGTAGCGGCGGGTCCGGACTGGACGACCGGCACCAGCACGAGCAGCGTGGCCATGATCAGCGAGGTGACCGTCAGACCGAGCCCGACGTTGTCCGCGCGGAAGTCCACAGCGGTCTCACCTACAGTGGTCGACAGGATCTTGACGAGAGCACCGTGTTCGAAGGACACACGACCCCAGGTCCGCAACCAGCCCCCCGAGGAGCACCCATGAGATCGCGCCGCCTGCTCACCGGTCTCGCGCTCGCTGCGCTGGTGCTGACCGCCTGTCAGACTCCGGCACCGGCCGACCCGCAGTCCACGAGCTCCACCGACAGCCGTCCGGCTCACTCCGCGCGCGTGACCAAGCTCCTGGTCTTCGTCGTGGAGAACCACTCACGCGACGAGATGCGGAGCCAGATGCCCGCGGCGTTCGCGCTCGCCCGCGAGTACGGCTTCGCAACCCGCTACCGGGCCATCACGCACCCGTCGTTGCCCAACTACCTGGCGATCGCCGGCGGCAGCACCTTCGGCGTCACGGACGACGCTTCGCCGTCGAGCCACGAAGTGCGTGGCGCCTCGGTGTTCGGACAGGCGATCCGTGCCGGCAAGTCCGCGAAGACGTACGCAGAGGGGATGCCCCGCCGCTGCGCGCTGGAGCCCGGCGGCGGCCGGTACGCCGTCAAGCACAACCCGTGGGCCTACTTCGTCGACGAGCGCAGTGCGTGCCACCGGTACGACGTCTCGCTGAAGCGGCTCGCCCCCGACATCGCGGCGGGCGACCTGCCGAACGCCGGCCTCGTGGTCCCCAACCTCTGCCACGATGCCCACGACGCCGACTGCGACCTGGGCGACGCCGACGCCTGGCTGCGCCGCGAACTCCGCGCCGTGCTCGCCGGTCCAGACTTCGCGTCCGGCCACCTGGCGGTCGTGATCACCGCGGACGAGGACGACCACTCCCAGCACAACCTGGTCCTGACCACGGTCATCCACCCGAGCCAGCAGGGCCACGTCGTGCGCACGCGACTCACGCACTACAGCCTGACCCGCCTCTACGAGCAGGTGCTCGGCGTCCGCCTCCTGCGGCACGCTGCGACGGCACCAGACATGGCGGCGGCCTTCGGGCTCCCCCTGCCGCGGGGCTGACCGCTGACCCCGTCGATCCTGGGTCAGCTCTGCGGCAACCGGATCACGAACCTCGTCGTGGGCGCGCCTGTCTCGACGGTCACGTCGCCACCGACGGTCCGGGCGATCCGCCGCGCGATGGCCAGCCCGAGACCTGACCCCGTCCCGTTCGCCGAGGTCGTGCCCGGCGCGAAGATCGCCTCGGTCTGGCTCGCGTCGAGACCTGGTCCGTCGTCGTCGACGAGGATCTCGACCGACCCCGGGTCACCGACCCGGCTCGTGATGGTGACCTGGCTGGTCGCGAACCGGACGGCGTTCTCGACCACCGGGCTGATCGCCCGGACCGCCAGGGCATCCGGCAGCTCCAGCCGCGCATCGGCAGCGTCCACGGTCAGGGCGATGTCTCCGGCGTCGATGGTGTCGGTGACGTCAGCGAGGACGGTGCGCAAGGAGCTGCGGGACGCCGCGAGCACGGTCGCCTCGTTGCGCGCCAGATCGAGCAGCGCCGTGATCGTGACGGCCATCCGGTGGCCGGCAGCCGAGATCTCCTCGACGTCCCGGGTGGCATCGGGCGACAACACGCCGCGCAGGAGCACGAGGTCGGCCATGCCCTGGATCGTGGTCAGCGGCGTGCGCAGCTCGTGCGCCAGCTCCGACGTCAGCCGCTGCTCGGACCGGATCGCCGACGACACCTTGTCCAGGAGCTGGTCGAGCGTGGCCGCCAGGGCGGTGATCTCGTTGTCGGGCGGGCCCAGGTCGAAGCGCCGAGCGAGGTCGTGCTCGCTCCACTCCGTCGCCGTCTCGGCCATCTCGGCGACCGGCCGCAGCGCCCGGCGGGTCGTCCACGCCGCGATCGCGGCGGCGGCCACGGTCACCAGGACACCGGTCACGAGGCTCACGATCAGCGCCAGGCGTTCGGCCTCCTCGTAGGGCTCCAGCCGTTCGGCGACGATCACGACACCGGACGCACCGTCACTCGTGGTGAACGGTCGAGCCTCGACCCGGGCCTTGCCGCCGGACTTGCGGACCGTCGTCGAGTCGGTCGTGCTGAGCTGGTGGTAGACGTCCTCCAGACCGCCCGGGACACTGCCGGCCACGAGGTGACCGTGGTCGTCGTACACGGCGACGCCGGCATCGAGGCCGGAGGCCGGGACGGTGAGCTCGCCCGACGGCCCGGCGCTGGCCGAGCTGATCACGGCGTCCGCGCGGTCCTCGAGCACCCGGTCCAGGTCGTTGGTGGTGATGTGGGCGAGCACCAGCTGCACCACCACCGTGAGGAGCAGCATCGCGAAGGCGGTCACGCTGGCCGTCAGCACGACGATCTGCTGATGGAACGAGCGCGGCAGTCGGGGCCGCCTCACCGGATGCGGAACCCGACCCCGCGGACGGTCTCGATCGAGACCGGCGAGTCGATCGACTCCAGCTTGGTCCGGATCCGGCGCATGAACGAGTCGACGGTGTTCTCGGCCACAACGGCTCCTTCCGGCCAGCCTGCGGCGATCACGCTACGCCGTCGCACGACCTCGTCGGGCCGCGACGTGATGGCGGCCAGCATCCGGAACTCGGTCGGCGTCAGCAAGGCCTCTCCCGCCGGGGTACGGACGGCGTGCCGCGCCGGGTCGAGCTCGAGGCCCGAGGTCGTCGAGAGCGGCGGCCGGCCTCGTCGGCCGAGCGCTTCGAGGCGCGCGATGAGCTCCTTGAGCTCGAACGGCTTGGCGACGTAGTCGTCACCACCGGCACCGAACCCCGCCAACCGGTCATGGACCGCACCGAGCGCCGTCAAGAAGAGCACCGGCGCGTTCTGTCCGGCCGAGCGCAACGCCTGGCACACGTCACGTCCGTCGGAGTCGGGCAGCCCGATGTCGATCACCATGACGTCGATCCCGCTGTCCGCCCCGAACCTTCGCAGCGCCTCGCCGCCGTCGTGGGCCATCACGGTCTCGTGGCCGGCGAACCGCAGCGCCTCCGCCAGCAACCTGCGGATCGCGGGGTCGTCCTCACAGACACCGATGATCATCGACCCTCCTCCACAGGCTTGGGGGATCGCGCCGGCCCGGGGGAGGTACCGACGCGACCTGTGCCATCCTCACGCGTCCCACCTGCCATCAACCTGACCGTCGAACCCGGATAGATCGTGAGCCGGCCGAGAAGCACCGCGGCGATCCCGATCGCCAGGCCCGCGATGTCGTCCACCACGAAGTGCCAGCCGAGGTAGACCGTCGCCACCATCGTCACCCCAAGATACGCCGTCATCGCCGCCGCGGCCCTCCGCCGCCGGTAGTAGGCCAGCATCAGGACGATCACAGTGGTGACACCGACATGCAGGCTCGCGAACGCGGACACCTGGGCGAAGGCGTCATGAGCGGCCGGGTCCGCGAGCAGGTGCGCACGCTGGGCGAGGTACGTCGCCTGGGTGTCGGTGACGATCGTGCGCGGCAGCCCGGCGAAGTCCTGCGGCACGTTGTCGAACGGACCGAGCGACGGGACGAGGTAGTAGCTCCCGACCCCGAGGATCCACACCCACATCATCGATGCCAGGAACACGTAGCCGTCCCGGAGCCGGTCGCAGAACACGACAGCCGCGACGAACGAGATCGACACCAAGGTCGAGAACGACTCGTAGACGACCACCAGGACGTACGCAGCGGTGTGCTCGCCGAGCAATGAGTGGAGCAGCACGGCGGGCGAGTGGCCGAGGAACAGTGCCCGGTCGACCTGGGTCAGCAGGTCGTCACGCGGTGCGTTCAGGACGTCCCAGCTCTTCAGGTTGTGGTAGCTGAAGTAGACGAGGTGGTAGGCCAGCAGCCCGCTCGCGGCGAGCGCGAGCCTGCGGGCCGGCCACCGGCCGCGCAGCGTCATCAGCACGTCGCGGGAGCCACGCCGACCACGCGGCGTCCGCCGGACCGCGTCGAGGAGGGCCAGGACCACGAAGGTCCCCACGGTGATCGCCATCCGGCTGCGGAGGATTTCACCACCCGGGTCGCGCAGCGGGATGCCCACCGTCACGGAGCGCCAGACGGTGACGGCCACGAACGCAGCGACGACGACCCAGATCCGGATCACCCAGCCGTGACCGCTCTCGGTGTCGGCGGAGCCGTCGTCGCCGACCGGAGCACCGGCGATGAAGGGGACCGTCTCGAACACGGCGGCAGCATCGCGCCCACAACCTGCACTCTTCCTGAACGCACCGGCGCGGGCGGTCAGGTCGTTGGCAGGCGCCGGCTCCGACTCTGGCTACGTGAGCGCAACTGTGACGCAACCGAGGCCGGCGACCATCACGTTGGCCGCCAGCGGCCGCTGGATCCTGGGCTCCTGCGTCGGTCTGGCCCTGCTGCTCGTCGCCCTCCCGGCCGCGGCCGGCGTGCCGTGGGCGAGCGTCTGGTCGGTGGTCGTCGGCGTCCCAGCCCTCGAGCTCGGCGCACTGGTCGCCCTGTGGGCGTTGGGGCTCCTGACCCACACGGTCACCCTCACTGCTGCCCTTCCGCGCCTGAGCCACCGGCGTGCGCTCACGATGAGCCTCACCGGAAGCGCGGTGGCGAACGTGCTGCCGATGGGTGGCGCGGCGGGCATCGCGGTCAACTACCGGATGGCCCGGCACTGGGGCTTCACCGGCGCCCAGTTCGCGGCGTACACCGTGGTCACCAACGCGTGGGACATCCTGGTGAAGCTGGCGCTCCCCCTGATCACCGTGCCGATCCTGGCTCTCGTTGCCCATGCGGCCATCGGACCCTTCCTCGGCCCGTCCCTCGTCGCCGCGTCGGGGCTGGCGCTCGTCGCGAGCCTCGCCGGTGTGGTGCTCGCGCGACCGTCGGCCGCAGAGATGGTCGGGCGGGTCGCCGAGCGAATGGTGGTGGGCGCACTGCGGGTCGTCGGGTCGACGAGGGAGGTGCACGTCCGGGCTGCGCTGGTCGCGCTCCAGGAGAACTGCAGCGACGTCGTCCGGACGCGATGGGTCCGCCTCAGCATCGGGATGCTCCTCTACACCACGATGCTCTTCGCGCTCCTCTGGGCGTGCCTCACCGTCACCGGCTCCGGGCTGGCGCCGGCCGCCGTGCTGGCCGGGTTCGCCGTCGAGAGACTCCTGACGCTGGCCGGGATCACGCCGGGCGGCGCCGGGGTGGTCGAGATCGGCCTCACCGGCGCGCTGATCGCGATGGGCGGCAGTCCCGCGGGGGTCGTCGCCGGGGTGCTGCTCTACCGGGCATTGACCTTCGGACTCGAGATCCCGATCGGCGGCATCGGCCTCGCAGCCTGGCTGTGGGCCCGGCGCGGTGACGCCCGGACGGCGGTGGCGTGATGCGGATCCTCCACGTGAGCGACTGCTACTGGCCGCGTCTCGGTGGCATCGAGATGCACCTGCGCGATCTGGTGGTGCACCAGCGTGCGGCCGGCCACGACGCCCGGGTGGTCACAACCGGTCCGCCTCCGCTCGACGGGACGCCCGACGACGTCTGGGTGCACCGGGTCAGCGGCGGCGCGGCGGTGCCCGGGCTCCTCCGTGAGCTCCGTCCCGAGGTGGTGCACGTGCACGTCTCGATGTTCTCCCCCTTTGCGACGGCGACCGCCTGGCGGACGTCGTCCCTCGGTCTGCCCACGGCGGTGACCGTCCACTCGATGTGGTCCCGGCTCGGACCGCTGCCCGCGGCGGCCTGCGGCCTGCTGCGCCTGCGGTCGTGGTCGATCAGCTGGTCCGCCGTCAGCCAGCGGGCCGCCGAGCCGCTGCGGGCCATCCTCGGTCCCGCGATCCCGGTCCGGGTCCTTCCCAACGCGGTCGAGCCCGCCCGGTGGAGAGAGCTCGGCGGGCCTGACCTGTCGCCCGACATCCCGACCGTTATCAGCGTGATGCGGATGACGCACACGAAGCGGACGCTCCCGCTGGCCAGGATCCTCCACGACGTACGACGACGAGTCCCGGCCGACCAACCGCTCCGGGCGCTCGTCGTCGGGGACGGGCCGCAGCGACCCGCGCTCGCGCGGTACCTCCGCCGGAACCGGATGGACACCTGGGTCGAGGTCCCGGGGCGGATGGACCGATCCGCCGTGCGGCGCGCGCTCATCGGCAGTGCCGTCTATCTCGCGCCGGCCGAGCTCGAGTCGTTCGGGATCGCTGCCCTCGAGGCGCGCACCGTCGGCCTCCCCGTCGTGGCGAGCAGTCACAGCGGGGTCGGCGAGTTCGTCACGCACGGGACCGAGGGTCTGCTCGGTGCCTCGGACGACGCCCTCGCGGCCCACGTCGCCCGGCTCGTGACCGACGGAGCGCTGCGCGCCGCGATCACGCATCACAACGTGGCAGTGCCACCGCGACACGACTGGACGGAAGCCTGCCGTCGTACCGAGGACCTCTACCTAGCGGCGACGGCGACGGCGACTACGCGCAGATCCTTCACGCTGGCGGGCGCGTCATGACGGCCAGACCGGACGGCACGTTCACCGTGGTCTCCTTCCACGCCCACCCTGACGACGAGGCGCTGCTGACCGGAGGGACCCTCGCCCGCGCGGCGGCGGACGGGCACCGGGTGGTGCTGGTCGTCGCCACCGCCGGCGAAGCCGGGCTGGCCCCGGAGGGCCAGCGGACCGATCTCGGACTGCGCCGCTCGCGGGAGCTCGACGCGTCCGCCCGAGCGATCGGAGCCGCGCGGGTCGAGCTCCTCGGGTACGCCGACTCGGGCTCGGGAGGCCCGATGGCGCCGGGATCCTTCGCGGCGGCGGACGTCGAGGTCGCCGCGGCGCGACTGGCCGCGATCCTCGTCGAGGAAGGCGCCGACGTCATCACCGTCTACGACCCGGCCGGCGGCTACGGACATCGCGACCACGTCCAGGTCCACCGCGTCGGCCTGCGTGCCGCCGAGATCGCCGGCACACCGCTCGTGCTCGAGGCGACCGTCGACCGGGGCCGGATCGACCGTGTCGTGCGGGTGCTGCGGCGGCTGTCGACGGTCATCCCGATGCCCGAGCTCCCCGACCTCGGGCGTGCCTTCACCGCACGCGCCGACCTCACCCACGAGGTCGACGTACGACGTCATCTCGGTGCCAAGCGGACCGCGCTCGCCGCCCACGGCAGCCAGGCCGGAGGCGGTCCGCGGACGCTGGCACTCCTGCTGCGAATCCCGCGTCCCCTGGCGGGCGCCGTCCTCGGCCGCGAGTGGTTCCGGGAGGTGGGGCGGCCGTCCGGTGGTCCCCTGCAGGACGACATCTTCGCGACCCTGCGAGCCGCGGGCACGCCCTCATGAAGGTCACCTACGTGCTCCCCGTGTACGACGAGGCCGAGGGCATCACCGCCTTCCACCACGCACTCGTCGAGGCGACCAGCGCGCGGTTCGACCTCGAGTTCGAGTTCGTGTACGTGGACGACGGCAGCACGGACGACTCCCTCG
>FSTU01000211.1_pt1 | contig 17542 bp, 13 predicted proteins | sample 1637111 | NCBI WGS metagenome assembly FSTU01 (sample SAMEA3914819, study PRJEB12502) | metagenome | biome: forest; material: soil | place: Canada | collected 2010-06-26 | depth 0.3 m | reverse complement strand
TCCCTCCGGTCAGCAGGCCGGTCACCGCCGTCACGGCCAGGCCGAGGACGAACCACATGATCAGGAACCACGGCAGGCCGGGCAACGGCAGCAGCCGCTGGGTGAGCAGCCAGGCCAGGCCGAAGGCCGAGGCCCAGGTGCCGATCCGGACGAACTTCTCGTCGATGGTGGTCCGGCCGAGCGACCCGCGGGGTACGGCGGGCGCCGCGTCCTCGTCGTACGAGGGCATGAACGTCTGACCGGCGATGGAGCTGCCGGTCTCGATCGTGGAGGTCATCAGGCGTCCGTCCCGGCGCCCGAGCGGCTTCGGTTGACGATGACTGCGGCGAGGGTGTTGACGAGCAGGGTCAGGAGGAACAGCACGAACCCGGCGGCGAGCAGGGCGGAGAGCTGGGTCTTGCTGGCGTCGCCGAACCGGCCGGCGATCAGCGAGCTGACGGTGTTGCCGCCGACCTCGAGGATGCGCGGCTTGATCTCGAACGACGGCGAGAGGATGAGCAGCACGGCGATGGTCTCGCCGAGCGCGCGGCCCAGCCCGAGCATGGCGCCACCGATGATGCCGCCGCGGCCGAAGGGCAGCACGACCGAGCGGACCATGCCCCACCTGGTGGCGCCGAGCGCGAGCGCCGCCTCCTTCTCACCTTCCGGCGTCTGGGAGAAGACCTGGCGCATCACGGCGCACGACATCGGGAGCACCATCATCGCGACGGCGATGCCGGCACAGAACATGCTCGCGGCGTAGCGGGAGAGGTCCGGGACGGCGGCGTTCGGGTCGGCGCCCTTGACGTCGAAGATCGGGATCCACCCGAAGTACCGCTGCAGCCAGATTGCGAAGTACGCGGCGTGCGGCATGATCAGGAAGAAGCCCCACAGACCCCACACGATCGAAGGCACCGCGGCCATCAGGTCGACCAGGGAGACCAGGGTCGCCTTGATCTGCGCGGGCGCGTACTCGCTGATGTACAGCGCCGTCAACAGCGCCAGCGGGAAGGCGATCGTCATCGCGACCAGCGCGACCTCGATGGTGCCACTCAGGACGCCGGCGATGCCGAGGATGTCGGCGTCCGGCTGCCAACTGACCTCGGTGAAGAAGCCGAACCCGTAGTGCTTGAGGGTCGGGTAGCCCTGCCAGCCGAGGAACAGGCCAACGCCGCCGGTGATGACCAGCACCGTCGCCCCGACCGCGCGTGCCGAATATACGAATACGGCATCGGCACCCGTCGCCTTGCGGGAGATCTTGCGGGGACGTACGTCGGTGGACGCGTCCGGCACAGGAAGGGTGGTCACTCGTGGCTCTCTGGCGGGTCGCTCCGGGGAGCGGATGGGTGAAACGCCAGAAGTGTCAGGAGGCCACCGAAACGAAAGGTCCAACCACGGTGAACGGGGGGCGAACAGCGGAGCCGCGTTTGCCCAACACGTCGACCCGGGTGGTGCCGGAGTAGTCCGAACGGGCAAGGTAGGCCGCTCTCGAGGTAGCCCGACCGGGCCAGGGGTGGGCTTGAATCACCTGTTTGTCCCCTGTTTACCTGCGAGATCGGTCCGCCGGGGTCAGGGATCCCCGGTTCACCGGGGAATCCTGAACTTCAAAGGCAGTGCAACGCCTGGGGAGTTCAGGGACTGCCTTCGAACCACAGGTCTCATGCTGCTCCGGCATCGCGAAACAGCATGGCCTGGATCCGCGCCGCGGTCTGCTCCGGGTGCTCGAGGTCTGCCCAGATCAGTCGGATGCAGCGCCAGCCGGTCAGCTCGTAGATCCGTTCCTCGCGACGCTTCTCTGCCAGCACGACCTGACTGACGTCCTCGCCCGGCTTGAGCAACCTCGTGTACTTCACCTTCCCGTCGAACTCCAGGAAGACGCCCAGCTCGGGCCAGGCCAGGTCGACTCGGGCGATGACGCGACCGTTGCTGTCACGGATCTCGTACTGAGGGACTGGCGTCGGCAGGTGCTGGCGCCAGCAGAGATAGCGACTGCGGCTCTCACCTACAGACTCCGATCGGCCGTCGAGCAGCCTGAGCACGAGGTCGGTGTGCAGCGTGTTCGGCCAGTGCACCATCGACGCGTAGCGGTCGCGCAACTGCTGCTCGCTGGTCAGTCCGCGATGCACCAGGTTGTCCAGCACGACCAGGCTCTCCTCGACACCCGCAACGGTGGTCACCTCGAGTCCAGCTCGAGTGGGACTCGTGACCTCGAGGCCGAACGGTGCCAACGTGTCGCCCTCGACCAGAACGCCGGCGTGTTGCCGGACGCCCGCCTCCTTGCGGCCAGCTCGTTGATCGGTCCGCGTCAGGTGCACGACGTCGAGGGGGAGGTTCCAGATCGGTGCGTCGTACTCCGGAAGAGCCGACAGGTGGGACACGACGACCGTCGTCCGGGACTGTCGGACCACGGCACGCGCCAGCAGCCCGTGTCTGCCGACCTCATCGAGCTCACGCCACGCTGCCCCAGAGGTGTACGCGCCACGTCGCAGTCGGTGCCACTCGCCAGAACGGACCTTCGCCGCTATCGACCGGTCATGGTGGCCCTCGGCAAGGGCATCAGCGCGCAGCCAGATGGCCGCCATCCGTGGATCGTCGGGCTCTCTCGGTGGAATCGTCATGTCTCGGGGGATACCCCGTTCGACAGGTCGCCGACCGTCCCAAGAACCTGGCTGTGGATAACCTCCACCGCCTCCGGACTTCGAAGGCAGTCCCTGAACTCCCGGCCCGTTGCAATGCCTTCGAACATCAGTGATCCCCGGTGAACCGGGGATCACGCCGAGTCCCGGTCAGCCTGCGATCTCGGCGGCCGCGAGCTCGGACTTCCAGGCCCGGAATCCCTCCTCGGTGCGGCCGCGGCGCCAGTAGCCCGAGATCGAGACGTCCGCGCGGGGCAGGTTGCGCTCGCGGAGCAGGTACGGACGGATGCCGTGCATGACCGCGCCCGCCTCGCCGTGCACGAACGCCTGCACCCGGCCCGCGCGCCACGGCAGGTCGCGGACGGCGGCCACCAGGGGCGCGTCCAGTCCGGCTGCGTCGTCACCGACGGAGTGGGAGCGCGCGCCGCGGTGCAGCCAGGTGACCTCGACACCCGGGTGAACCGGGAGGTCGACCTGGTGGTCGGGCCCGCTGACCTCGACGAGGACGTACGCCGTGGCGCCGTCCGGGAGCGCCTCGATCGCGGCACCGATCGCCGGGATCGCCGACTCGTCGCCGGCGAGCAGGTGCCAGTCGGCGGCGGGGTCGGGGGCGTACGCGCCGCCCGGTCCCCGGACCGTGAGCGTGTCGCCCGGGCCAGCGGCTGCAGCCCACGGGCCGGCGACGCCCTCGTCGCCGTGGACGACGAAGTCGATCGCGAGCGTGCGGGCCTCGAGGTCGGGCTCGAGCGCGGTGTAGGTGCGCACGACCTCACCGCCGTCGGCGGGGATGGCCAGCTTCACGTAGCGGTCGGTGAACACGCTGTCGGCGAAGGCCGAGAGGTCGTCGGTGCGGAACCTGACCCGCACCAGGCTCGCGCTGCGACGCTCGGTGGCGATGACGACGAGGGCGGTGGCTCCGGGCACACCGGAATCCTACTGAGGCCTAACGTTTGTCGGACTCACTCGAGCCGTCGCTACGCAACTCCTCGACGACGGCCACGGCCGCGAGCTGGGAAGCGACTGCCAGCTTGCGCAGCACGTTCTTCACCTGGCTCCGCACCGTCGCCTCGGAGACTCCGAGGCGTTCGGCGATGGTCCGCACGGTGATGCCGTCGTAGAGCATCGAGAGCACCACCTGCTCGCGCGGACTCAACGTGCCCAAGCGCACCCGCAACCGGTCCTGACCGAACTGCTCCGACCGCCACTCACTCACGAGCTCCGCTCGCTCGACCCTGCCGATGGGCGACTCACCCCGCTCGATCACCCGCAGTGACTCGACCAGCTCCGAGAGGGTGATCGTTGACGAGACGACCGCCCCCGCGCCCGCCTCGAGCATGGCGCCCCAGGTTGGGCCGCGGACACTCTCGGTCATCACCACCCACGGAACGTCCCGGATGCTTCCGCGGATCCGGGCCTCGTCCAGCCGGGCGCGGTGCCCGAGATCGCAGATGAGCAGCAGGACAGCGGGACCCGACGGCTCGCGTTCATCGACGCGCGGGCGCGGCACGGGGCTCTCCGGCCACCACGGCACGATCGACACCCGCAGCCCTCGGCTGCGGAGTCCGGCGCCGATCGTCTCCGCGATCAGGCGCTGGTCCGACGACACCTCCACCCGCGCACCCTCCGACGACGCGGACCCGGCCGGGTCCGCGCCAGAGCGCTCCTCGGTCGGATCCATCGCCTCAATCGTGGACCCGCGAGACCGTCCGGGGGAGGTCGCGCGGCGAGTTCACCCACTATTGGGGAGATTGGGGGGCTTGGGACGACGAATTCCACGGTAAATTCACAGAAGTTCAACGAAACTCATTGCCAAGCCTCGTCGGCGTCCCTAATTTCTGGTATAGACAACCAATTTTCATGAGACGTTCGCTCCGAACCGGATATTGCTGGTCCTGTGGGGTACGACACAGGAAGGCCGCAATCGAGCTGCGGCAGTTCTGTGCTGAGCAACGAGTACGGCGTCGATCGACGATCGACGTATGCAAGCCGGGGGTGGGTGCATTGGGCACTGATGGAGAACCAGGCGTGGTCTGGGACGGGCCTTGGACCCTCGGCGTGCTCGCAGCGGTCGCCCTGCCCGCATTCCTCGCACCGCTGCTCGCCCCGGAGGGGAACCCGGTGACCCAGGTCGCCGGGCTGGGTGCGGTCGTCGCGTACGTCGCCGTCCTGTTCGCCGACCTCCTCATCTACCTCCACTGGCGGATGACCGGCGGGCCCGCCAACTGGCTCGTCCTGGCCCTCACGGCGCTCTCCATCCAGGGCCTCGCGGTCGCAGGTCTCGTGGCCACGGATCCACTCAGGTCCGAGGGTCATTCGACACGGATCGTCTTCGTCCAGGGACTCGTCGCGGTCGGCCTCTTCACACTGGTGGCGATCGCGAAGCGGCGCAGGCTCCGGATGGACCCGATCATCGCCGGCGGGATCCTGGGCTTGGCGGTCGGCGGGGTTCGCTACCTGCTGGTGAACTACACCGGGCCCATGCACACGTCCCGGACGACGGTCCAGATCCTGAACGTCACCGTGCTGCTCCTCGACCTGGCGATCGCTGCCGCCGTCCTCCGCCTGACGATCGCGCCGGCCTGGGTCCGGATGCGCGTGGCGTGCGCGATGGTGCTGCTGAGCATCGGTCACGCCGCCACGTATCCAGCGCCCAGCGGCACGTTCCTGAGCATCGTGTCGGTCTCGACGAACCTTCTCGGAGCGACGGTCCTGCTCGCGCTGTCGATCACTCTCGTGCGCCTCTCGTGGTTGGACAACCGCGCGGCGCTGGACCTGCTGGGCTACCGGCTCGAGCAGGTCGAGGCAGGCGCGCGCATCGAGCAGGCACGGCTCCACGAGATCCGGGCAACCGTCGCCGGCCTACGGAACGCCTCCCGCCTCATCCACCAGAGGTCGGCGATCAACGGGGACCGCAGACGCCAGCTCGAAGACATGATGGAAGCGGAGATGGGGCGTCTCCAGCGGATCCTGAACGATGAGACCGCGGGCGCCCCCGAGCTCGTCGACCTCGACGAGACCATCCGCCCGATCGTCACCCGGCACCGGGCTCTGGGATACCCGATCCGCTGGGTTCCCAGCGGAGAGCAGGCGATGGCCCGGGCCGACGACGTCGCCGAGGTCGTCAGCGTCCTCCTCCAGAACGCCGTCCACCATGCACCCGGTGCCGGAGCATCGATCGTCACCCGCAGGGTCGAAGGAGGGGTCGAGGTCGCCATCTCCGACACCGGTCCCGGTGTCGAACGCGCTGTGCGCTCGAAGATCTTCGAGTGGGGCGAGCGCGGGCGCGCGTCCGGCGGCAGCGGGATCGGCCTCAACGTCGCCCGACAACTCACCACCGATCTCGGCGGCTACCTCAAGCTGGTCGAATCATCAGCTCCCGGCGCGACCTTCGTGCTGGGACTTCCCTCGGAGGATGTGTCATGACCCAACAGATGGCCCGCAGCGCCGTGCGTGTAGCGATCATCGAAGACCACTCGCTCTTCGCCGAATCCTTGGAGCTCGCGCTCTCGCTGGAGGGGTACGACGTCCGCCGGACGCCCCACCAGGGCGCGGGCACCACCGTGAACGCGATGCTGGCCGCCGTCCTGCGGGCCCGGCCCCGGATCGTACTGCTCGACCTCGATCTCGGGCCGTACGGTGACGGCGCCCGGCTCATCGCGCCGATGGCCGCGGCTGGCATCCAGGTCGTCGTGGTCACCGGTTCGCCGGACCGGCCGCGCTGGGGCGAGTGCCTGCGCAATGGCGCGCGCAAGGTGCACGTCAAGACCCAGCCCCTCAACGAGATACTCGCAACGGTGCGGCGCATCAACCAGGGTTTCCCCGTCATCGACCGCTCCGAGCGCGACCAGCTCGTCCAGCTCTGGCGCGACCAGCGCCAGGAGCGCCACCAGATGACTGAGCGCCTCCAGCTGCTCACACAGCGGGAGCAGCAGGTGCTCGGGCACCTGATGAAGGGCCGCACCGTCCGGGAGATCGCCGCCCACAGCGTCGTCTCCGAGGCAACAGTGCGCACCCAGGTGAAGTCGATCCTCGCCAAGTTGGAGGTCTCCTCGCAACTGGCCGCGGTGGGCCTCGCGCACCACACCGGGTGGCGGCCCCTGACCGCCGTCTCCGCCTGAGCCGGGAAGCGGCTCAGTACGCGCCCGCGTGGCCGAGCACTGCCCGCGCGGTCCGGCACAGGATCTGCAGGTCCAGTGCCGGCGACCAGTTGTCGACGTAGTGGAGGTCGAGGCGTACGGTCTCCTCCCACGACAGGTCCGAGCGGCCGGACACCTGCCACAGGCCGGTGATCCCGGGCCGGACCGCCAGCCGGCGACGCGGGTCGGGGTCGTAGCGCTCCACCTCGTCGGGCAGCGCGGGTCGGGGCCCGACCAGCGACATGTCGCCGAGCGCCACGTTGACGAGCTGCGGGAGCTCGTCGACGGAGTAGCGCCGGAGCACGGCTCCGAGGCGGGTCAGGCGCGGGTCCTGACGGATCTTGAAGAGCAGGTCCCCCGCGGACTCGTTGTGGGCGGCCAGGTCGACGACGCGATCCTCCGCGTCGGTCGTCATCGTGCGGAACTTGAAGATGGTGAACTCGGCGCCGTCCCGGCCGACGCGACGCTGGCGGAAGATCGCCGGTCCGGGGCTGTCTCGGCGTACGGCGAGCGCGACCATCACCAGCAGCGGCGCCAGGACGACCAGGGCCGCGAGCGCGACCACCCGCTCCGCGGCGTGCTCCAACGTGCGCGCGAGACCGCCTGACGGCACCGCCCGCACGTCGACGACACTCAGGTCTCCGACGGCGCCCAGCGATGCCCGGCGGGGGGCCACGTCGATCAGCCCAGTGCCGACGTAGAGACGGGTCCCGGATGCCTCGAGCTGCCATCCGAGCCGTCGGAGCCGACGCGGATCGAGCCAGTGGCACGGCATGACCAGAACCGCCTGGGCGCCGGTGGCCGCGACGACGCCAGGGAGGTCGTCGACTCCGACCGTCACCGGCACGTCGAGCTGGAGCTCGTCCGCTGCCTCCCGGACGCACGCCGACACGACGGTCCAGCGACCCGGCACCCGGCGCAGCTCGGACACGGCTCGCGCCACTGCGTCGACGTCACCAGCGACCAGGACCGGCGTCCCGCCGCACGAGTCGATCACGCGGGTCGACCAGGCGTCCACCGTCAGCCGGTTCGTGATGGCGAGGGACGTCAAGGCCCCGGTCACCATCATGAGCTGCTGAGACGTCGCAGGGGGATCGACGACGGTCGGCAGGCACCAGCAGGCGAGGCCCAGGACGGCGCCGGCCCGCAGCACCGCCGACGCCTGCGCCCGCCGCCCGCCGAGCGCGGTCGCGTCGTACGCGTGCACCGCCATCAGGAGGGTCACCCAGACGCAGGCGAGGGCGAGACCGGCGACCGGGGCCACCGACACCTCCGTCACGGCCACCAGTGCGGTGACGATCGCGACGGCGACGAGATCGGCGGCCACGGTCAGGGTCGCGCGCCGCGACCGGGTCCACACCCGTCGCTCGGCCGAGCGCCGGCGACGTCGGACCGACGGCCGGAGCGGACTCTGCTCGCCCGGAACCAGGAGGCTCGGCACCGCAGTGTCTGCGACAGAGACGAGAGAGGTCACGGCTGCGTGCTCCTTGCGGTCGAACGGGTGAGCCAAAACTAAGCAAGCGCTGCCCGTGGCACATGCCTCAAATCAGGCAACTCACGCGCCGTCGGGGCCGACATCCGGGCATGGGTCATCGGCCCGGCGGGAGAACGCCGGGCCGATGACCCACGAGGACGTCGACCTAGTTGAGGGTGACCGTCCGCCAGGCGGTCTTGGCCGATGTGTTCCCTGCGGAGTCGACCGCCGTGACCTGGTATCCGTACTTCCCCGTCGCGGGTGGCGAGAAGGTGTAGCTCCAGGTGGTGTTGGTCGACCCGGGTGCCGTCAGCGTCGTCGGCACGTTCGTGAACGCTCCCCACCCGGAACCGGTCCACCACAGCTTGCTGACCGTGTCCTGGATGTTGATCCGGACCGCCGTCGTGCCGGTGTCGTCGGTGACGTTGCCACCGATCGCCACCGACATGCCGGTGACGGTCGCATTCACCTGGGCCGGCGTCGTGACCGTGGGGCTCGGCGCCGTCGTGTCCGGACTGCCCGAGAGCGTGAAGCCCCGGGTTGCCGGCGATGCGTCGAGGTTGTTCGACGCGTCGACCGCCGTTGCGGAGACCGTGTAGCTGCCGGCCGTCCCACCGGTGAAGGCATACGACCAGGTCGCCGAGGGAGTTCCGCTCCCTGTCACGGCGGCGTTCACCGTGGCGCTCGTCGCGGACCACGCCGACCCGGTCCAGTACTGTCCCGAGCCGTTCACGATCGCGAGCCTGACCGCGGTGACCTGCTTGTCGTCGGTCGCGCCGCCCGTGATCGTCAGGTTGCCGGTCGGCAGGTTGGCGCCGTCGTCGGGTGCGGTGATCGTCGTGTCCGGCGCGACCGTGTCCGGCGCCTCGGACGTGACGTTGAAGACGACATTCGGCTTGGTCGAGTCGATGTTGCCGGCTGCGTCACGCGCCTCCACCGTGATCGTGTACGCACCGGCCGCCTTGGGCAGCCAGTCCCACGACCAGGTGGTGCTCGGGCCACCCGGGGTGCCGAGCGTCGCCTCCCACGTGGTGTACGTGGTGCTGAACCCGGTCGACCCCGTGCCCGTCCAGTACCGGCCGTTGGCGTTGTTCTTCAACGCGATCTTCACGGAGGTCACGCCGACGTTGTCGGACGCGTCACCGGTGAAGTGCACCGTCCCGAGCGGCAGGTTCGCCGCCGGCTGCGGTGGCGGGGCCGGGAACAGCAGGCGCCCGTCCGGCCGCACGGTGTCGGCCGTCGTGGGCGGCGGCACCGGGGGTGGGGTCGCCCCTGTCATCGCGAACGACCGCACGACCGGCTGGCTGACGTTGCCGTTGTGGTCACGCGTCCGTACCTCGGCCAGGTAACGCCCTTGCTTCGCGACTCCCGGGAAGACGAACTTCCAGGTGACGCTCGTCGCCGGCGCGGTGGTCGCCGTGTAGGACGCCAGCGAGTACGACTTGGTGGTCTTCCACGAGGAGTCGCTGGAGTCCCACCAGAGCCCCGTGGTCGCGTCCTGAACGGAGAGCTCGACATTGCCCACCGACGTGTTGTCGGCAGCGGTGCCGGTCAGCGTGACGGATGCCAGCGGCAGCACACTGCTCTGTGCGGGGCTGGACACGACTGGGGTGGACGGGTTCACCGTCTCGTAGGTCCGCAGGTTGTTGGTGTTGAACACCTGGATCCGGTCGTTTCCGGAGTCGGCGATGTAGAGCCGGCCCTGAGCGTCGCAGTCCAGGCCGGCAGGACCCTTGAAGTCGTAAGGGTTCTGGCCGAAGGTCTGCCCCCATCTGGTCACGAAGGTGCCGTCGAGGTTCATCGCGGTGACCTTGGCGGCCGCCTCGTCCACGACGAAGACCTGCCCGTTGCAGTAGACGAGGTCGGCGATGTCCTTGAACTGGCCAAGGGCGGTGCCCGAGGCGCCGTAGGTGGCCACCGAGTTGCCCAGCTGGTCGTAGACGCGGACGCGGGTGCCGCTCCCGATGTAGATGTTGCCCGTCGCCGGATCCACGGCGGTGCCGCTTGAAGCCACCGGGATGAAGTTGTGGTTGGGATCGACGTCCAGGGGCGTCATGTCGATCTCTTCGAAGGTCACCGCGTTGATGACCTTGACGCTCGACGCCATCCGGTCGGTGATGATCGCGACCGGGGTGCCGTCGGGACGGGTGTAGAACTCCACGTCACCCGGCCAGCGGAAGTGGCCGTTGTCCGTGTCGTCGCTGCCGATCTGGCCGATCTGGCGCACGTACGTCGGAGCCCCGGTGGGGGTCGTGGGCGCGTTGTACACCTGGATGTGGTGGCCGCGCTCGTTGACGACCCAGATCCGTTTGGGCGTGGTGGCCGTGGCCGGCTGGACCGCGATGTGCCGCGGGTAGTTCATGTCGAAGGCACCGCCGGGTCCGCGCTTGCCCCAGGATCCGAGGTTGGCGCCGGTGGAGCTGAACCGCTGGAAGCGCTGGCCCCAGGAGTCGGCAACCCAGACGTCGCCCGTGGCGTCATCGATGGCGACGTCGCGTGGCTGGGCGAGGAACCCGGCCGGTGGCTTCCGCGCGGGACTGGGTGCCCTCAGCAGGGGCGTGCCGGTCGGGGTGAACTTCTCGGCCTCGAAGCCACCGAAGTCGCCCACCCAGAGGTTGCCGTCGTTGTCGATGTCGATCTGGCGGCCGCCCCCGGCGAACTGCCCCGCTCCGTCGCCCTCGCTGCCGAACGAGCTGACGTAGGTGCCGTCCTGGCGGAACACGTCGACGTCGGAGTGCTCCGCGTCGACGATGTAGACCCGGTCGGTTGCTTCGCTGACGACGACACTCCGGTTGTCACCACCGGTCTGGGTCTCGGCGAACGTCGACACGTAGGTCCCGTCCCGGTTGTAGATGTAGGCGCGACGGTTCCAGGCATCGGTCATGTAGATGTGGTCGTCGTCGGTGATGTCGATGCCGTAGATCCGAGCCTGGTTGGTCGTGGACGTGCCGGGCGGCGTGATCGCCCACGCGCCCAGCTCGTCCACGGTCTGCGTGGCATCGTTGAAGTGCAGCTGGAGCATCCGCGGCGGGTTCTCCTCGCTCAGTCCGCCGCTGACCGTCCCGATGTTCTGGTAGTGGCTGTCGAGGACCCAGATGTCACCGGTGTCCTCCTCGACGGTCATCCAGACCGGGTAGAACGCGCGGAACCGGTTGCCCGTCGACGAGCTGAGGCTGGCGTTCGCGGCGTACAGGTAGTTGCCGAACTTGTCGTACTTCGCGATCGCAGCGGTCAGCGGGTTGTCCTTGAGCTCCGCCACGTAGATCGAGCCATCGGTCGGGTCGACCGCAATGCTGTACGGCTGGCCGAGCGGGTCGGGACGATAGAAGTCCCCGAGCGCGTTGCCCTGCTTGTCGTAGCGCCTGATCTTGAAGTTCAGGTAGTCGCCGACGAGGACCTCGTCGGTCACCGGGTTGTACTGCACGCCCCAGGCGAAGACGCCGGGTCGGCCCTGGCCGCCGATGCTGCGCTCGAACCTCGGTTGCTGGTTGGTCGTCAGCGCGGCGTCGGCGCGCGGCGCGGTGACGACCTGGGCGAGCGTCGCCGCGACCAGGACCAGGATCACTAGCGCGACGATTCCGCGCAGCCTGCGGAGGTCTCCCTGAAGTGCCGACATGTCTCGTCTCCCCACACCCAAAACTGGACGGTGACGCACTCGTGTGTGTCACCCGCCGTCAATCTCGCAGTCGGCAGACGCGGGGTCATACCCAATGTCGGCCATATCCGCGACCCGTCGGGCACCACCTGCGACCACGACCTCCGGGCTCCCGCACGACAGCGCGGGAGCCGGGGCGAGCACGGTGTCTCAGTGGTAGCCGAGCGCCGCCAACCGACCGTCGAGGAGCGACTCGACGACCTCCAGGTCGGCGGGCGCCAGGTCCGTCCGGAACGCCTCGGCGCGGCCCTGCGAGAACTCGTAGCGTGCCAGGCCTGACTCGAACGTCGGGTCCCACCCGAGGCCGACGGCGTCGAGGATCTCGGCGAACCGCTCCCAGGGGTTGGCCACGACCGACTCGTACCGGACTCGGACCCACCGATCCTCGGGCACGTGCTCGCGGGCCTCGTCATAGGCGTCCATCAGCATCCGCCAGCCGAGTGCGGCCAGCGCGGGAAAGGACCGGCCGGACTCGATCCAGCGCAGCTCGAGGTCGAGCGGGAGCGGACCGAAGTGCCACTGCCCGGGTCCGAGGTGGCCCCGCCACCAAGGCATCTGCAGCCAGGAGTTCGCCACCGCCCGGCCGTCACGCACGATCTCCACGAAGTGGGCATCGGGGAAGCAGGCGCGCAGCAGGCCGACCCGCGGCCACCCCGTGAGCTTGTGCAGGAACACCGGCGCACCCAGACGGGTCGCGCGGTCGTCGACGAACGCCCGCAGCCGCTCCCGAATCCACGGCGTCGCGTCCCGTTCGGTCAGGTCGCGCATCGGCTCGACGACGAGAGGTCCGACCTCGCGAGCAAGGGCGCGGTAGCCCTCGGTCGGCGCGAAGCGGGCACCACCCTTGCGCGTCGCGCCGGGTGGCAGTCTCCGCCACAGGCGGTTCTGCCAGGCAGCGCTCGGCAGGACCCCGAGATCATCGAGGTTGGTCATGAACCCGACCTCCGGGTGTCGCGCCAGCACTTCGTGCACGAGGGTCGAGCCGCAGCGTCCGGTCCCGAGGACGAACACCGGCGCAGGTCCGGACTCGCTCACGCGGCGTACCCCAGTGCCCGGAGGGTCGACGACTGGATGGCCGTCACCCGTTGGTCGGCCTCGCCGGTGGTCGGATTCCGGTTCGGGAACTGCACCTGACGCAGCTCGAGCTCCCACGCCGGGTCCGGTGTCAGGCCGGCGAACCGCCTGGCCGACTCCAGGACGTCGTACGGCGAGGCCACGAGCTGCTCGTAGTTCACCCGCAGGACCCGGTGCACAGGTATGAGTGACAGACCCGACTCGATCGCCTCGACCTCGCGCACCCAGTGCCGGGCCGCCAGCTCCAGCTCGTCGCCCCCGCAGTCGACCCACAGTCTTGGCGTGCCGCCGAACCACCAGATGTGGGAGTCCGGCCACCAGTCCACACTGAGCAGCGATCGGGCGACCGCCCGGCCGTCTCGAGCCATCACCAGGAACCGGGCATCCGGGAAGATCTCGCTGAGCAGGCCGATCCGGCGGTTGTGACCGATCCGCTTCGACACCAGGACCCGGCCCCCGGCAGCCCGCGTCAGCCGCTCCAGGTCGGAGCGCAGGCGGAGCTGTCGGGCCGAGCACGACGTCCGGTCGAGTCCCTGCAGCACGTGCCGCCGCTCGAACACCGGCTCACCCTCCACGGGTTGAGGGAAGGCACGGTCGAGCAACGAGCGGCCGCCGCCGTAGCGGTAGGCGTTGTCCCCGTCCTTGCCGAACCACACCTGCCGGCGCCGGTCCGGCAGCCGCGCTGCGATGCGGTTGAGTACGGCGATCTCCGGCAACGCTGTCGCCACCCGCCCGTAGTTGCTGATCCAGGCCGCGTCCGGGTGCAGGGCGAGCGCCCGGTAGAGGAGCGACGTCCCCGAGCGCGGAGCGCCGAGGATGAACAGCGGAGGCTGTGGTTCGCTCACCGGTTCGTCGGTCACAAGGTCACTCCTCCACGGTGTCGAGGCCCGCCGTCGGGTCCTGCGTCGAGTGAAGTCCGATCCGACAGGCGCGGTCGGGGGTCCGGTGGACTATCCCCAATGTTGGGGAGGCTCCCCCGACCTCGAACCACCGCCGCCCCGGCGCACCTACCGTGTGAGCGAGTCGTCGTCGGGGGACACGATGCGGCCCCCGCGAACCAACCCACAGAGAGTCGTGTGCATCCACGAGCCGACACCATGCAGCTGACAGGTCTCTTCCGCAGGTCCGGCGCAGCCATGGGGCTGATCGTCCTGGTCCCACTCCTGGCCGTGGCCGCCACGGTCGCCGTGACCGCGACGTCGGAACCCGACGAGCAGACCCTGGCCACGGTGAGCGTGATCGCACCGGAGGGGGGTAGCACCGCTGCGGTGGTCACCCAGGCGGTCGACGGCTTCCGGTCGACGATCACCTCCGACTCGGTCGTGAAGCTCGCGGCCCAGGACTCGGGGGTGTCGCTCAACGCCGGGCACGACCTCACGGCAGAGCGCATCGGCACGTCCAACCTGGTCGAGCTCCGCGTCACGACGAACGTCGGCGAGGACAGCGTGGCCGCGGTGCGAGCCCTGGTGAACCGCACCAACGAAGCCCTGTACTCCTCCTCCCTCACCTCACTCCAGTCCCGTGTCGCCACCGCCCAGCAGCGGTACGACCAGGCGATCGACGAACGGGCCAGAGAGACGGAGCGGACGGGGCTCCTCCTGCCCATCGAGACCTACCGGGCCAAGGCCTCCGAGGTCACCCAGCTCCGGGTGGCGCTGGCCACCGGCGACAGCGGAGTCGACCGGACCGCGGTCGAGTTGGCGCTCAACCGGTCGGTCAAGGAGCTCAAGAACATCGGCGAGTCCGTGAACGCCTTCGAGAACCTGGAGGACAGCGTCACGCGCGCGCGGTCCGAGCTCGGCTCCGCGAACCAGGACGTCGACAGCGTCGAGACCCGCCTGCACGCCGCCAACGACGACCAGTCGGTCACCATCTCGGATCCGACCCGGCAGTCGCTCCGGACCACAGTGATCCGTGCCGCCGTCGCCGCCCTGGTCGTCGGTACCGCCGTCGGCTGCCTGATCGTCCTCGTCATCGGCCTGGTGCGCCGACCCAGGCCGACCACACAGCGGGACCACTCCGGCGACGACGGCTCCGGGCCCGACCAGCAGCAGGCGGCCGACGGCGCGCACCGAGATCGCGAGGCAGCCCTCACGTGAGGCCACCGAACAACTTCCGGGTGCTGTACGTCGGCGGGACCGGCCGCAGCGGCAGCACGATGCTCGCCAACGTGCTGGGCGAGGCGCCCGGTCTCGTCTCGGCCGGCGAGGTCCGGTTCCTCTGGGAGCGAGGCATCGTCCAGAACCGGCTCTGCGGGTGCGGAGCCGCGTTCGCCGACTGCGCCTTCTGGGCCGAGGTCCTCGACCTCGCGCTCGGACCCGGCACGGACGACGCGCGCAGGACACTGGCGGTGCGGGTGCACCGCCAGCTCGAGGCGCGGACCCGGATGCTGACCCTGCCGCGCCACCTGCTGGCCGGCCGTCACCGGGCGTCCGGACCCGACGCACTCACCGACATCGTGGGCAGCGTCTACGCGGCGATCGCCGCGGTCTCGCGGGCCGAGGTGGTCGTCGACTCCTCGAAGCTGCCCACCTATGCCGCTCTCCTTGCCGGGTCGGACCGCATCGACCTGCAGGTCGCGCACCTCGTGCGCGACCCGCGGGCAGCGGCGTACTCCTGGCGACGACGCAAGATACAGCCGGACCTGGGCGCCACGGCACTCATGGAGCGACGCGGCGCCGGCAAGAGCGCCGTCCTGTGGTCGGTGTGGAACAGGTCCCTGGAGTCGATGTGCCGGTCTCGCGGGGTCACCTACACACGGATGGGCTACGAGGACTTCGTGGCCGACCCTCGACGCCAGGTCCAGACCCTGTTGGCGTCGTTCGACCTGCCTCCCACCCTGGTCGAGGGGATCTTCGCGGACGACCACACGGTGTCGCTGACCACCAGCCACACGGTCGCCGGCAACCCGAGCCGACACCAGCACGGCCTGGTCCCGCTCGTGGCCGACGACGAGTGGCGTAGCGGGATGCGCGGCCACGACCGGCGGGCGGTGACGGCGTTGACCTGGCCGACGATGCAGCGGTACGGCTACCGGATCCGGACCTGACCGATGCGCCGGCGTCTCGTCCTCGTCGCCCTGGTGTCCGTCCTCGCCGCTGCCTGCACCTCGGAGGGCAACCGGGCGCAGTCGGTCCGGATCCCGATCGACGCCTCCCCGGCATCGCCGTCGCCGGCCCCGATCGAGATACCGAGCTCGCGACCCGAGCACCCCGCAGGGAGTGGGGAGCTCGGCCTCAAGTGGAACTGGGCCCAGCCCGACACGTTTCCCTTCGTCCGCGACACCTCCGGTGGCTGGACCTTCTACGAGGTCGAGTGGTGTGACATCGAGCCCCGACCCGGGCACCTGGACTGGATCCGGCTCGACGAGGTCGTGCGCGACGCCCGCCTGCTCGGTCACGAGCCGATGCTCAAGCTGCGAACCGGGCGGTGCTGGGGCACCACCCCTGCATCAGGCGCCGCCCTAGACACGACCGAGGCAGCGTCGAAGGAACCGTCGACACCGCCCGTGCACATGCAGACCTATCTCACGTTCGTCCGGTCGGTGGTCCACCGCTACTCCGCCCGCGGAGTGCACCAGTACGCCATCGAGAACGAGCCCGACGTGGCGAACTTCTGGGCCGCCTCGATCTCGGACTACCGGCGGCTCGCGAGCCGGGTCGCGCCCGTCATCAGGGCAGCAGACCCGCGAGCCCGGGTCCTTGACGCAGGGACCTCGAGCACGGGGTACGGCGTGGTGCTCGCCCACGCCAGGCTGCGGCACGGTCACCCGAACGCCGCGCTGCGCACCTACCAGCGCTACTACGCCCGCCGCCTCAAGGCCGGGATGTCACGCTGGCCCGCCGTGGACGACCTGCGCGAGCTCCGCGCGGTGCTCCGGACGGGGCCGGCCCGACGAGCCGTGCACGCGGTCAACGTCAGCATCCGGCTGATGAACGCGCACACGGTCGACGTCTACCAGCTGCACTACTACGAGCCCACGTCGGAGCTGCCGAAGGTGCTCGGATACCTCGACCAGAGGCTGCATCACGATGCCCCGGTCGAGGCGTGGGAGATCGGAGTCGCCTGGCCCGGTGGCTCATTCGCCTCGAAGTCCCAGGCCGACGAGACCTTCCGGCTCGTCGGGAGGCTGCTCGCCGGCGGCGTGCGTCGCATCGTCTACCTGCCCGTCGCCTTCACCCCGGACGGGCAGAAGCAGGTGTTCCGCGGGCTCATCGAGGTCGACGGCACCCCGTTGCCCGCCGGGAACGGTTGGATCGCGCTGGTCGCGGCCCTCACCGGGGTCGACGGCGGCACCCTCGCGCCGGTCGTCGGCGACCTGGCGGGTGCCGCCTGGACCGCCGGCGGTCGCGACGCGGCGATCGTCTGGGCACGCCACGGGTCGGTCCCGCTCGACCCGGGCGACGTGGACCGACTCGTCGACGCGACCGGCGCCGAGGTCGACGGCCCTCCGGTCGTCGGCCGACGGCCCGTGCTGGTCCTCGGGTCAGTGGGCGGCGACCTGACGCATCGGCTCGGGCACGGCCGACACTGACCGCGGCGCCGACTGCGCCACCACCGGCGCCACCACCGGCGCCACCACCGGCGC
>FSTU01000103.1_pt1 | contig 17806 bp, 16 predicted proteins | sample 1637111 | NCBI WGS metagenome assembly FSTU01 (sample SAMEA3914819, study PRJEB12502) | metagenome | biome: forest; material: soil | place: Canada | collected 2010-06-26 | depth 0.3 m | reverse complement strand
AGATGTGGCGGCGGACCGGGCTGACCGTGCCGCTGGTTGCCGTACCGACGCTCTTCCCGGACTACTCCGCCGAGCAACTCGCCCGCAAGGGCTTCTCGATGGTGATCCTCGCCAACCACCCGATGCGGGCCTCGGTCAGGGCCATGCAGGAGACCCTCGAGCGGCTGCGCCCCGAGGGCAGGGCTTCGGCCGCCGACCCCCACATCGCCAAGGTGGACGAGATCTTCGAGCTGGTCCACACCCGGGAGACGATCGAAGCGGAGGAGGCGGATGAGCTCGTCTGACCGCGCATCCTTCTCGCCCGTCCCGCCGGCAGTCGTGATCGGTGTGGACAGCATCACCGGTCTCCAGACCGCGCGGATCCTCGCGGCCCGATCGGTGCCCGTGTACGCCGTCGCCGCGGATCGACGACACTGGGGTGCGCGGACGAACACCTGCGTCGATGTGCTCGAGTCGGCGCTGTCGGGCCGGGACCTGGTGGACTCCCTGGTCGCCCTCGGAGGACGGCTCGATGAGCGAGCGGTCCTCGTCCCCTGCACGGATGCCGCCGTCGACACCGTGTCGCGGCACCGCGATGAGCTGGCCCACGGCTTCGTCCTCGGCCTGGCCGAGCACTCCGTCGTCGAGCTGCTGATGGACAAGGTGCGCTTCGCCCGGCACGCCCTCGAGCAGGGCCTGCCCGTGCCGCGGACCGAGGTTCTGACCGATCGGGCCCAGGTGACGTCGGTGGCCGGATCGATCGGCTATCCCTGCGTCCTCAAGCCGTCGCACAAGGCGCCCACCTGGCTCGCGCACACCAGCGCCAAGGGCTTCACCGCGGCGACTGCCGACGAGCTGCTCGACATCTACGACCGGGTGGTGTCATGGGCACCGTTCCTGATCGCCCAGGAGTGGATCCCGGGCGAGGAGCGCGAACTCTACTCGTGCAACGCCGTCTTCGGCGACGGCGGGCAGCCGCTCGCCACCTTCGTCGCGCGCAAGATCCGGCAGTGGCCACCCGACCTCGGCGTCAGCGCCTCGGGCGAGGAGTGCCGCAACGACGAGGTGCTCGACACCACCATCCGCCTCTTCGGCGGGCTGGGCTACCGCGGCCTGGCCTACCTGGAGATGAAGCGCGACGCCCGCACCGGTCGGCTGCTGATCGTCGAACCGAACGTCGGGCGACCCACGGGCCGCTCGGCCATCGCGGAGGCGGGCGGCGTGGACCTGGTCCTCACGGCCTTCTGCGACGCGGCCGGCCTCCCCCTCCCGGACAGTCGGCAGCAGCGGTACGGCGACGCGAAGTGGCTCGACCTCCGCCGGGATTTGCAGGCCGCCGTCGTCGCGAGGCGGCGCGGCACCCTCACCGTGCGGGACTGGTTGCGGTGGGTCCGCGGCCCCACGGCGCACGCGATCTGGTCACGCCGCGACCCGTGGCCGTTCGTCGTGGACCTCGCCACCGCGACCCGCACCGGCGTGGGCATGCTTGGCGGCTCTCGTGAAGTCCCCGCCACGCCGTCCGTCCGCGCGTCGAACGTTGAAGGAGGCACGACATGAGCCAAGGCACCGACGTCACCGCAGTGCTGGGCTGGGGACTCCGTAAGTACGCCTGGTTGATCGCCCTGTTCGTCATCGCCCTGGGCATCGTCGTTCCCGGCCTCCTCGAGCGCGCTCCCGATCGGTATGAGGCCAGCGCCCAGGTCGGCCCGACCCGAGCGCTGCGCCTGCCGAACACGGACATTCTCCCGAGGATGGCCACGGACGTATTCCGCAGCGTTCCCGACAGCCCCGAGGTCAAGGAGGCCGCGGGTGTGTCCCAGTCGCTGGGAACGGACCGGCTCGAGCTGGTGGCCGCGCAGGACAACATCATCTTCACGGTCGTGGCCCGCAGCACCTCGCCCGAGGTGGCCAGTGAGGTGGCGAACGTCGCCGCGGCGCGTTTCGTGCAGGAGCTGAACGTGTACAGCCAGCCGGTCGGCTCCTTCTCGGTCACCCGACTGGCCACCGAACCGACCAAGCCGATGCCGCGGCTGCCGGGCCTGATGGCGTGGGGCATCGGCATCGCCGCCGGGCTGCTCGCCGGACTGGCGGCCGTGATGCTGCTGCTGATGCTGCGTCGACCGGTCGTCGACGCCACCACCGCCCGACAGGTGGCAGGCGGCACACCCGTGCTCGGCCGGGTCACCCTCGGTCGGGGTGGGACCGGGACCACCGGCATGACCCAGCTGTGCCATCGCATCCTGTCCCACCCGACCGGGCTGCTGCTCATGGTGGGCCCGCCGAACACCGTGCGTGAGCGGCACGAGCTGGGTGGCGAGCTGGCCACCTGGCTGAGCCGCGTGCGCCGCGTGGTCTACACGCGCTCGCGGGAGGGCATCGACCCCTACGGCTCCGCTTCCCTCGCCGCGGCCTCCGCGCCCGAGGACCAGCTGATCGTCCTCGAGGACGCTTCGCCCGTCGAGGTGGCAACTCGACCCGAACGGTCACTGACTCTGTTGGTCGTGCACGAGGGGATCTCGGCCGCGTCGCTCCGGGAACTGGCCCAGCAGTATCTCGACGGGGGCAACGTGGCGGTCCTGCTCCTGCGTCGCGAGCCGTGGTGGGCGTGGCTCCGGAACCTGCCCGCTTCCATGCCGGCCACGCGGGAAGCAGGCCGAGAGTACCCCGGCGGGCCTCCTGCCAAGGGCGACGAACGCGACGAGGAGCAGGACACCACCACTCCCACGTGGTGAGCCGGGCGAGCTCAGCAGCGTCGGGCTCAGTCGCTGACCGGGCGCTCCGAACCCGCGGTGATCCACGAGTCCGGGAAGCGCAGCCCGAGTCGGCTCAGCTGCTCGGCCAACCGCTCGTCGTACGGCCGGTAGAACTCGCCCAGCCGTTCCCGCACCGCCGAGGTCATCCCCGGCTCCGGGTGCCGGCGGTTGACCAGGTAGTAGCCGCGGCGCAGCAGGCTCTTGGTTCGCCGGTGGTGGTGGAAGAAGGGCTCGGCGCGGCGGTTGATGCCGACGGCGATCTCCTGCAGCCGCTTGTGCCGGTACTGCGTCGTCCTGTTGTCCACCTCGAAGGTGAACCCCTCGACCTGATCGGTGTCCAGGTCCAGCCAGCCGCACAGGTCGTGGACCACGGTTCGCGGGTCGCTGGCGAACTTCTCGAAGAACACCAGCCGGAGCCGGTCGCCGAACTCTTCGGTCCAGTCGTCCAGCCACCGCGCGTAGCAGCCTCCGCCGAGACCCCAGAACGCCTGGTTCTCGATGTCACCATCGGTGCCGGCCCGATGCAGCTGCTGGCACCGGTCGACATAGTCCTCGAAGGTGAGTTCCTGGGGGATCCGCATCCGGCTCTTGACGAAACCGAACCACGACCAGCAGCGCTCGATCGGTGAGCGGAGGCTGACCACGACCCGGGTGTCGGGCGGGCACAGCTCCCGGATCCCGCGTGCCAGGGCGCGGCCACCGTAGAAGTACCCCGGCGTCGCCTCGACGGCGTACCGCTCATCGAGGCACCGGGCGAAGTGGCCGGTGTAGGTGTCGACCGGGGCCAGCGGTTCTCCGTACCGTAGCGGCGTGAAGTAGCGCGTCTCCTTCACGTCTGAGGTGCCCACCTCGGAGTGTTGGCCGAGATAGTGGAACATCGACGTCGTGCCGCCGCGGCTCACCCCCGCGATGAACAGGTTCGGGAGGCGACCCCGACCGTCCGTCGTCTCACCCGTCATGGGTTCGACCCGCGAGACGTCCGATGCATGGAGTCACCCCTCACTCCTACTCACTGCAGCCGGTCTGCGCAAGAGTTCGTCGAGCAGCGTCGGGCGTCTCGCCCCCCGCTGACGGGATCTGGTACCGCCGGCAGCGGAGCTCGGGGACCATCTGCCGCAGCTGGTCTCCGCGTCGGCATCGCCGGCCGACTTCTTCAGAGCGAAGTCGCTGGCCTGGACGCCGGGGGTCCGACGCCGCCCTCCTGCGCAGCCGCCTGCTCTGCCAGGACGGCGTTGCGGTACAGCGAGATCAGGGTGGGCACCAGCCAGAACATCTTGAACTCCATGCTGGAGAGGAGCAACACGCCGACGACGAGCCCGATGAGGGCACCGAGCGCGGCCGGGCGGTACTCGGGTGGGAGCTTCCATGCGTAGTAGGCGCTCGCTGCGAGTCCGAGCAGCAGCAGCACGAGTCCTGCGACGCCGGTCTCGACGGCGGCCAGCAGCGCCAGGTTGTGAGGCTGGTAGGAGCCCTCCTGGCCCGCGAGCACCCGCGCACCGGGCACGGCAGCCTGGGTCCCGGCGTACACGTCCGGGAACGTTCCCCAACCGGATCCGATCCCGCAGTACTCGCGGCAGCCCGCGAGGCCGACCTCCCAGATGTCCACGCGACCCGACGACGACGTCGTGGACTCGAAGGTCCGCTCGGCGAGGCCCAGCGGATGGGCGGTCCACACGAACACCGTGACGGCAGCACCGATCAGCAGGGAGACGGTCAGACCACGCCGAGTGCCGCGCGGCATCACGCACACCATCGTCAGGGCGACCGCTCCGGCGCCCAGGACCCCGGTGCGTGATCCGGTCATCAGCACCCCCAGCAGCATCAGCCCAGCGAGCAGGCTGTTGGGGAGGGGACGTCCCGGGTCTCGTGGGTTGAACGCCCGGTTGACCGTGATCGCGAAGGGAATCAACAGCGTGACCGCGAGGATGTTGGGACCCAGGAGCCCGTTGCCGAAGCGTCCGCCCTCGGCGATCGCGGCGCCGGTGTCGCCGGCCAGGCCCCCTTGGAACAGGAGCTGGTAGAGGCCGTAGCAGATGGCTGCTGCCGAACCGAGGATCAGCGCCGTCTCCGTGCGGCGGACGATCTCTCGGTCCGACGCACTCAACGCCACCAACAAGAACACCACGACCAGGCTCGACAGGACGGTCAGGCCGGTCAGGCTGGCGCTCCGGTCGATGCTCCAGAGGGCGGTGGCCACCGCCAGTCCGAGGAAGAGGGTCCAGATGGGCAGGAGTGCCGACAACCGAGGCGCGAACTGCCGACCCGTGATGAACTGCACGATCAGTCCGAGCCCGAGCAGCACACCCATCAGCGAGGACGCCGAGCCGAACGCGGAGGATCCCAAGGACAGGGCGCCCCCGAACGGGATGAGCGCCGTGTAGATCGGGAGGCCCACCCGGAGGGGTTCGCGCAGGCACGCGATCATCAGCAGCGCCACGAGAGGGGCTGCCAGGACCAGCGGCAGCCACCCCGTCACCGGTCACCTCCGGACCGGCCCGGAGAGTAGCCCTCCGCGACGACATCCCAGTACTCCGACGTGAACGGCATGCCGCACAGGTCGTCGGCACTCACCGTCCACAGCTGGCCGCGCCCCTCCGCCCGCGTGTTCTGCAGCTTGAGGGCGGTCGCCCCCCCGGAGTCGCCGATGTAGAACCCGTAGTCCTGGAGTGCGTGAGCGATCACCAGAGCCTCCGGGTCGAGGTCCTCCTCCTCGAGGTCGACCGACGGCTTGATCCGTAGACGCAGGCCTTGAGGCGGGATGGCGGGGTCGGAGCCGTGGTAGTCCCCGTCCGACCCCACCATCGGGAACACGTGCCGATCGGCGACCTCGGGGCCCGAGGACCCTTTGAGCACGTGCCCGATGTCGCCCGCCCGGACGTCATCGAGCTCCACCGCCATGGTCGCTCCGTTGTTGCCGCGGTGGGTGCCGCGGTTGCGGGGGTCGTCCGATCGGCCGGTGTCCACGTGCAGCCCGTTGGAGTCCAGGTACGTGACCGTGGCACCGGTCGCCGACCACACGTCGCGGTCCGGGTCGTACTGAGCACCGGACAACGCGACGACGTAGCCCTTGCCCCGGTCGTAGACGGTCATGTTCCCGTCGGTGTTCCTGCCCGACTCCGCCCCGCCCGGAATCCGCAACCGCTCCAGCTCCGCGAAAGGTTCCGGCAGGCCTTCGACGTCGTACTCCGGGTCGCCGGGACCCGCGTCGTACACGGGCTGCCCCCAGTGGCTGTGCCCGGCGCCAGCGAGCGTCAGGCAACCCCGCCCGCTCTCGGGCCCGGTGCGCAGGTAGTCGAGGATCAGGTCGCCGGCGGGGTCCAGCGGCACATCTGCGGGCAGCGACGTGTTCCACCACGAGTCCGCGTGGAACGCCCGGTCGCTAGGGTGGGCAGTGCCAGGCGTGCTGGGTGTCGATGTCGATCCGCCGGACTCGTCGGCGGTCATGTCAGAGGCGAGGAGTCCCGCTGCCACGACCATGAGCGTGGCCATCACCGACCACGCGATACGCCGCCGCTCTGTCGGGATCGACCTCCCCCTTCGCCAGGAGTCGTCTGCGAGGAGTTCAATGGCGAGACGGGCTGCTCGGTCTCACTCAACGCACTCGACCTCGACCCACTCGACATGATATCGGCCGGGAACCGGGGCGGCTACGGTTTCGATCAGGCAAACTCACTGGCGGGGACCCGACCTGCCATCGCCCGCGAGGAGCGCTGATGAGCGGAGACAACCGGCGGTTGAAGGTGTTGTCCGTCGTGGGTGCGGGGCGAAGTGGCACGACGGTGCTGGCCAGCATCATGGGCGAGGTGGAGGGCATCACGAGCGCCGGCGAGCTGCGGTGGTTGTGGGAGCGTGGCGTGGGTGAGGAACGGCCGTGCGGGTGCGGACACCCGCCGTCGACCTGCCCGGTGTGGAGCCCGGTGGTCGAGGCCACCCGGCAACGGCTCGCCGCTGGCACACCGCCACGGACCATCTCCGACCTGGTCGCCGCCCAGCACGAGCTCAAGCGGCGTACCGGCTTTCCCCGTGTTCTCCGCACTCTCCGCGACGACCGCTCGGCCCCGTGGTCTGCGCTGCGGCTCGTGCGGGAGAACGTCGGGGTGGCGTGTCGGACCCTGGCCACCACGACCGACGCTGCTGTCGTCGTCGACACCTCCAAGCGCCCGCTGGATGCCGCAGTCATGGCGGGGATCCCGGGGATCGACACCTACGTGCTCCACGTCGTCCGGGACGCGCGCGCGGTCGTCCACTCCTGGCGCCGGGCCAAGACCTTCACCACGGCGGGTGCGACCCGCACGATGGGCACGCGCGGCCTGACCTCCACGGTGCGCCGGTGGAGCGGCAACGCCGTCTACGCCGAGCTGCTTCGACACCGGCTCGCCACCGACCGGTGGCTGCACCTGCGCTACGAGGACTTCGCGGACCACCCGCGCGAGGCCATCGAGTCGGTTCTGGCCTTCCTCGGCGAACCGGGCTCGGCACCGTTCGTGGACGACCACACCGCCCGGCTCCGCCCCAACCACATCGTGGCCGGGAACCCCAGCCGGTTCACTACCGGAGATGTGAGCATCCGCCCCGACGATGCGTGGCAGCGCGAGATGCCGCTCCGGGACCAGCGGTTGGTGGCCACGATGACGCTCCCCCTCCTGCTGCGCTACGGCTATCTCCCCCGCCCGGGTGACGCGGAACGAAACCCCTGAACCGTTGCGGTCGTCCACGCCCCGGCGTATAAACGCAGGACGGCTGGGAAGCGCCTCCCCGGGGCGAGGACGGGCACATGGCGATGATCGAGGGGACGAACACTCTGCCGAACCTGCTCGTCGTCGGGGTGCCCAAGGCGGGGACGGGATCGCTGTTCGCCTACCTGTCACAACACCCGGACGTCTGTCCCGCCGACGAGAAGGAGGTCGGCTACTTCAACTACTTCAACCCGCGCCGGCACACCGGTCCGGTGCCGCCGCTGGCGGACTACCGGCGTCACTTCGCACACTGGAACGGTGAGCGCTACGCCTTCGAGGCCACCCCGACCTACTCCTACGGCGGGCGGCCGGTCATCGACGCGATCCAGCGAATCCTGGACCGGCCGAGGATCATCCTGATCCTGCGCAACCCGGTCGATCGGTTGTGGTCGGCCTACACGTTCCAGCGCGAGCTCGGCAACCTGACCGACTTTCCGTCGTTCGAGGACTATCTCGCGGCGTGTCGAAGGCGGCGGCGCGACGGGAGCGACCTGGTCCCGCACGACCACCTGCACGGGCTCTACATCGGCTATTACGGGGACTACGTACCGCTCTGGCTGGATGCCTTCGGTGACGACATCCGGGTCATCTTCACCGAGGAGCTGCACCACGATCCCGTCACAGTCGTCGGCGGCGTGTTCGGCTGGCTGGGCCTCGATGGGGACACGGCGGCCTCCCTCGACCTCGCGCCCCGCAACCGCACGAACCATCCACGAAGCGTCCGGGCCGCTCGGGCGGCCTACTCGGTCAAGCGCCTTGCCGAGCGACACCAACGGTTGCCGCTCCGGATCCGCGAGCCGTTGCGGAAGGTCTACCAGCGCGCCAACTCAGGGCGCGCGCCGAAGTCGATGAGCCCGGAGCTGCGCCGCGAGGTCGAGGCGCTCTACCGCGAGTCCAACGAGCGGACCGCCGCCGCCCTGCGCTCGCGGGGATACCAGGACCTGCCGAGCTGGTTGACCGCCTCCGCCGCCGTCGACTGAGCTGCGGTGCCGGTCAGCGGACCAGCCGCCCGATCACGGGTAGGTGGCACAGCTCGGGGAAGGTGTCGGCAAGCTGCAGTGTCCTTCGGCTGCCGAAGAGGACGACCGCGGATCCGAGGGTCGCAGCCATCACGCTCCACACGATGCCCGGCGATGCCACCACGTCCAGCAGCCACAGGGCTGCGGTGCAGCCGAGGATGATGAGGTAGCTCGACCAGCACTCCCGGGGTATGAAGCCGGTGTGGATGCTCCGCCGCAGCGCCCACTGGTTGATGAGGTTCTGGCTGATGAGTGCGGCACAGTTGGCGATGGCGATGCCGACGGCTCCGAGCTCCTCGGCAAGGGCGAAGCACAACCCGATGTTCAGGCACGCCATGAACAGGTTGACCCCAACCAGCAGTCGGATCCGGCCGCACACCTGCAGGGTGTAGACGTTGAATCCGAACACCACGTTCAGGTAGTAACCCACGGCCAGGATCGACAGCACCGGCACCGAGTCGGCGTACCTGCTGCCGAACAGCGTGATGGTCGTGGCCGAGGCGAGCGGTCCGGTGAGCGCGAAGATCGGGAAGGTGAACACCGCGACGAACGCCGCCGTGTGCCAGTAGGTGTGCCGCAGCTCGTCGATCTCGTCGCGGGCGTGCATCCGGGCGATCATCGGCAGGAAGAGCGTCGCGAAGGACGTGGTGATCGCCGTGTTGAGCCGCGCCACCCCGAAGACGGCACGGTAATCGGCGACCTCGGTCACGGCGTGGTGCAGCGCCAGCACCATGACTCCCCCGACCTTCATCGACAGCAGCGCCAGCTCCCCGGTGATCAGTGGGACGGAGAACGCGAAGACCGCCCCGAAGGGCAGGATGACGTTCCGGGGGTCGAACTCCCTCCACAAGCCCCGCTCGTGGAGGGCATGGGCGAAGAGCACCACGTACAGCAGGATCCCGGCGATGCTCGCGAGGAGGTAGCCCACCGCCAGGAGCATGACGTCACCGCCGGTCAACCACAGGACCAGCACCACCACGAGGCGGAGCCCCGGTGCCAACAGGTACTTGCGGACGAAGATCGCTCGAGGCTTGGTGAACACCGCGAAGAGCGACACGAACACCTGGTCCAGAGCCTCCAACGGCGCGACGAACACGAGAACCAGTACCAGCCGGACGGCGGTGTCCCCCTGGACGGCGGAGCCGAGCAGCTCGTCGCTCCACAGGTAGAGGACCGCGATGATCGGGACGCTGGTGACGACGATCGTCCCGACGGCGAGGAACATCGCCCCGAACATCCGCGGGTAGTCGCCCTCCTCCTCGTAGCCGGCCATGAACCGGCTCAGCAGTCGCCCCTGCCCCAAGCTGAGAAGGATGCGACCGGCGCCCGCCAGGGTCAACGCGTACTCGAACGCGCCGTACTCGGCCTTGGACAAGGCGCGCACCAGGATGACGCTGGTCGCCATGCCGATGAACAGCGCCAGCACGCGGCCCAGCACGAGCAGGATCGAGCCGCGGACATGACGACGGCTTACCTCGCCGGCTGCCGAGCCCTCCTCGACCTCGTGGAGTTCTTCCGCGCGGCGCTCGGTCTGCTCGACGGAGCGGCGATTGCTCCCCCACGCTCCCAACATCGCGGCGAGTCAGCGTCCGGGGGCGGCGCTCGGCGCCGCCTCGTCGAGGCGCCACCATCCCGCAGGACTCTCCCGTTCCAGCGTGCGGATCGCCTCGGGAACGTTCGTCTCGGTCGAGGTCGGGTCGTCGTAGGGGGCGATGACGAGCTTCACGTTGTCGACGCGGCCCGGCGGACGGTCCTCCAGTCCGTACTTCGACCCGATGGCCAACGGGACGGTGTTCGCCACCTCGCCCAGGGCGACGGCCCTGGTGCTCAACGTGTCGTCGATCAGCACGCTCCAGGACGCACCCGTTCGGGCGCAGCCGATCCGGTGCCACGCGTCGTCGGGGATCACCGCAACGCTGGCCACTGGGACCTCCGCCCCGCTCGTCCCGTTGGCGGTGCACCTCACGCCACCACTCGGCAGGACCTCGAGCTTGAACTCGCCTGGACTGGTGTAGCCGATGCCCTTGCGGACCACGTCGTAGGTCTCACCCGGACCCGGGAACTCGTCGAACCGGACCCACGCCGAGACCAGGAAGTCCCGGTTCCCCGGGTTGATCTCCGGAACGGACGGCACCTGGATCCAGGAGCCGCGCTGCACGAAGGTGTACGACGTCCCGTACCGGCCCGGCAAACCCGTCACCGCGGCTCCCTCGATGATCCCGTCGTTGCCGTTGCCGGAGCTGTCGGCCGCCACGAACGGGGGAACCACGCCGGCCGGTCTGTCCGGGGCGCCCGGCGCGGGCAACTCGTTGACCAGGAGCCATGCACCTCCTGCCACCAATACCGGCAGCACGCCCGCCAATATCGCCTTCACCGCGGCACCCTCCCGGACGAGTCGGGTCGGTCCATTCGGGCCTGCCCTCCCGATGCCCCGAGTCCACTTCGCCACTGGTCCGGAGTCAAGTGGTCCACGAGAAAAGATTCCCGGGCTGCCCGAGCGCCGGTGCAGGACGGCTCTGGCTTCCTGGCATGGCCACGTCGCAGACCCGACGAGGAGGCGACGGCATGCGCGACGTCCCGCGTCACCGGTCGACGATGGCCCGTGGACCTCGTTCACCCCGTTCATCTCGTCACCGACCGGGTCCGGCCGCGGCTTCGCGCAGCACTCGCCAGGCGGCGCGTACGTCCGCGAGCGTCCGCCCGTGCTGCACCTTGCGCAGCGCGTCGCCGACCCGTACTGCCCGTCGGGACCTGACCCGGACCAGGGCCGCTTCGGCCCGGGTGAGCCTGGCCGCCAGCTCCTCGGCGCTGGCGTCGACCAAGTGCGGTCGTCGGTCGACGTCCAGGGAGAGCTCCGGCGCGTCCAGACGGCGCCGGCCGAGGTCGGTCCCGGTCGCGATCCCGGCGTGGTCCCAGGGAAGCGGCGGTGGGCGGGACCCGTTCGGGTCGGCGTCGTAGCCGAGGAACGCCGCCAGCCCCCCGATCCGTCGGAGCTCACGACAGTCGTCGACGTCGACCGTCGCGGACCAGGCGTCGGCCCTGCTGGGGTCGACCGGGTCGGAGGTCACCGTGCTGCCCTCGACCGTCCGGGGTGCGCCCTTCTCGCGCTGCACGCGGTGGTGCTCCGTCACCTCAACTGCCCAAGGCTCGCCGAGGAAGGTGAGCAGCCGGCGCAGCACCGGCTCGCCGTCCTGCACCAGGTCCTCGTACCGGCACAGCGCGAACCGGTCCCCCAGCGCGATGCCACCTCGCAGCAGGTCCCGGTTGGTGTCCGACCAGTACGTCACGGCCTCGGCGAAGCCGTAGTGGAACCGTCGGCGGAGCGAGGAGGCGGCCGCGCCCGGGTGCCGGACGATGCCGACGAACGCGGCATCCGGGAATATCCGACCCATCTGCTCCATGTGCGAGGTGTGGAACGGGGTCTTCTCCCCCCAGCGGGACTTGCCCTGCTCCGCGGCGTACCGGCTGAACATCTCGTCGTAGAAGCGCCGCAGTCGCTGGTCCAGCTCGGCCTCGGTCCACCCCAGTCGCTCGTACCAGCCCTCACCGAACTTCCACTCGGGGATCCGCTTGGTCGCGCTCACTGCGCCCATGAACCCGGTCTCCGGCGGGACGGCGATGTGTGGATGGCTGTCGAGGATCAGCCGAAGCATGGTGGACCCCGAGCGCATGGAACCGACGACGAAGATCGGCCCTCCTCGGTCGGCGGTCACGCGCGCGCTCCCGCGACGACACTCCTCGCCCGGCGGACGACCTGGAAGGCCCGGCCGGTGCGGACCGGCAGGTAGGGTCGCGCCGCCTTGATCCGTAGTGCGCGCACCCCGTTGGACCGATAGAGGCCGACGCGTGGCAGCGCGTAGACGTCGATCGCCTCCGGGCCCTCCGGGAGGGCGAAGGCGTGGCTGTAGCCGGCCTTCGCCGCGGCGGCGCGCACGTGGGGGGCGTGCCTGCCGCGCGGATACGCCAGGAGTCGGACGGACCGGTTCAACACCGACTCCAGCAGCTCCCGGCTGTCGCGGAGGTCTGCGAGGCACTCGGCGTAGGTCAGGCGGGTGAGGTCGGCGTGCCGGCTGCTGTGGGACTCGAAGGTGACACCGTCGTGCTGCATCTCGCGCACCTGGTCGACGGTCAGGGTCTCCGACTCGTACGGCGGCGGGGTGTCGATCCAGTCGACCTCCTGACCGGCCTCGGTCAGGGTCTGCGCGACCAGGAAGACCGTGGCCGGCAGGGCGTGCCGGGCGAGGACGGGCCAGGCGTGGTCGTACAGGCTCGCGAAGCCGTCGTCGAAGGTCAGGGCGACCGCTCCGCGGGGCAGCCTCCCGGCTGCACTCATCCGAGCGACGGCCTCGCGGAGCGGCAGCACCTCCCGGTTGCGGGTGATCCAGGCGCAGTGCTCGGCGAACGTGCCGGGGTGCATCGACAGCGGTGACGTCCATTCCGGGTTCACCGCGTGGTAGCACAACACGGTCATCGCCGGCTCCGCCGGGCCGCCTGATCGTAGAGGTCGCTGATCGCGCGCGCATTGGCGGCGCCCGAGAACATCGCCTCGGCCCGGTTCCGGGCCGCGCCCCCCATCCTGCGAGCCGCGTGCGGATCCTCGAGCAGTGTGCGGAGCGCATCGGCCAACTGTCTGGGCGACCTCGGTGGAACCACGAAGCCGGTCTCCCCGTGGAGCACGATGCGTCCGACGTCTCCGACGTGGGTGGCCACGACGGGCAGGCCGGCGGCCATCGCCTCCAGCACGGAGAGCGGCATCGCCTCCCACCACGAGGGAAGGCAGAAGACGTCGGCGGACGCGTACACCTCGGGCATCTCCTCCGGCGGCCGGGTCCCGAGCAGCACGGCGTGCCCCTCCGCCGCGTCGAGGACCGGCTCCGCCGCCTCGGGCCCCTCGTCCGGGACGCCGCCCACCAGGCACAGCTCGTGGTCCACCCCTTCGCGCGCCAGCGTCCGAGACGCCTCGATCAGGTCGAGCACCCCCTTGCGTGGCGTGAGCAGGCCGACGTACAGCACCCGCGGGCGCATGACCGTATGCCCGCGCGACGGGCTGAACCGCGAGGTGTCCACACCGTTCAGGACCAGCCGCACACGCTGGTCGCCGAGGACGTCCGCCAGCGCCACCTGCCCGGCGGTCCAGACCGCCACCACCAGGGCGGCCGGGCTCATCGCCAGGCGGGTGACCCACCGTGCCCGCCGGGTTGTCAGCCAGGTCTCGATGTTGCCGCCGTGCGCGTGCACGATCACCGTGCAGCCACGGAGCCGGCCGGCCAGCGCGAGCAGACCGGCACGCAGGACGGTCACGGTGGGCGCCAGGGCGGAGTTGATGTGCACGATGTCGTGCCCCTTCGCACGCCGCCACACGGCAAAGGCGTCCCGGACCGTCCGCGAGACGTTCCCGGCGGACAATCGGCCACCCTCGGGAGTCCCGGCGTGGGCGACGTTGAGGAAGGAGACGACGTGGAGCCGGGAGAGCTCCCCGGTCGAGAGGTCCCGGAGGAACGTGGGGATACCACCGCGATCAGGAGGACCCTTTCCCACCAACAGGACCCGGTTCATCGCCGCTCCCTACAGCCGCGTCGTGACTTGTCACGCTAGCCGTGCCGGACGGGAACCGGAAGTCATTCCGCGAGGGCGACGTACTCCTTGAAGACCCGGTCGGCTCGAGCGAGCAGCACCTGGGTCCGCGGCCGGAGCAGCTGGCGCCGCACCTCCTCCTTCCTCGCCTCCCGCTCGGCCGACGGCCGACCGACGTGGGTCTCGACCACCTCCCCGCGGCACTCCTGCCGGTTCATCTCCTCCACGAGGGCGAGCGCGGCCGCCTCCGCCTCCGGGTCGCGGGTGAACCGCGCGAAGCTCGTCCCGAACCGAGCGTTGACCCGCTCCGTGACCTTCCCGAAGTCGGAGATCACCTGGGTGAAGGGCCCCACCACGAAGCCGTCCCGGGCCGGCCAGGCCGTCCGGTAGAAGTCGAGGTACTCAACCAGTGCGTCGTCGGGGGTGAGGGTGGGTCTGCGGATCAGGTAGGAGGTGACGGCATCCGCGGGTTGCCGGATCAGCACGAGCGTGGGCAGCCCCATCCGCACCGCCCGCAGCACGTGTGCGCCTCCGTGGAGGTGCCGACCGATGTGGAGGTCGGGCCCGTTGGCGACCTGGAACGCGGCCACGCTGTAGGTGTTGCCGGAGCGGAGGAATCCGTCGATCACGATGGCGGTGTGCTTGTCCGCCAGGGTGCGGCGCTTGGCGGGACGCACGCGCATCGCGGCGTCCCAGACGTACGGCGTGCGCGCGATCGGACGCCGGGCGTGATGGCGGAGCCGGTCCAGGGACCGTCGAAGGCTCACGGGCTACAACCTAGTGGCCGGCGCCGCGCCGCGGCGAGGAGACCGGGGTCGACCCCTCACCGTCGGGGTACAGGGAGCGGCCGATCCCGCACGCCGTGCCCCACTTGTTGCCGCGGACCCGTTGATCCGCGGACAGTCGAAGATCTGCCCGGGGTGGTCGCGCCTGGACGCTCGAAAGGGCGTCGGTGCTTGTGGTCGATCGAGGCGGTGGCGGGAACGGCCGCGAGGGCGCAGGCGCCGAGTCCAGCTCGGACGAGGTCGCGTCGTGAGAGCGAGCGCATGGCGGTGTATTTCGTCGAGAGGGTGCGATAACGAGCCAAGACGCGCGCCACAGTATGGGTACCCGGCCGGACGTGGCGAACCGCGGCCATTGCCGGTCAGTGCGACCCTTTCTACCATCGGCAGAGACCGTAGGGATTCGAGAGGCGCGCCATGGAAGATCCCGAGCTCGTCACCGTCGTCGTCCCGGCATGCAACGAGGACCGCTTCATCGGGGCGTGCTTGTCCTCGATCCGCGAGCAGGAGTACCCGCGACTGCAGGTCATCGTCGTGGACGGCCCGTCGACCGACGCGACCGCGGACGTGGTGCGGGCGCACATGCGTGAGGACGAGCGCGTCGAGCTGGTCCACAACGACCGCCGCAACATCCCGTCGTCGCTCAACCTCGCGCTCGCTCGGGCACGGGGCCGTTGGCTGGTCCGCGTCGATGCTCACTCGACGGTGCCGCCGGCCTACGTGCGCACCGCGGTCACGCGCCTCGCCGAGGACTCGTGGGGCGGCGTGGGCGGCCGCAAGGACGGCATCGGCCGCACCCCCGCAGGACGGGCGATCGCGGTCGCGATGTCCAGCCGGCTGGCGGTCGGCAACTCGACGTACCACTTCGGTACGCGAGCGCGGGAGGTCGACCACCTCCCGTTCGGCGCCTACCCGGTGGACCTCGTCCGCAGCCTCGGCGGCTGGGACGAACGCCTGACAGCGAACGAGGACTTCGAGTTCGACTACCGGCTCCGCCAGGCCGGCCACCGGTTGCTGTTCGACCCGGGCATGGCGATCCGGTGGCACTGCCGGCAGTCGGTGCCGGACCTGTTCCGCCAGTACCAGCGCTACGGGAGGGGCAAGCTCGACGTGGCACTGCTGCATCCGGACTCACTTCGTCCGCGTCACCTCGCGCCACCCCTGTTCGTCGTCTACCTCGTCGGCGCCGTGCTGGTCGGAGCGCGGCGGCCGCTACGGGCGCAGGCGATGCTGGCGCCATACCTGGCGGCGCTGGCGATCGAGTCGGCCAGGCTGGCGTCGCGACTGGACCGCCCTGCCGAGCGGCTGCGGGTGCCCGTGGCGATCGCGGCGATGCACACCGCCTGGGGAATCGGGTTCTGGTCTGGCCTCTGCCGTCGCCTGGTGACCGGACGCGGCGGGAGCTCGCACGAGACGATCGTCCGGGGACCAGGCAAAGACATGCCGCGCTAACTGTTGCAAGCGATGTCCCGGGCGTAAGGTCGGGCTATCGGGGCACACAAACGGGGAGAACTGTGTGTGGACGACAACCAGCCCAGAGAGCGATGGTCCGAGGGTCAGCGTCGTCGTGCATGCCCGCAGGGCCCTCTTCCTGGAGACGCTGACCAGGGCCCTCGTCGACCGGGGGGACGTCATTTTGGCGGCCAGCCGCGATCCGCTGGAGGTTGCCGCCCTGGTGTGCCTGCACGGACCGGACGTCTGCATATTGGACGCGTCCGAGGATTCGGCGTGGCTGGAGGCGGCGCACAGCGTGCGCGATCGGGCGCCGGACGTGAAGCTCCTGGTCCTCTGCGCCGAGGCCCCGGAGCCGGTCCGCCGTGCCTACGCCGACGAGGTGGTCGACGCTGCAGTCGAGCGTGGCTGTACGTTCGGACAGCTGGATGCCGCGCTGTTCCGCACGGTGCTGGGATTCCGCTCTCCGCCGGATGTGGTCTGGTCACCGGCGCCCGACACCGGCCCGACAACGTTGCTGACCGTCCGGGAGCGCGAGGTCCTCGAGCGGCTCGCCGGGGGCGCGACGACCTGCGCCATCGCGGAAGCGCTCGACATCTCGCCCCACACCGTCCGTTCCCACGTGCAGAGCGTGATGCGCAAGCTCGAGGTGCATAGCCGGGGCAGAGCGGTGAGTGTCGCCCTCACCAGGAACCTGGTCGAGGCTCGAGCCGGCTAGCCATGGCTCGCACCCCGCCGGGTGACGGCACGGTCAACATCCTCGTGATCGCCGGGAACCGGATCTTCGCGGACGTCCTGGCCCTGCGCCTGCGCGAAGAGCCGCAGGTGGGCGCCGTCGCGGTGACCGGGTCGGTCCAGGAGGCCAGAGAGGTCGCACTCGCGATCCGTCCCGAGGTGCTGCTCATCGAGGGCGATGGACGCGACTACTCGCCACTGCAGCTGATTGCCGAGCTCCCCGGACCGGCTGTCCGGCCGGCGGTCCTGATGCTCTCAGGCAGTCGCGAGCCCGGGACCATCGTCACCGCGTTCGAGTCCGGGGTGCGCGGCTGGGTGACGACCGACGCGAGCTTCGCGAGCCTGTGGCGGGCGATCCGCGAGGTGCTCGACGGCCACATGGTCCTGTCGCCGTCGGTGGTCGAACCGGTGATCGATCGCCTCGTCGCGGCTCTGCGGAACGAGAACCCGGTCTCGTCGCGGCGCGACTTCGTGGCAGAGCTCAGTCCCCGCGAGTACGAGGTGCTCCGGTGCCTGGTGCAGGGGTTGAACAGGAAGGAGATCGCCGCCCGGCTCTACCTGTCGGTGAATACCGTGAGTACGCACGTGCAGCACCTCCTGCGACATGCTGACGAGCACACCACGGTGGCCCTGGTCGCCGCCGCCCGTGAGCTCGGCGTCCCCGGAATGGACCACGATCCGTAGGCTGGTCCGACGTCAGCGTCTCCTGACGCGACGCCCATGTCCTCGCCGGCCACGCGGGCATGCAGCGTGGCGGTGATGTCGTCAGGACGCGT
>FSTU01000463.1_pt1 | contig 18208 bp, 7 predicted proteins | sample 1637111 | NCBI WGS metagenome assembly FSTU01 (sample SAMEA3914819, study PRJEB12502) | metagenome | biome: forest; material: soil | place: Canada | collected 2010-06-26 | depth 0.3 m | reverse complement strand
TGAGCCCGGACCGCCACCTTCCGGAGCGGTCGTCAGATATGTCGGACCGGTTCCGGGCGCCACCCGAAGCGCCCGGGACCGGTATCGGCAAGGGGGCAGTACATGCAGGCCAGGCACGGTGCACGAGTCGAGAGGTCGACCACCCGCGTGACGTCGGTGGTCGTGAGTTTCGCGCTGGCGGTGACTGCCGGCCTGGTGGCGATCCTGGCCGCGCCACCGACCGCTACCGCCGCCGTCGCCCCGCCGGACTTCCTGTCCACACTGGCCGGTCCGTCCCAGGCGGCGATGTACCCCTCGGGCGCCGATGTCGACCGCGTCAACGACCGGCTGGTCGTCGCCGACACCGGACGGGACCGGATCCTCTTCTACAGCCTCGACGGCACCAAGCTCGACGGCGGCTTCGGTTCCTACGGGACCGACCCCGGCCAGTTCGCCAGCCCGCGCGACGTGACGATCGACGGCGCCGGCAACATCTACGTCGCCGACGCCGAGAACAACCGGATCCAGGCCTTCGACTCCACCGGCAACTTCAAGTGGCAGAAGGGCGGCACCGGCACCGGCAACGAGACCCTCAACACCCCGATCGGCGTCACCTGGGACCCGCAGTACAACATCCTGCTCGTCGCATCGACCGGCCAGTCGCTGATCAAGGCCTGGGACGCGAACGGCGTCTTCAAGTGGAAGTCGCCGACCGGTGATTCCCTCGACGCGCACGCGATGCGGGACGTCTCGCGTGGGCCTGACGGTCGGCTCTGGGTCACGGCGTACAAGGAGCACCAGATCAAGGTGTACGACGTCAACGCGACGACCGGGAACATCGGCCCGACCCAGTTGACGCCCGTGTGGGTGCTGGGGACCGGTGGGCCGCTGGTCGGCGACTGGACCAACCAGCTGAACTTCCCCTACAACGTGGTGTTCTCGCCCGCCGGCGACACCGTCTACGTCTCCGACACCGGCACCGGCCGGGTCGCCCGGTGGGACATCAGCGGCGCGCAGCCCCAGTGGCTGCCGCCGTGGGGTGGCCGCTGCAGCGTGCACCCCCAGCCGTGCGCGGACCCGCCGGGTGACCCCGGCTTGTTCAACCACCTCCGCCGCGTCGCGATCGACAAGGACGGCAACGTCTACGCGGCCGACTTCTGGGGTGCCGGGTTCTGGGTCTTCGGGCCGAACGGCGACGTGCTGCGCAACATCGAGGGCGCGGATGCCCCGGCCCCGGGCGTGGCCGAGCCGTACTCCGTCGACGTCGCGCCGAGCGGCCAGGTCTACGTGATGGACCGTCTCAACCACCGCATCGAGCGCTTCCAGAGCAACGGCACCTACGTCGACAAGGTGGGTGCCCGCGGCACCCAGCCCGCGACGTTCTCCTGGCCCGAGGGCGTGACCGTGGCGCCGAACGGCCGGGTGTGGGCGATCGACACCCGCAACGACCGGATCGAGGACTTCCCCGCCGACCTGACGACGACGCCGACCGTGCAGTCCTACGGGAGCACCGGCACCGCCGTCGGCGAGTTCACCTACCCGGAGGGTGCCGACGTCGCGCCCAACGGAGTGGTGTGGGTGGCCGACACCCGCAACGACCGGCTGCAGAAGTACGACCCCGTCGCCCAGACCTTCTCCAAGATCGGCTCCCTGGGCTCCGGCCCCGGACAGTTCGACAAGCCGATGGGCGTGGCCGTCACCGCCAATGCCGTCTTCGTGGCCGACACCGCCAACAACCGCGTGCAGAAGCTCGCGCTCGACGGCACCCCCGTCGCGTCGTTCTCGACCGGCCTCAACGGGCCCGAGGGGATCGAGGTCGCTCCCGACGGCACCGTCTGGGTCGCCGACACCCAGAACAGCCGGCTCGTCCACCTCTCGGCCGCCCTGACCGACCTCGGTGACGGGTTCGGCTCCCTGGGCACCGGCGACACCCAGTTCTTCGACCCGCACGACCTGGCGTTCGGCAACGACAAGATGTACGTCGCCGACACCTACAACAACCGGGTCCAGGTCTACTCGATGCCCGGCCCGGTCGAGCCCCCGCCGACCGCCCTGACGCCGTCGTACACCGGCCAGATCTCCGACCCGGGCGGCCACGCACCGGTCTACCCCGCGGGCATCGCGGTCGTCGACGGCACCTGGTACGTCGCCGACTCCGGCGGCAGCCGGGTCGTCACGCTCGACCCGACCACCGGTGCGGTCAGCCCGGTCTCGGCGACCGGGTCACTGACCGACCCGCGTGACCTCGAGCTCGACGCCGCCGACCCGACGGCGCTGTGGGTCACCGACACCGGCGGCAACCGGATCGTGCACCTCGCCCGCACCGGGCAGCAGATCGGCACTCCGCTGAGCAACCTCAACCAGCCCTACGGCCTGGCCAATGACGCCACGCGCGTCTACGTCGCCAACACCTACGGCAACTCGGTGAAGGCGTACAACCGCAACGGCACCGTCGCGTGGACGCAGACCACCTGCAGCAACATCGCGTTCTCACGGCCGCGCGACGTCGGGCTCGCCGACAACGGACAGATCGCGGTTGCCGACACCGACAACGGCCGGATCGCGATCCTCGACGCGGCCACCGGCAACTGCGTGAGCACGTTCGGCACGGCAGGCACCGGCACCAACCAGTTCAAGTCACCGCGCAGCGTCACCTCCGACGGGTCCGGCGGGCTCTGGGTGGCGGACGCCCTCAACTACCGGATCAAGCACGTCTCGATGACAGGTACAAACCTCGGCACCCCCGTGGGGACGTACGGCGAGGGTGCCCAGCAGTTCCGATCCCCGCACTGCGTCTCCCGGATCCCGGGCAGCACCCAGGTCGCGGTCTGCGACACCTTCAACTTCCGGATCAGCGTGTACGACGGCGCCGGCGCCACGCCGACGTACGTCCGGACCATCGGTGGGACCAAGCCGACCAACGGCGGCTTCAACGGCCCGTTCGCCGTGGCCTACGGCCCGGACGGCTCGCTGTACGTGGCCGACTGGTTCAACCACCGGATCCAGAAGTTCAACGCCAACGGGCAGTTCGTCACCTCGTGGGGTGGCTACGGCCCGCAGGACGGCTCCCTGATCTTCCCGCGCGGCATCACCGTCAGCGCGGGCGGCGAGGTGGTCGTCACGGACAGCGAGAACAACCGCATCGACTTCTTCAGCTCGAGCGGTGCGTTCTCGCGGTCGGTCAAGCCGACGTCCGGCTCGGCGCTGAGCCGCCCGCACCAGACCGCGGTCGCCTCCGACGGCAGCATCTGGGTCGCGGACACGCTCAACAACCGGGTCCTGCACCTGTCGTCGACCGGCGTAGTCCTCGCCACGGTCGCGATCGGTGGCACCGCCACGGGCGGCAGCAAGCCCGAGGGCGTCGCGATCGACACGGACGGCACGATCCTGGTGTCGAACACCGGGAACAACCGGGTCGAGCGCTACTCGGCCGCGGGCTCGCTGATCGGCACCGTCGCGGCCAACGGCACCGGCGCCAGCCAGGTGAAGAAGCCCGGTGGGCTCCTGGTGACCGGCACCGGCACCTCGCGCCGACTGTGGATCGCGAACGCCGGCAACAACCGGGTCACGGTCCTGGACAGCACCAACGCCGTCGAGGCCAACTTCGGCTCCGCCGGCTCCGGCGACGGCCAGCTGTCGAACCCGCGCGGCGTCGCCTTCGACCCGACGAACAAGAAGATCGCGGTCGCCGACTTCGCCAACGACCGGATCTCGCTGTGGAACCCGTTCGGCAACCCGCCGCCGCCCGACACGACGAACCCGACCGTCGGGTTCACGGCTCCGGCCAGCGGCGCCTCGTTGCCCGCGGGCACGGTCGCCGTCACGGGCACTGCCGCCGACAACACGTCGGTCGCCGGGGTCGCGGTCGCGGTGCAGCGGTCGTCCGACAACCTGTGGCTCCAGCCGAACGGCACCTGGGCAGCCGGCCAGCAGTACGTCGACGCGACCCTCGCCGAGGCCGGCGCGCCCAGCACCACCTGGTCCCTCTCCTTCAGCGCGTCGATCGCCGGGAGCTACTCGATGACCGCCCGGGCCACGGACCAGGCGGCCAACACCGCTCAGGCGACCCGGAGCTTCAGCGTCGCCGCCGCCGACACGACCGCGCCGGACGGTGCGATCACGGCGCCGGCGGTCAACGCGGTCGTGCCACCTCCGACGGTGACGGTCAGCGGCACCGGGACCGACAACGTGGGCGTCGCCTCGATGGCGCTCCTGGTCAAGGACCGCGACACCGGCCTCTGGCTCCGCAACGACGGCACGTGGGGATCGACGACGGCCAACGCCCAACGCCTTGCCACGCTCGCGTCGCCCGGTGCGACGAGCACGGGCTGGACCCTCGACATCCCGCTCGGTGCCGGCAACTACACGGTCACGGCGCGGGCCCGCGACGCCGCCGGCAACCAGGACGCGACACCCGCCTCGCTGCAGTTCTCGGTCCGGGTGGCCGACTCGGTGGCACCGGACGGCACGATGACCAGCCCGGCCAACAACGCCACGGTCCCGATGGGTGCGGTCCCCCTGACCGGCAACGCCACCGACAACACCGGGGTCGACGCCGTCCTCATCGCGATCCAGGACACGGTGACCAAGCAGTGGCTGCGTGCCAACGGCACCTGGTCGGCGCAGTACGGCACCCTCACCGCCACGCTCGCCAACCGGGGCGCGACCAGCACTGGCTGGAGCTACACGTTCACGCCGCCCGTAGCGCGCAAGTACGCCGTCACCGTCATCGCCCAGGACGCCGCTGGCAACCAGGACCCGACCAAGCCCCGGGTCACGTTCACCGTCCAGTGAAAGGAACGTCTGTCATGCCCTCTGTGGTGCCGTCCCCGTCCGACCCCCGTCGCAACCGGCGGGCGATGGCCCTGCTCGCGCTCGGGGTCCTCGTCGTCGCCCTGCTGCCGGCCTTCGGCCGGACGAGTCCGGCGTACGGCGCGAGCTCGCTCCAGGCGGTGCGCATCATCGGCGGACCCGGACACGCCCAGCTCTACGGGTGGGGTGCCGACACGATTCCCCCGGGCCAGCCGGGCGCGGGAAACGTCCTGATCACCGATTACTGGAATTTCCGGATCGCGGAGTTCGACCAGGCGGGCAACCTGGTGGGCTACCCCGTCACCAACGACGGACGGCACACGGCGCCGTACGACGTGGCGGTGAACCCGGTCAACGGGAACATCGCGTTCGGCGACGTGGACAGCGGGATGCAGGTCGACATCTACTCGGCGGGTGGCACCTACCTGCGCTCGTGCGGGAACGGGCAGCGCTGGCGCTACCCGGCGTGGCTGGACTACGACGCCAGTGGTCGCCTGGCCGTCGCCGACAGCCGCGGCCACGACGTGGTGCTGGTCAACGACGCGACCTGTGCCGTGATCTACCAGTTCGGCAGCCAGGGCCGGGCCCTCAACCAGTTCAACACCCCGCGCGGTGTGGACTTCGCCGAGGACGGAACGCTCTGGATCGCCGACACCAACAACGCGCGCGTCGTCCAGTGGCGGCTGAACGCCACCTCGGCGACCGCGCTCCGCTCGATCCCGATCCGAGGCGGGGACCACCGCGGGCTCCTCGCCCGCAACGGTGAGCTCTACGTCGTCAACGCCGGCGGCTCGACCGTCGACGTCTACAACCAGGCCACCGGTCAGCGAGTCCGGTCCTGGGGTGGCTTCGGGTCGGCTGACGGACAGTTCGTCGACGGCGGACGGGGCATCACCGCCGACGGCTCCGGGAACATCTGGGTCGGCGACATGCCGACCTTCCGTGCCCAGAAGTTCAGTCCCTCTGGCGCCTTCCTCCTCTCGGCTCCCGCAGACGCCGCGCCCCCGCCGGTTGGTGGGTACGCCATGCCGGATGGCGTCGCGGCCTTCGACGACGGCACCGTCGCCGGGATCGACACGTTCAACTGGCGGGTCAACGTCCACAACGCCGACGGATCGCCGCGACTGGCCTTCGGCACCCGCCTCAACTTCAACTACCCGCGCGGCCTGGCGGCCGACCGGGTGCAGAGCACGCTGGTCATCGGCGACACCGACGCCAGCCAGGTCGAGAAGTACAGCCTGACCGGCCAGCGGCTCTGGCAGACCTCCGGGGTCAAGCCGTGGGCGGTCGCGGTCGACCAGACCGACGGCACGATCTACGCCGCCGAGTTCATCGCGAACCGGGTCCGGGTCCTCACCAGCGGGGGCGCGCTCGGCGCGACGTTCACGGGTGGCCTGTCCAATCCGCGGGGCATCGCGGTCGACCCGGTCGACCGATCGGTGTGGGTGTCCAACCAGGGCAACGGTCGCATCGTGCACTTCTCCCGCACCGGACAGCTGCTGGGCTCGTTCGCGAGCGGGGCAGGCCAGGCCGCGGACCTCGCCGTCAACACCGACACGATCTTCCTCGCCGACAAGGGCGGCAACCGGATCCGCATGTACAGCAAGGCCGGCACCGCGACCGGCTCCTTCGGCTCGGCCGGCTCGGCGCTCGGCCGCTTCCAGGCACCGGCCGGCCTGGACCTCGTGGGTGACCGGCTCTACGTCATCGAGATGGGTGGCGAGCGCATCCAAGAGCTGCGCGTCGTCACGAACTGAGTGAAGGGGACCTGCGGGATGAGGACGAACACGTACGTACGGCGGATCGCGACCGCCCTGGCCGGGGTGCTCGCCCTGGGGATGGCGGCGGGCGTGCCCGCAGCCGAGGCCGCGACCCCCGTCGCCGGTGCCACGATCGGAGGTCCGCTCCACGCCCAGATGTACCCGTCCGGTCTCGAGACGGCGCCCGACGGCACGATCGTCATCGCCGACACCGGCAACAACCGCGTCGCGCGGTTCAACCCGGACGGCACCCAGGTGTGGTCGGTCGGCACGTTCGGCACCGGCACCAACCAGTTCGACAACCCGCGCGACGTCGCGGTCGACGCGAACAACAACGTGTACGTCGCCGACACCCGCAACAGCCGGATCGTCAAGCTGTCCCCGACCGGCCAGTGGCTCGCCGAGACCACCGGGATCGGCGGGCCGAGCACGGTGGCGTTCTCCTTCCAGCTGGGCGTGAGCGTCAAGGGCGACAAGATCTACGTCGGCGACACCGGCCGGGCACGGGTCGTCGTCATGGACCTGAACTTCAACGTGCTGCAGACGGTCACCGCCAACGGCCAGTGCACGAACATCGGCGACAACCGCGACGCGACGGCCGACTCCGCGGGCAACATCTACGTCGCCGGCTACAAGACCAACGAGATCCTCAAGTTCTCGTCGACCGGCACCTGCCTCAAGAAGTGGGGCAGCACCGGTACGGAAGTCGGACAGTTCCGCACCCCGTACGGCGTGACGACCCACCTGGACCCGGTGACAGGGCAGGAGCTGCTCTACGTCGCCGACGGGCTCAACAACCGCGTCCAGGTGTTCACCCTCGACGGGGCTCCCGTCGCCCAGTTCGGCACGTTCGGCGATCCGGGCCAGGTCGGGACCTTCACCACGATGCGCCGCGTCGCCGTCGACGCGAACGGCAACGTCTGGGCGGCCGACCTCTGGGGTGACCGCATCGAGCGCTGGAACCGGACGTCCACCGGGTTCACCTACGACCGCACCATCGGCGCGGTCATGCCCGACCCGACAGACACCGCGGTGTTCCACGAGCCGCGCGGCATGGCCTTCGCGCCGAACGGTGACCTCTGGGTGAGCGACACCGTGCACCACCAGTTCGTCCGGTTCAACAGCGCCGGCCACATCGTCGACACCTGCGGCCAGCGCGCCGCGGAGGGCACCCAGCTCGGCCAGTTCAACTGGCCGCGCGGCATTGCCGTCGACCCGGCCACCGGCAACCTCTGGATCGCGGACACCAAGCAGCACCAGCTGCAGGTGCTGGGCCAGGACTGCCAGCCTCTCGGCCAGAACATCGGGTTCGTGAAGAACACCCCGGCCGGCACCGACACCCGATCCTTCAACTGGCCCTACGACATCGCGATCCGCCAGAGCGATCGCTGGGCGTTCGTGGTGGACACGCAGAACCACCGGATCAAGGCGTACGACGTCGCGAACGCGACCTGGCCCACTGACAACAAGGGCCCGCTGCCGGCGTTCGTCTACGGCCAGCGCGGCACGGCCAACGTCAACTTCAAGTTCCCGAGCGGGATCGCCGTCGGGCCCAACGGGGACGTGTACGTCGCCGACCGCGGCAACAACCGGATCCAGGAGCTCTCGTTCAGCGCGGGCACCGGCTTCACGTACGTCCGCACCTGGAACGCCGGCGGGACGCTCAACGAGCCGGAAGGCGTCGCGGTCGACAGCACCGGCCGCGTGATCGTCGCCGACAGCGGCGACAACCAGATGGTCGTCATGGCGCCCGACCGCAGCGTCGAGGCGACGGTCAACGGGCTCAATCACCCCGCGGCCGTCGAGGTCGGGCCGGACAACAGGATCTACCTGGCCGACACCTACAACGACGTGGTGCGCACCTACACGATGGGCACGACGCCGCCGCCCGACACGGTGGCGCCGACGGGGGGCTTCTCGGCCCCGGCCGCGAACGCCCAGGTCCCGGTCGGGCCCCTGAGCATCACCGGCACGGCCTCCGACAACCAATCGGTCGCGGCGGTCTACGTGGCGCTGCGGCGCAACGACACCCAGCAGTGGCTGCGCGCCAACGGCACCTACGGGACCGGCCTGGTCTGGGTGCCCGCCACCGTCGCGAGCCCCGGCACGACCTCGAGCAGCTGGTCGTTCTCGACCACCCTCCCCGTCACGGGCGGCTACTTCATGCAGGTGCGGGTGGACGATGCCGCAGGCAACCAGAACGCAGCACCGAAACCCGGCCGGTCGTTCTCAGCCGTCGCTGCGGGCGACGCAGCGACGCCGACCGGCACCGTCACGGCACCCGCCAACAACGCCTCCGTCCCCGCACCGGTCACCATCACGGGGACGGCAGCGGACGACACGGGCGTCGCGTCGGTGAAGCTCAGCATCCGCCAGAACGGCACGAACCTCTGGTGGAACGGGACCGGCTGGCAGGCGCAGACCATCAAGGTCAACGCCACGCTCGGCACGCCGAACGGCACCTCGACGACCTGGAGCTACACGATCAGTCCGTCAGCGGGCAGCTACGGCTTCTCGACGGACATCACCGACATCGCGGGCAAGCTCGCGGCGGGCACGGGCAAGCCGGCCTGGCGCAGCTTCTCGGTGACGGGGTGATCGGCATGCGCAACTTCCTGATCCGCCTCGTCGGACTCCTCACCATCGCCAGCGGCCTGGTCGCCGTCGGCACCCTCACCCAGACCGCCGAGGCGGCCTGGGCCGCCCCGCAGTTCGTCCGGTCGGTCAGCGGCAACGGCCGGCCCGGCGTGTTCCCCTGGGGCGTCCAGTACAACCCCGTGTCCAACCAGGTTGTGGTGGGTGACTACCTGAACAACCAGGTCCGGCTGTACACGCCGGACGGCAAGGTCGTGAAGTCGTTCTACCGCGCCGACAACGTCGGTCAGCCGTACTCGATCGGCGTCGACCCTCGCAACGGCGACATCTACGTGCCGGAGATCGCGGACGGCACCGTGTCGAACAAGGTCGCCAACTACACCAAGGACGGCACGTTCGTCCGGGCGCTCACGCTGAGCAACATCGACTACCAGGCGTGGATCACGATCGACGGCAGCGGCAACCTGATCCAGGCCGACAGTCACTACGCGAACAACAGCACCAACAACCCGCCCGCCGTACGTGTCTGGCGGCTGTCCGACGGCAAGAACACCAAGACCTTCAACGTCCTGCCCCCGGGGACGACGAGCTCGACGGTCCCGCGCATCTACGGGATCGACGTCGACGCGTCGGGCAACTACTGGCTGACCGACACGTTCAACAACCGGATCCTCAAGTACTCTTCCACGGGCAGCTACCTCGCGACCTACGGCGCCGGCATCTTCCACGGCGATGCGCGGGGCATGGCGATCGACGACGCGCACAACAAGGTCTACGTCTCCGATGCGACCGTCGGGCTGGTCCAGGTGTTCAACCTGCAGGGCCAGTACCTCGGCAGCCTGGGTGGCGGAGGCGGCACCGGACCGCTGAACCTCGGCAGCGCCCGCCAGCCGGCGGTGGCGCCGAACGGGACCCTGTACGTCGCCGAGTACGGCAACGCCCGCGTGCACCGGTTCGCACCCGACGGCACGGACGCCGGCTACTTCCCCGACCCGGCGCAGCCGGCGGTCGCGGGCCAGCTCGGCGAGCCGCGGGACGTGGACGTCGACGACCAGACGGGCGACATCTGGGTCGCGGACTCGTGGAACCAGCGGATTCAACGGTTCGCCGCGACCGGCGAGTTCGTCCAGACGTTCGGCAACCGCAGCTCCAACCCCGAGTACGGCATGAACTACCCGCGCGGCATCGCCGTCGACCCCGTGAGCCGGCGGATCTGGGTGGCGAACCAGCGCGGGCACCACATCAAGCGCTACGACTACGACGGGACGTTCCACGACCAGCTCGGCGACGCCGACCACGACTCGGAGAGTCCCGGCTACTTCCGCTGGCCGCTCGACATCGAGTTCTGCGGCGGCAAGGCGGTCGTGTCCGACCGCAACTCGTCGAAGGTCAACGTCCTCAACGCCGACACCGGTGCGGTGATCTCGCAGTTCACCCGCTCCGGCAACTTCGGCATGGCCATCGACCCGGAGACCTGCAACATCTACGTCTCCGACTCGACAAAGATCTACCAGTACAACTCGACGGGCACGTCGCTGACGCGCACCTTCGGCGCGTCCGGCACCGGCGACGGCCAGTTCAAGCACATCTGGGACATGGTCGTCAGCAACGGCGTCCTCTACGTCACCGACGACCAGGCGTCGCGGATCCAGGCGTTCTCGCTCACCGGAACGTTCCTCGGCAAGTGGGGCGGCTACGGCACCGGCGCCTACCAGTTCAAGAACCCGTCCGGGATCGCCTCCGGCAGCAACGGCCTGCTGTACGTGGCCGACGCCGGCAACGACCGCATCGTGGTCTTCGACCCGTCGACGGCCCGCGGTGGTGCGGCCTGGCCGCCGCCGACCCTGACGGTCGGCTTCCCCGGCCAGAACGCCACGCTCCCGGCGCGTCCGGTGCGCTTCTCCGGCACGGTGACAGACGAGACCGGCGTGGCCGGAGTCCAGGTCGCCGTCCAGAACACGAGCACCGGTCTGTGGTTCGACCCCGGCAACTCGACCTGGTCGTCGACGCAGAACTGGTCCGTCAGCCCGCTCGTGGGTGACACCAGCAAGAACATGACCTGGGCGTGGAGCTTCATCGGCATCGAGTACTCCGGGTCGTACCACGCGGAGGTCCGTGCGTTCGACGTCGCCGGGAACACGACCGACACCACGTCGGTGAACTTCACCGTGGTGTCCAAGTCGGCGGCGGACGCCGACCCGCCGGACACCGTGCTGACCAATCCGGCAGCCGGGGACAGCGTCGCCCTCGAACCACCGCTGGTGGTGTCGGGCAGCGCGGCCGACGACACCGGCGTGGAGTCCGTGGAGGTCCGCATCCGCAAGTCCGGGACGGGCCAGTTCCTCCAGCCCGACGGCACCTTCTCCACGACCGCTGCCTGGATGGGCACGACACTGTCCGATCCGTCGACGGCGGCAACGGCCTGGGGCTACTCGTGGGACCACCCGGTCGCCGGCAGCTACGAGGTCGCGGTCCGGCCGACCGATGTCCTCGGCAACACAGCGCAGGTCGTGCTCGGCGAGTTCACGCTCACCGAGGTGCTGCCACCGGACACGACACCGATGACGCTCGACCAGCTGTCGCCGGCGGCCGGCGGCACCGTCAAGGTCTCCCAGTCCGCCATCACGGGCGTCGCGAACGACGACCGATCGGTCGCGTCCGTGGAGGTCGCGATCAAGGACAAGGCCACCAACCTGTGGCTCAAGGCCGACGGCACCTGGACCAGCACCTTCACCTGGCTGCCGACCACGCTCGCGAGCCCGGGCGCAGCCAGTACGGCGTTCTCCCGCACCTGGTCGGCGGTTCCCGGCTCGTACGGGTACCAGCTGAGGTCCGCCGACGCCTCGGGCAACGCGACCAACATCGCCTTCCGGAGCTTCACGGTGATCAGCGACGACACGGTGCCGGACACGACGCCACCGGCGTTCAGCCAGCTGTCGCCGGGGGTGAACGCCACGGTACCGGCGTCCGGTGCCGACATCACCGGCGTGTCGACCGACGACCAGGTGGTCGCGTCGGTGGATGTCGCGATCAAGGACAAGGCGACGAACCTGTGGCTGAAGGCCGACGGCACCTGGACCGCCACCTTCACCTGGGTGCCCGCGACCCTGGCGAACCCGGGCGCCGCGAGCACGTCGTTCACGCGCACCTGGGCGGCCGCACCTGGCTCGTACGGCTACCAGCTGCGCACGGCCGACGCGGCGGGCAACACCACCAACCAGGCCTTCCGCAGCTTCACCGTCAACTGATCCAGCACATCGATTCGAGGGGAACCACGGCATGACCATCATTCATCTGCCACACGTCCGGACCCGGACCCGGTTCCTCACGGCGGCGGCCGCGCTCGGGACGGCACTGATCACTGCGCTCACGACGCTCACCGTGCCGGCGGCGAACGCCGCCGTCACGGCGACGTGGGTCCGCCAGATCGGCCGGCCGGGCCACGCCGGGCTCTACGCCTGGGGCGCGGCCACGGCGCTCGACGGCTCGATCCTGGTCGGCGACTACAACAACTACAACATCAAGCGGTTCTCCCCGGACGGCACGCTGCTGCAGACCTTCAGCGGCTCGGGCAACGGACCGGGCCAGAACTACCAGCCCTACGGCCTGGGAGTCGACCCGGTGACCGGCGTCATCTACCTCGCCGACACGATCGCCCGCCAGATCGAGGTCTTCAACCCGGACGGCACCCCCAAGGCCACGTGGGACATCAACCCGACCGGCGGCTACTACACGACCCGCCTGGCCGTGAACCACGACGGCTGGGTCTACACGGTCAACTCCCAGAGCATCAGCCAGACCGCCCCGCACACGATCAATGTCTACGACCGCAACGGCACTTGGCTCTTCAAGTTCGGGTCGACCGGCAGCGGCCTCGGCCAGACCTACGGCTACCGGGGCATCGCGATCGGACCGAACGAGGAGGTGTGGGTCCTCGACGCCGGCAACAAGCGCGTCCTGATCTACGACCGCAACGGCAACTACCTGCGCACGTTCGGGACCGCCGGCAGCGGACCGGGCCAGATCGGCTGGGATGCCCGCGGTCTCGCGCTCGACCTCGACAACGGCTGGGCCTACGTCAGCGACGCCTCCGACGGCACGGTCGAGAAGTTCAGCCTCGCCGGCCAGCCGCTGGCGACGTTCACCATCCCGGGTCCCGACCCGGGCACCTTCGGCGGGCCGCGCGAGCTGACCGTCGGGCACGACCACAACGTCTACGTCATGGACTACACCGGCGAGCGGGTCGTCGTGTTCAGCCCGACCGGCCAGACCCTGCGACAGATCCCTGCGATCCCCGACCCCGCGCCGGACGGCGGCTTCAACCAGGTGGAGGGCGTCGCCGTCGACCAGACCAGCGGCCAGGTCTACGTCTCGGACACGTTCAACCACCGGATCCAGCGGTTCTCGTCCACCGGCACGTTCCAGGCGAAGTGGGGCTACCGAGGCCGTGGCACGGGTGACGCGATGGACTACCCGCGCGGCATCGCGGTCGACCCGCAGGACCGCACCGTCTGGCTGAACAACACCCGGTCGGCGAACATCAAGCACTACACGCCGTCCGGCGACTTCCTCGGTGACTTCGGCACCCAGGGCGCAGGGAACGACCAGTTCTACTACTCCCGTGGGATCACGGTCGGCTCCGACGGCCGGGTGTACGTGCCGGACTCCGGCAACCGGCGGCTGAAGGTGATGTCGAAGACCGGCGCCCTGATCTGGTCGGCACCGTGCGGCGCACCGGCACTCACCGGGAACTACGTGCTGTTCGGGTGCACGTCGGTCGCGCTCGACTCGGCAGGCAACGTGTACGCCGCCGCGCCGACCGAGGACGTCGTCTACAAGTTCTCGCCGACCGGCACCCTGCTCGCGAAGTTCGGGAGCCACGGCACCGGCAACGGCCAGTTCGACGGGGCGTACGGCGTGGCCGTCCGCGGCACCCGCCTCTACGTCTCGGAGATGGACAACAACCGGATCAGCGTGCTCACCACGAGTGGCGCCTTCGTCGGCTCGTTCGGAGGGGCGGGCACCGCCCACGGCAGGTTCCGCAAGCCGACCGCGCTCGCGCTCGACTCGCAGGGCCGGCTGTACGTCACCGACACCGGCAACGAGCGGGTGGAGGTCTTCAATGTCGTCTGAGCTCACGAGTCGGATGCTGCCCGAGGACCGGACCGCCAGTGGGCGGGCCCGGGCCCGGGTGCAGCGGCACCTGCAGTGGGTACGCCGGGACGGACTGGCCCGCGTGGTCGAGGAGGACGGCCTCGACCCGCGAGTGCGGGTGCGTTCCGCGGTCCGTTCCCGGCGTTGGCTGGCCCACCACGCCGTCCCGATCGGCACCGCACGCCCTGTGTTCGTCCTAGGAGTCCAGCGCTCAGGCACCAACATGGTGCTGCGCGGCTTCGAGCAGGACCCGGCCGTGGAGGTCCACAACGAGAACGACCGCTCGGTGTTCGACCGCTTCCAGCTGCGCGGTGACGCCGAGGTGCGGGCCACCGTGCACCGCAGCCGGCACGCCGTCGTGATGTTCAAGCCCCTCTGCGACAGCCACCGGACCGCCGGCCTGCTCGAAGCGATGGTGGCCCGTGGTCCCGCGGTCGGCGGTCCGGCCCGCGCCGTGTGGGTCTACCGCGGCGTCGACGGGCGGGCCCGCTCCGCCGTCCAGAAGTTCGGCGACGTGAACCGTCGGGTCCTCACCGAGGTCGCTCGCGGTGAGGGCCGCGAGCGCTGGCAGGCCCAGGGCCTCTCCGAGGCGTCGCTGGAGCTGATCCGGGAGGTCGACCCGGCGCGGCTCAGCGCCGAATCGGCGGCCGCGCTCTTCTGGGTGGTGCGGAACCGGATGTTCCTCGACCACGGCCTGCAGCTGCGTCCCGACCTGCACCTGGTGAGCTACGAGCGCTTCGTGCTGGATCCGGAGATGGAGGCGACCGCACTGGCCAGGTTCCTGGGCCTCGAGCCCGGTCCCGCTCACTGGGCGCACGCCGACCGTCGCGCGGCGTACGTGCCGAGGCTCGACCTCGACCGTCGGGTGCGTGCCGCCAGTGACGACCTCGAGGTGCGCCTGGGCCTGGCTGCGGAGCGCTCCTACCGGCGCGCCCTCCGGGAGCAGATGGCATGACGCGGCGCCGGGGGACGCAGGACGGTCGGGTGGTCCGACAGTCGGTGCTGAGCGGGAGCACGGCGACGATCGCGGTCGCCACGGGCCTGCTGCTCGACGTCGTGGCCGCTGCCGTGTTCGGCGCGGGTCGCGAGACCGACGCCTTCGTGGCCGCGGCCCGGTTCCCGTTCGCCCTGACGGCGATCGTGATGGTGCTCGGCAACCAGGTCCTGGTGCCCACCTTCGCCACCTGGTCGGTCACGGCGGAGGGGCAGCGACAGCGGCGACTCGCCACCACGACCGTGTGCACCTGGCTCGCCGCCGGCATCGTGGTCGCCGGTCTGCTGTCGCTGCTGGCGCCGTACCTCGTCGTCGCCCTCGCTCCGGGCTTCGACCGTACGCAGCACGCGCTCGCGGCCGACCTGATGCGGACGATGGTGTGGACGATCCCGCTCGTCGCGGGGTGCGAGGCCCTGCGGGCCTGGTTGAACGCGCGGCTCTTCTTCGTCGTGCCCGCCGCGATGACCGTCGTCCTGAACGTCGTGGCGGTGGGGATCGTGCTCACCGGCCCGCGGGACATCGAGGTGCTCGCCCGCGCCTACGTCATCGGCTCGGCGGTCCAGCTGGCCCTCATGTTCGGCTACGCGGTCGCGCGGGGCTTCCGACTGGGTCGACCAGTGCCCCGGGACCCGGAGGTCCGGACCCTGTCGGGCCTGTTGGTCCGTCCCTCGGTGGCGGCCTCCCTCAACCCGGCCACCCGGGCCGCGGAGATCGTCGTCGCGTCGTTCCTGCCTCCGGGCTCGGCGACCATCCTCCACTACGGCCAGCGCCTGGTCAGCGCCGTCGGAGGCACAGTGCTCTTCCGCTCCGTCATGCTGGCCGTCCTCCCACGTCTTACACGGGCGTTCGTCGACGAGGACCAGGCCGCGACCGCTCGTCTCGAGCGACTCGGGATGCGGCTCATGGTCACGGTATCGCTGCCCCTGACCGCCCTCAGCCTCGTGCTGGCCGTCCCCGCCGCCGAGACCGTCTTCGGACGCGGCCGGTTCACCGAGGCGGATGCCCGGCTCCTGGGCCTCGTCCTGATGGTCCTCGCGCTGTCGTTCCCGCTCTCGGCGATCCAGCGCGCCCTCCTGGCGCCGTTCTACGCCGTCCGCAACACGCGGGTCCCGTTGCGGAACGCCGTCGTCGGCGCCGTGGCCAACCTCGCCGGGCTGGCGTTGTGCCTGCTGGTCCTCGACGACCGGGCCGAGGCGGTGCTCGGGATCGCCGCGGCGTACGTCGTCGCCAACGTCGCCAATGTCGTGCATGCGTGGCGGGCCGTCCGGCGCAGCGATCTCGGAGTCCCCACGGCCGAGTGGGCACACGTCGTGCGGACGGCACTCGCGTCCGTGCTCGGGGCGGGCGCGGCCTTGCTGGTGCTGACGGAGGTCGCGGCCCCCCCGCTCGAGGGCCTGGTCCTGGCGGGCCTGACGGGGATCGTCGCGGTGCTGGCCGTCGAGCTGCCCGGCCGGGTGCGGGTGCGGCCGCCGCGGCGAGACGGCGCCTCGGTGGTGGTCGGCCTGACGCTCGTCGCAGGCATTGCCGTCACGCTGAGCTCGCTGGCCTACATCGACGGAGCGGGCATGCTCGCGATGGTGCTGCCGCTCGGTCTCCTCGCCGCGGTGGGTTTCCTCAGTCTCGCCCTCGCCCGCTTCGACGTCTTCGTCCTTGCCCTGCTGGTGGCCCGCACCAGCCTGGACGCCTTGAAGCCGGCCTCCCCGAGCTCGGCTCTGGAGCCGGCGGCCCTGATCGGGATGCTCTTCCTCGGCACCGGTCTCCTCTGGTTGGCCGCCCAGTGGCGCGAGGACGGACAGGTCCGGCTCAGCCGGCTCGGCTGGGCGGCCACGGCCTTTGCCGGCGCCGGTCTGGTCGGCGTGCTCGTGGCGCCGTCGTACTGGCCGGCCCTGGTCGAGTGGGTCCGGTTGGCGAGCGTCTGTGCGATGGTCCTCGTCGCCGAGCGACTCGCTCGCCAGCCCGCCTTCCGCCGGCGGCTGGTGCTCGCGGTGGCGGCCGCGGTCGTGATGCCTCTCGTCGTGGCTGCCTGGCAGGTGTGGTCGGGATCCGGCCTCTTCGATGCCGGCGGCTTCGCCCGCGTGCGGGGGACGTTCACGCACTCCAACCCGATGGCGGCCTTCCTCGCCCTGGTGGTGGTGATGTCGTTCGCCCACGTCGCCCACCTCAGGAAGCCCGGACCCCGGTGCTGGGCGGGGTTGGTGTGCGTCGTCTCGTCCGTCGGCCTCTACGTCACCTACACACGGGCGGCCTGGCTGGCGGCGCTGCTCGGTGTGGTCGTGGTCTGCGCGACGAAGGGCCGGCGCTGGGTCGGAGGCCTCGTCGCCGGGATGCTGATGGTGCTCCTCCTCGTGCCAGGCACCGTGGCTCGGTTCTCCGACCTCGGGGACGAGCAGTCTGCGCGCGGCGAGCCGAGCAACTCCCTCACCTGGCGCGCGGAGTACTGGGGCGAGGCGCTCGGCTTCTCCGAGGAGAGCCCGGTGACCGGGATCGGGCTCAAGCAGGTCGCCGCCCAGGCCAGCGAGGGAAAGCAGCCGCACAACGACTTCCTGCGCGCCTATGTCGAGCTCGGGGTGCTCGGTCTGGTCGCGTACGCCTGGCTGATGTGGCAGTACCTCGCCACCGGGATCCGCGCGGTGCGGATGACGCCCCGACGCGCCAGCCCGGCGTACGCCTTCGCGGTCGGCTTCTGCGGGGTCGCGGCCGGCTACCTGCTGATGAGTCTCGTCGCGAACCTGATGTCCCAGGTCGTCGTGGGGATCTACTTCGCCGCCTTCGCCGGGGTGGCCTCGGCGATGGCCGAGCCCGAGGTCGCTCATCCGGTCCCGGACGAGGCGCCGGCGCTGCCCGAGGCGGTGGATGCGTGATGCGGATCCTCCACGTCAACAAGTTCCTGCACCGCCGCGGCGGTGCCGAGGGG
>FSTU01000036.1_pt1 | contig 18535 bp, 15 predicted proteins | sample 1637111 | NCBI WGS metagenome assembly FSTU01 (sample SAMEA3914819, study PRJEB12502) | metagenome | biome: forest; material: soil | place: Canada | collected 2010-06-26 | depth 0.3 m | reverse complement strand
GCACATCCCGCTCGAGCGCGCCGCCCTCGTGGGCTGCGGCGTGACGACCGGGTGGGGCTCCGCGGTCTACGCCGCGGACACCCGCGCAGGTGACACGGTCGCGGTCGTGGGTCTCGGTGGCATCGGCATGTCCGCCGTACAGGGGGCTGCGATGGCTGGGGCGCGGTTCGTCATCGCCATCGACCCGGTCGAGTGGAAGCGCGAGAAGGCCCTGACCCTCGGCGCGACCCACGTCGCCGCGTCGATGGAGGACGCCCAGCCGCTCATCTCCGAGATCACGTACGGCGCGATGGCCGACAAGGCGATCCTGGCGCTCGGCCTCGCCGAGGGCACGCACATCGCCCCGATGATGTCCCTGATCAAGAAGGCCGGCCGCGGCGTCGTCACCTCGGTGTCGAACATGATGGCCGACGACGTGAAGCTCAACCTCTTCGACATGTCGATGCAGCGCAAGGAGCTGGTGGGCTGCATCTTCGGCAACGCCAACCCGCGCTACGACATCCCGCGGCTGCTCAACCTCTACATGGACGGCAAGCTCAAGCTCGACGAGATGGTCACCCGGACCTACACCCTCGACGAGATCAACGAGGGCTACCAGGACATGCGCGACGGCAAGAACATCCGCGGGGTCATCGTCTACTGACTGGGTGTGTCCCTCTTGTCGTGGCGGCGGGTCGTCACCGTGCGAGGCATGTCGGACCCAAGTGATCTGACCGACGAGAAGTCGTTCGAGAACACCACCACCTTAGTTACAGCCTGGCTCCAGATCGCCTGCATCGCGACCACCCCCCGCCACCTGTCGCGGACGCGACCTGACCCGCGGGTACTTGCCGCCGCAGCGTGAGAGCCGCCGACCTGGTGCCGCGCGGAATGCGGTATGAGCGGATGGTTCCTAGGCCGTCTCTCGTGCCAACAGGTTGCGCTCGACGTCCTCCGCTGACAGGTCAAAGCCAGTGGCTCTGTCGCCGCTCCAGTTCAGACCGACACGGATTCCGTCACGTTGAAGGCCCGGCAGCCACCGAGCGCGCCACTCGTCCAGTGGCAGCCCGACGACCTCAAATCCCGCGTAGGCCGGGACCTTCGTCACAATGCCCTCTGCTCGACTTCGCAGGGACCAGAACGGCATGGCGCGACCTTCGGGCGTTTCAGGGGCTGGAAATCCATCCGCGTCGCGGACCCCCTACACGCTGGAGTGCTCAACCACCTCGCGATAGAAGGCGTCGGCCTGGGCTGCGCTCACACTCATCCAGGCGGCAATCTGACGTCCGCTCGTCGGCATGAGCTTGCGGTTCTGGCGAATAGGGACACACCCAGTCAGTTGGCACGGTAAGAGCAGGAGTCCCCGGGTTCGCGCGGAGCTTGGCGGCGTGGGCTGGAGGAGCGGTCACGGTCCATCGCGCAGAGGTTTTGGCTACGGTGCCCACGTTAGGCGATCTCGTCGTCGGCGGCGGGCCACGCAAGCGGGGGCCAACCCGACGAGGACTGCGAGCGTCAGGCTGGCGAGGGCGAGGAGGACCGGTCGCCATGACCGGTGCTGGTTGCCGAGGTTGAGGTCGGTGGTCGATGGTCGATCATCTTCGCGGTCGCGGAGGTGGTGGCTGCGTCGGTGTGGTCGGCGAGATTCTGCAGCGCTGCGCTGAAGCCGCCACCACCGCCTGGTGATCCGTCCGGGCCTGGGCGGCCAGCCAAGGGCTCGAGGGTCAATGACTGGTCGTGGGCCCAGGCCCTCAGCTCGGGGTCGACGGCGTCGGGCGTGCTCGCGTCGGGCACGACCACACGATCCAGGCCGGGGGCCTGGGTGACGGGTGTGGTGAGGAGGACGAGCCCGTGGCGTGTGCGGACGGTGTCGTTCGTGGCGAGGGCGATGGTGCGGGCGGCCGCGGACTGTTCGTACACCTCAAACGCTGCGGTGGCGTCGAGTTCGTCGACGCCGTCACGCAGGGCGATGCCGACGGATGGCCGGAACCAGGGCATCACGTAGTTGAGCCCCACGGGCCAGTCGTGGAGCTCGAAGTGGTCCTCGGGGATGACGGTCGTCTGGGTCGGGGTCCGGCCCAGTTCCGGATGGAGGTCCGCGACTCGTTGGGCCTCAGCGGGCCCGGCGAGCTCGGCGACGAGGTGGAGGGCGGCTGGACACCAGAGGTGACGGCGGCCGTGGTGGTGACGGAGCCGTCCTCGACGTAACGGCGGCCGCGCAGCCAGTTCACGGCGGGACGGTCGGCTTCCAGGGCGCTGATGCGTGACCAGTGGCTGGTCGCGTCGAGTCCGTCGAGCATTCCGGTGGCGGCCAGGACGAGGGAGCCGCTGCACACGCCGAGGACCTTGGCGCCGTGGTCGTGTTGGCGGGTCAGCCAGTTGCGCAGCGGCGCTTCTGTGGTGCCAGTTGGGTGGGTGAGGGCGGGTACGACGACCAGGTCGGGTGCGAGGGCGGGGTCTGCGTCGACGGCGGCGAACGTGTGCGTCGCAACGACGGCGGGCCCTCCTTCGAGCGGTGCCGGTGCGGTGGTGTCGGCGACGACGAAGGTGGTGAACGCCGGCGAGCTCGCGAAGATGTCGTAGGGGGCGAGGAGGTCGCTGGCGACGGTGCCATGAGTGCCGACGACGAACGCGACGACGAGCGGTCGACCGTGCGGGCTGACCTCCGGGTTCACCGTCTGGTCGGGCCCGGCGCCCGGGAGCGACGCAGCGGCTGCGTCGGTCGAGCCGGTGCGCACGGGCTGGTTGGTGCTTCGGCTGGTGACGACTGCCCCCGCTGCGAGGATGCCGGCCAGGGTTGCGGCCGTGAGAACGAGGGTCGCGGTCGAGACGAGGACGCGGCGTACCAGATGCTCGATTCAGCCACAGGGCGCTCCACGACCCCGGCTATCCCGGGGGTCAGTGCGGGCTCCGGATGACGGTGCATCCCAGGGCCGCGGTGATGAGGGAGACGACCGCTGCGGCGGTGAAGGCAGCGGTGAACCCGGACGGGGCGAGGACGACCGCGGTTGACCCGCTGACGGCCATCCCGATGGCGGTGAAGGCGGCTGTGCCGAGCGCGGCGCCGACCTGGGTCGCCGAGCCGGCCACACCGGCGGCAAGACCGGTCTGCGTCTGGGGCATCGCGGCGGCGACGACCATGGTGGTGGGCGTGAAGCTGAGCGCGACACCCGTGGCGACCAGCAGCAGACCGGGAAGGACCGCGACGAGGTATCCGGACCCGTGCGGCCCGTACGCCAGCCACAGGTGTCCGCAGGCGAGGACCACGAGCCCGAGGACGAGCGAGCGTCGTGGCCCGAGCACCCGCAGCACCCGTGGCAAGACGACGAGAGAGACGGCGAAGCCAGTGAGGGCGGTGGGGACCATCGCCAGCCCGGCGTGGCGGGGGGCCATGTGCAGCGCCTGCTGCAGGTAGAGAGCCACGAGGACGAAGGTGGAGGCCCGGGCGGCTCCGCCGAAAAGGGCGAGGCCAACACCAGTGGACAAGACTCTGGAGGCGAAGAGCTCGAGCGGGACCAGCGGCTCAGCGGCGCGGCGCTCGATGCGGATGAAGGCGGCCGTGAGAGCGACGAAGCCGACGAAGCTCGACAGGACGGACGATGAAGTCCAGGCGCCGTCTGCTGCGCCGAGGCAGCCGTGCACCAACGCGACGACCGCGCCGGTGCTGGTGACCGCGCCGGCCCAGTCGAACCGGTGCCGGGTGACGGTCGCGGGGTCGTCGAGCACGCGGCGGGCCAGGACGACCGATGCGACCGAGACGGGCACCGTCACGAGGAAGACCGCGGACCAGCCGAACGAGCCGGTGAGGATTCCCCCGAGGAAGACTCCGGTCGCTCCTCCGGCGGCCGACGCGGCGCCCCACATGCTCATCGCCTTCGCGCGGGCCGGCCCGGGGAAGGTCAGCAGGAGCAGCGACATCGCAGCGGGGCTCAGTGCGGCGGCGCCGATTCCCTGGATGACCCGCGCACCGACGAGCATCGCTTCGTTTGCGGCGGCGGCCGCCAGCAGGGTGCCGAACGTGAACAGGGCGGAGCCGGCGATGAACATGCGGCGCCGGCCGAACAGGTCCGCGGCACGACCCGAGAGGAGCAGCAGTCCGCCGAACGCGAGCACGTAGGCATTGACCACCCAGGTCAGACCGGCCGGGCTGAGGCCGAGGTCGGCCTGGATGGACGGCAGGGCGACGTTGACGATCGAGGTGTCGAGCATGACGACGAACTGGGCGGACACGAGCAGCCCGAACGCGACGGCGCGGCGTCGGCGCCCGATGAGACCGCCACGCGGGGGCACCTGGGCCGGTCCCGCGGTACCTGGAATACGTGGAGTGTCCGCGAGTCCCGTCGGTCCTGAGGGGCGCTCCGTGGGCGGTGCGGTCGTGGTCATGGTGTGCCTGCCTGTGGTGGTGGGGGGTGCCCAACCACCGTGGCGCCGCAGGGGTCTGCTCGCCCCGGCCATATCGCCGGGTTTCCGTCCCTCGGAGGACCCAGCCCGGCGTAGCCGGATGTTCGACGACGTCGGCTACACGCAGCTTCGGCGCGCCCACTGCCCAGCTCGGTCAGTCGTGCAGGGCGCTCATGGTGTCGATCTCCTCGGTCTGCGAGGAGATGATGCCCTCGGCGAGGTCGACGGCGGGCTTGTACTGCCCGTCGGTCTGTTCGGCCTTCGCCATCTCGACGGCACCTTCGTGGTGCTTGACCATCATCTCGAGCCACATGTTCTGGAACGCGGCGTCCGGGGCGTCCTGGAGTGCGGTCATGTCGTCGGCGGACATCATCCCGGGCATGCCGTCGTCGGTTCCGCCCATCGAGTCACCCATGTCCATGTCGTTCATGTCGTGGCCGGCGTTGGTGTGGTCACGCATCGTGGCCGGGATCTTCTCGTCCCATTCGGTGAGCCAGTCGACCATGGTCTCAATCTCGGGTGCTTGTGCTTCGCGGATGGCCTCGGCGAGCTTGGTGACTTCCGGGTCGAGGGGTCGGCCGACGGTCAGGTCGACCATCGAGAGCGCTTGGGCGTGGTGCTGAATCATGTCGGTCGCGAACGCGACGTCGGCGTCGTTGTGCCCGGTCGTGGAGACCTGGGAGCTGGCGTCGGAGTTGTTGTCGGAGCCGCAGGCGGCCGCGGTGACCGTGAGTGCGAGTCCGAGGGTCAGCGCTGCGAGAGCGCGGGTGGTGCGGTGGGAGTGCATGATTGGTTCTCCTGTTGGTCAGGTGCGTTGAAGGGTCGGCAGAGTGCCGCGCGCCCGTGCGGGGTGGCGGCGGCGCTGCCTGTCAGCACCTGATGACGGAGAACTCCCACGCCGGGGGCGGTCCGGTGTCTGCTCGGAGGCGGGGCAGTCGAAGGAAGGTGCTCGTGCTGGCCCGCGACGTCGCGTACGGGCGTGGTGTGCGGCGCGGTGCCGTGAGGGCGAGGAGCAGTGCGCCGGCGGCCGCGAGCATGAAGACGCAGAGCATCACCATGTCGCCCATCGCGTGACCGGAGCCGGCAGGTCCGGCCGCGAAGACCTCGGCTGCCGTCGCGCTACCGTGCGCCGCGCCGGCGTCCCGGATGCCGTCCACGTGCCCGGTCATCGGGGCGGTCATCGGGCCGGTCATCGGGGCGGTCATGTTGTGGCTCATGACGGTGTGGGTGCTGAGCGCGTGCATCCCGAGGATGCCGAGCACGATGGTGGCGACGACGGCAGCCAGCGCGGCCGGCAGGAGCCGGGTCGCGGTGCTCGTCGTTGGTCGCATCGGGCTCACTCCTCGATGGTACGAAACATGGGCCTGGCCCGTTGCCTAGTCGATGCGCTGGGTGCGCAACCGCAGTGCGTTGGTGATGACGCTGACCGAGGACAGCGCCATCGCTGCGGCCGCGATGATGGGTGAGAGCAGGACCCCGAGGACGGGGTAGAGAACTCCGGCGGCGATGGGGATGCCGGCGACGTTGTAGAGGAACGCGAACACGAGGTTCTGCCGGATGTTCGACATCGTCTTCGCCGACAGGTGTCGGGCCTTGACGATGCCGGTCAGGTCGCCGTTGAGGAGGGTGACTCCGGCGGATTCGATCGCGACGTCGGTGCCGGTGCCCATCGCCAGCCCGACGTCGGCAGCGGCGAGGGCGGGTGCGTCGTTGACGCCGTCGCCGGCCATCGCGACGACTCTGCCCTCGACTCGTAGCCGTCCGACGACGTCGGCCTTGTGGTCGGGGAGCACCTCGGCCTCGACCCGGTCGATGCCGAGGCTGCGAGCGACCGCTTCGGCGGTGACCCGGTTGTCGCCGGTGAGCATGACGACCTCGATGCCGTCGGCGCGTAGCGCCTGCACGGCGTCGGGAGTGGTGGCCTTCACCGGGTCGGCGATGGCGAAGATGCCGGCCGGGCGGCCGTCGATGCCGATGAAGACGGCGGTCGCACCGTCCGCGCGGAGGCGGTCCGCATCCTGCGCGAGGTCGGTCGCGTTGATGTTCTGGCTGGTCAGGAAGGTGGCGCTGCCGAGCAGCACCGTGTGACCTTCGACGACACCCATCGCGCCGCGTCCGGCCGGAGAGACGAACTCCGTCACGTCCGGGATGGTCAGACTCTTGTCATTCGCGGCGTTCACGATGGCCAGGGCGAGCGGGTGTTCGGAGGCACGTTCGACGCCAGCGGCCAGGCGCAGCAGCTCGTTCACGTCGTACGGCGTGGCCCCGACCGCGCCGCCTGCCACGGGGACGACCTGGGTGACCGAGGGGCGCCCTTCGGTGAGGGTGCCGGTCTTGTCGACGACGAGTGTGTCGACCTTCTCCAGGAGCTCGAGCGCTTCGGCGTTCTTGATGAGGACACCCATCTGGGCGCCGCGTCCGACGCCGACCATGATGGAGACCGGTGTCGCGAGCCCGAGTGCACACGGGCACGCGATGATGAGGACCGCGACCGCGACGATGAGGGCGTGCGCGAGCCGCGGTTCCGGCCCGACCAGTGCCCAGACGATGAACGCGACGGCGGCGACGCCGATGACGGCCGGGACGAAGATGCCGGCGACCCGGTCGGCCATCCGCTGGATGGGCGCACGGGAGCGCTGGGCATCGGCGACCATCGCGACGATGCGGGCGAGCATCGTGTCCTTGCCGATGCCCTCGGCGCGCATCACCAGCGCCCCGGTCTGGTTGATGGTGCCGCCGATGACGGTGTCGCCGGTGGTCTTGGTGACCGGCATCGACTCGCCGGTCACCAGCGACTCGTCGAGCGAGGAGCGGCCGTCCTCGACGGTCCCGTCGACGGGGACCTTCTCACCGGGGCGGACCCGCAACCGGTCGCCAAGGTGGACGTCCTCGAGCGGCACCTCCTCGTCGGTGCCGTCCGAGGTGATGCGGCGTGCGGTCTTCGGGGTCAGGTCGAGCAGGGCGCGGATGGCGCCGGAGGTCTGCTCGCGGGCACGGAGTTCGAGGACCTGGCCGAGCAGCACGAGGACGGTGATGACGGCGGCTGCCTCGAAGTAGACGTCGACGGTCCCGCCGCCCGTTCCGTCGCCCATGTTGTCGCCGAACTGGTCGGGGAAGATCCCGGGTGCGACGGTCGCGATGACGCTGTAGAGCCACGCGACGCCGGTGCCCATCGCGATGAGCGTGAACATGTTCAGGTTCCGGGTCCGCACGGACGCCCAGCCGCGCACGAAGAACGGCCACCCCGCCCAGAGCACGACCGGTGTGGCGAGGACCAGCTGGACCCAGTTCGTGGCGGTCGGCGAGATGACGTCGCTGAGTCCGTCGAAGAGGTGGGTGCCCATCTCGAGGAGGAACACCGGGACTGCGAGGACCAGGCCGACCCAGAACCGACGGGTCATGTCGATGAGCTCGGCGCTCGGGCCGGCGTCGGCGGTCACGAGGACCGGTTCGAGGGCCATGCCGCAGATGGGGCACGCGCCCGGCCCTGCCTGCCGGATCTCGGGGTGCATCGGGCACGTGTACTCCGACACCTCGCCCGCTCCCGTCGCAGGCAGGGTGGCGTGACCACCCTCGTGGTCGCCGTTGCTGTGGTCGTCGTGGCCGTGGTGCTGGTCGGGCGCAGCCTGCGTGTGCCGGGCCGGGTCGGACTCGAACTTCGCCCGGCAGTTGGCCGAGCAGAAGTCGTACCTGGCGCCGCCGGAGGTGACGGTGTGCTCGCTGACGGCTGGGTCGACGTCCATCCCGCAGACGGGGTCTTTCGCGAGGTGGGTGCTGGAGGCAAGGTGTTCCTGCGCGTTGCCGTTCATACCTCCAAGATACCCCCTAGGGGTATCTAGTCAAGTGCGTGTCCGGGCACAGTGACGCCACCCAGCAGGGGGTGCTGCTAGGTGGCGTCGGATCTGGGCTGCGGGGCGTCGCGGCTCGCAGTGGGTCAGTGCATGTGCATGCCGCCGCCACCTCCGGCCGCGAGCGCCGCGGGCATCCGGACAGCTGCGAAGACCGCGACTGCGCCAGCCATGACGGCCGCACCGATGAACCCGGCCGAGAAAGCGTCCGCGGCACCGGCCGCGGTGGTGAGCGTGCCGGCCGACGCTGCGACCGCGGACAGGATGGCGACACCGAGCGCGGCCCCGAGCTCGTGGCCAGTCATGAGGAACCCGGATGCGACACCGGCGTGCGAGGCGGGGATGCCGGCCATGGACGTCACCGAGACGGGGACGAACACCATGCCGATGCCGAACCCGAGCAGAACCAACCCCGGGAGGATGCCGGTGGCGAGGCTCGAGTCGGCGTCGGCAGCCGAGAGCCATCCGGAGGTGAACACGGCGATGAGCAGCCCGCTGGCGGCGATGCTGCGGGGGGAGACGTGGGCCAGCAGGTGCTTGGCGACGACGGTGCCGACGGTGAGGGCGAGCGCGAACGGCAGGAACGCGAGCCCGGTCTCCAGGGCCGAGTAGCCGAGGACGGTCTGCAGGTAGATCGAGGTCAGGAACACGGCACCGACCAGGACGCCGGACACGCCGAGCATGACCACGGTGCCCGATACCAGCGACTGGAGCTTCCAGACGTGCGGCGGGAACAGCGGCTTGGCGGCACGGTTCTCGAGCTTGAGGAACCCCAGCAGCAGGACCGCGGATGCGGCGAACGCGCTGATGGTGTGGACCGAGGCCCAGCCGTGGGTGCTGGTGCCGGAGATGCCGTAGATGAGCGCTCCGAGGCCGGTGACGACAGCCAGGGCGCCGGGAAGGTCGAAGTCCCGCAGACTGGGCCGTGGTGCGGTGCGCGTGTCCTTGGCGATGATGCGGCTTCCGGCGAGCAAGGCGACGAGGCCGATGGGGACGTTGACCCAGAAGATCGCCTGCCAGCTCGCCGCGGTGGTGAGTGCGCCGCCGACGAGGACGCCGGCGGCGACACCGAGGCTGCCGACGGCACCCCACATGGCGAGCGCGGTCTTGCGCTGGTTGCCGGCGTAGTGGGTGACGATGAGCGACATCGCGGACGGGGTGAGCAGTGCTGCGCTGAGTCCTTGGATGGCGCGTGCGGCGATGAGCTGGTTCCCGGTGTCGGAGAGCCCGCTGACTGCGGACGCGACGGTGAAGAGGACCAGGCCGGTCAGGAAGACGCCGCGGCGAGACAGCAGGTCGGCGATGCGGCCGCCGAGGAGGAGGCAGCCGCCGGACATCATCAGGTAGGCGGTGACGACCCACTGGAGCTGGCTGCTGTCGAGGTTCAACGACCTGCCGATGGACGGCAGTGCGGTGTTGACGACCGAGATGTCGAGGACGACGAGGATCTGGGCCGCGAGCGCGACGGCGAGTAGCGCCCACGACTTGCGCAGTTCGGTTCCGGGTTCGGTTGCCAGATGCGGTGCGGGATGGTCGGACATGGTGACTCCTTCGTGACCGGGCTTCGGGCCCGCATCCGACCTACTCGTCGAGCAGGCACCCCCACAGTCGGCTCCGGCAGCCGCGGTCGCCCCGGTCAGATGGCCGGGGTTGGCGTGGCGAAGCGGCCCATGACCCTCGGGGACGTCTTCGGCCGGTCGGGTCTGGTAGACGGGCCTGTTCGTAGGGCCCGGCGGGCATAGGGTCGAGGCTGTGCTGCATGGCCGTGACATCGAGACCGCCCGGCTGGCGCAGATGCTGGACGAAGCACGCTCGGGGCAGGCCTCTAGCCTGGTCATCACCGGCAGCGCAGGTCTGGGAAAGTCAGCGCTCCTCGAGGAGGCCGCGTCCCGGGTCTCTGGCGTGAGGGTCCTGCGCACGGCCGGGTTGGAGTCCGAGTCGCCGTTGGCGTTCGCCGCCCTTCACCGACTCCTTCGACCCGTCATGGACCTGGCCGCGGACCTGCCACCGCCGCAGGCGCGTGCGTTGCGCGTCGCCTTCGGAGAGGTCGAGGGCGACCAGATCGACGCCTTCCTGGTTGCCCTGGCGACCCTGTCCCTGCTGACCGAAGCAGCCGAGTCGGGTCCCGTGCTGTGTCTCATCGACGACGCCCACTGGCTCGACGTCGCCTCCTCTGATGCGTTGCTGTTCGCTGCACGGCGTCTGCTCGCTGAACCCGTCGTGATGTTGTTCGCAGCCCGCGACGACGAGCAGAACCGGTTCGCGCCGACCGATGTCCCCCTGATGCGCCTCGGTGGACTCTCCCGTGACGCGGTCGGTTCGCTGCTGCGCGAACGCACCGACCAGGTCCTCTCCGACCAGGTTGTCGAACAGCTGGCCGCCGGCACGGGCGGCAACCCGCTTGCGTTGGTCGAGCTCCCGGACCGGCTGAGCGCAGAACAGCTCGGAGGAACATCCAGCCTCCCCGAGACGCTGCCCCTGTCCGGTCGCGTCGAGCGAACCTTCCTCGACCGGTGCCGACGCCTCTCCCTGCAGGCGCAGACGCTGATGCTCCTCGCCTCGGCAGACGACTCGGGGCGACTGTCGGTCGTCCTCAGCGCCGGAGACGTTCTGTCGGTCCCGGTCGAGACGTTGGCCGAGGTCGAATCGGCCGGGCTCCTCGTGGTCGACGCCGACACCGTTCGCGTGCGGCACCCGCTCGTCAGGTCCGCGGTCTACCAGGCGGCCACCGGTGCCGAGCGTCGTGGCGCACACGCCGCGCTCGCCGACGCGTTGGGCGCGACCGGCGACCTCGACCGGCAGACGTGGCACCGGGCGGCCGCATCCAACGGCCCCGACGCGGCCCTGGCCGCCGACCTGGAGGCGACCGGACGACGTGCCGAGAGACGCGGTGGTCACGACTCCGCTGCGGCCGCGTACCACCGGGCAGCTCAGCTCACGGTTGCCGACGAGCAGCGCGCCCGACGTCTGTTCGACGCGGCCCGCACCGCGTACGCAGGTGGGCAGGTCGGCCGGGCCGTCGGGCTGCTCGAGGAGTCCAGGCTCATCGCCGACGACACCGTGCTGCGCGCGGACATCGCCCGCCTGCGCGGCCGTATCGAGGTCATGGTCGGATCCGCTGTCGACGCGCAACGCATCTTCATCCGCGCGGCCCAAGATGTCGCGGACCTGGACCAGGAGCGGGCAGCCGAGATGGCCGCGCTGGCCGGCATCATGCGCAGCCACGGCGTCGACAGCGGCGCCACCCTCCCGGACGGGGTCGTCGACACTACACCGAGCGACTCGGACTCCGTGCGCCTTCGGTGCTTCAAGCTGCTCGTGCTGAGCACGACGTTGGACGTTGCCGGTGACCGTGCCGGGGCGATGGCGCTCGTGCAGGACGCATTGGCCATCGGCCTGGGCGTCGACGACCGCGACCTGTGGGCGAACGTCGCGAACATGGCTCTCCACCTCGGCGACGACCAGGGTCACCGCCGCTACTTCGACGCCATGCTCTCGGCCGCGCGCGCCGACGGCGCAGTCATGGAGGTCCTGTACGCCCTCCACCGAGTCGCACTGAGCGAGCTGGCGGCGGGCGACTGGCGAGCCGTGCACCGCTCCGCGGACGACGCGTCATCACTGGCTCGCAGCATCGGGCACCCGGGGCTGACCGTGACCCCCCTGGCCATCCTGACCCTGCTCGCGGCCCTGGAGGGCAACACCGACTACGACGCCCTTCTGAGCGCGACCGAGGACGCCCTCGAGCGGCACCATCTGGGCATCATGGACGCCGTCGTCGCCGACCTCCTGCGATGGGCGAAGGGCACGCACGCTGCGAACGCGAACGCGAACGCGGAGGCGTTCCACCACCTCGAGCAGATTCGGGTCCCAGCCGGGGCGCGCCTCGCCACCCCTGTCCGGGTCACCGCAGCCGTGAACGCCGACGAGCTCGACCGTGCCTCGGCCTGGACCGCCGAAGTCGAAGAACTCGCCGACGCGACCGGCCTGCCGTGGGCGTACGCCACCGCAACGTTCGGCCGTGCCCTCCTCGCCGACCCGGCCGACGCCCGCGACTACTACGACGCGTCCCTCGTCCACCACGCCCAGGCCCACCGGGTCTTCGACGAGGCATGCACGCAGCTGGCCTACGGGGAGCACCTTCGACGCACCGGGCAGCGCGTCGAGGCACGCGGGCACCTGAACAAGGCGCTGGAGACGTTTCGTGACCTGCGTGCCGAGCCCCTCGTGGCCCGGGCCACCCGTGAGCTTCGTGCCTCCGGGGAGACGGCCCGGCAGCGCAACGTGTCGACCCTGGTCCAGCTCACGCCCACCGAGCTCCACATTGCCGAGCTCGTCAGCCAGGGCATGTCGAACAAGGACGTCGCGGCGCAGTGCTTCATCTCCCCGCGAACCGTCGCGTTCCACCTGCGCAACGTGTTCACCAAGACTGGCATCACCTCCCGCGGGGAACTCGCCCAGCTCGACCTCGGCTGAGGCCATCCCGGCATTTTGACCGGGGCGATGTCGCCGGCTCACCAGCAAGGTGAGTAGCGCCGGTACGACGTGCCGGCCGGTACGGACCCGATGTCCGCCTCGCTCGCACCGGGACCTCACGTGAACCACGAACACTCAAAGCTGGGTACCGTCGCCTGGGTCCAGCAGACCTCAGGCTGGTTGACGCCTACCGAACGACGCTCCCTCCTGCGACCTTTGCTCAGCAGCCACGCCGGTAACGCGCTCGGCCGACTCACCATGGTGATGCGCCTCAACCCTGGACGACACGCCTACATCCCCCCGTCACGCCTGGTGCCGCCCAGCACCGTGCTCACCCGTGCGGCCGAGGACCGGGCACGCCAGATGATGTCTCCGGCACTGGTCAACCACAGCTACCGCACCTACACGTTCGGTCGCGCCCTCGCAGTACTCGGCGGCATCGAGGTCGACGACGAGCTCCTGTTCGCTGCAGCGATGCTGCACGACACCGGCCTGGTCAACCCGACCGGGGACGCCGACTTCACCCTCGCCAGCGCCCGCGTCGCCCGCGACGTCGCTGAACAGGTCGGCCTGTCCGGTACGGCGAGCACCACGATGCAGACCGCCATCACCCTTCACCACAGCCCCGGTGTCGACCTGACCGCTGGTCCCGTCGCCTACCTGCTCTCGGCAGGAGCATCCGTGGACGTCGTCGGCCTCCACTCGTGGGACCTGCCGGCCACGACGTTGAGCACCGCGGTTGCTACCCACCCGCGCGAGAACTTCAAGCAGGTCTTCGCTGCCGCATTCGCCCAGGAAGCCGCCCGCGTGCCCCAGGGCCGCGTCAGGTTCCTCCATCGCTACGGCGCCTTCGGTGCCGCAATCCTGCTCGCCCCCTTCGACTCCTGACCCGAAAGCGACGTGCCATGACGACCTCCAAGACCACCCCCGTGCGAGCTGCTGAGCGCGACTCGTTCCCCGCTCCCACCCGCGGGTCACGCGACATCACCCCGCCCGCTACCTCGACCCGCTCGACGACGCTCGTCGTGGCCGGCTCCCTCGTGGGCGGCCTCGTGCTCGCGGCCCTGCTCTGCCTCGTCGTCTTCCCGGGTGCCACCGAGGCAGTCATCACCGGCTCCGCGCTCCTCGGCTTTGGTACCGGCTGGGCCCTGCTTGCCGCCATCTCCGCCCGCACCCCGCGCCCGCAGCGCTGGGCGTGGGCGCCGGCCGTACTGATGACGACGACCGGCGCCCTACTGCTGACCATGGTCCCGGGACCGGACACCATGTCGGCACTCGGCTGGGTGTGGCCGCCAGTGATGGCCGCGACCGCCGTCTACTGCCTGAGGGGGATGCGTCGCGACCTCACAGGTCGCGCCCGGCTCATGCTCTACCCCATGCTCGCCGGTCTCGTCCTCGCCAGCGCCGGCGGCCTGTACCTCCAAGTCGCCACACCCACCGACCGCGGCTTCCCGGACATGCCCGGACATGCCTACGAGATCGACGGACGGCGGCTGCACCTGGACTGCCACGGCTCCGGCAGCCCAACGGTCGTGGTCGAGTCAGGTCTCGCCGGGACGTCGGCGTCGTGGGCGCGAGTCGTGCCCGAGGTCGCCAAGACCAGCCGGGTCTGCGCGTACGACCGAGCCGGGCAGGGGTGGAGCGAAGAAGGCTCCCAACCTCACGACGGGCTCCAGGCCGCCCACGACCTCAACGCCCTGCTCCACGCAGCCGGCGAGGTCGGGCCGCTGGTTCTCGTCGGGCACTCCACGGGCGGAACGTATGTCATGACCTACGCAGCGCAGTACCCCGGCGACGTCGCCGGGATGGTTCTCCTCGACAGCTCCAGCCCGGACCAGTTCGAGCTGATCGCGACCATGCGCACCGAGTTCGCGCTCACCCGACGTGCCGTCGCCCTGCTGCCCACCCTCAGTAGGCTCGGCCTCGGCCAACTGGTCCCAGCCTCGTTCGTCTCCCGCCTGCCGCAGCCGGCAGCCGACCAGGTCCGCGCCTTCGCCACCTCACCCCACGGGCTGCGCAACCAGCGCGACGAACAGGCAGCGATTCCGGCCCTGTTCCACCAGGCCCAGGCCCTGACCAGCCTCGACGACCGGCCGCTGGTGGTCGTCACCGCAACCGAGCACGACGAGGACCGCTGGACTGACGCACAGGACAGGCTCGTGGAGCTCTCCACGAACAGCAGCCACCGCTTCGCTCCCGTCGACCACCCTGGCATCCTGGACGACGACGCGGGCGCGACCGTGTCCATTCAGGCGATCGAGGACGTCGTCTCGGCCGTCAGGAACTCCTCGACAGTCACGACCGACCGGTGAGCGCCAGTCGTCGGCACTGTCGGTGGCCGCGGCCACACCGCACGGATGCAGCGCTCTGAACCCCGCCAGTACCGCGCACTGGACCAATGAGGCTGAAGCCGTGTGGCCGAACACGCAAGGCGGAGAGCCTGCCCCGGGTCCGGGGGGACGATAAGCCGCCGGTGTTCCGCCCCATCCGGCGCACGCCTGGCGCGTCGAGGTCGCCCACGTCGCCTCGGCCGTTCCCGCCGGCTGGCGAAGTCGTTCGAGAACACCACCTGTTCAGCGACCGACTGGCTTCAGGTCGCACGCGTCGCGACCACACTGCGCCACCTGACGAAGGCACGCACTCGGCAGCAGGTGCTTCCAGCCGTCGCATGAGGCGTCCTGGGTTCGCCCCCAACGCGGCGCTAGTACGTCGCCGTCGAAGGTCCTAGTCGCCGGGGACCTCGTGCCCTGACCGGAGCAGGCAGAGGAGTGCTGCACTGCTGGTGTGAATGTGCGTCGTCTGATGTTGCCCGTAGTCCTCGGTTTGGTCGCGGTGTTGGGTGCTGGGTGCGGAAACGGACCCAACGGGATGATGGGCGGCCAGACGGGGTCCTCGACCTCCGGACCCAATGGCTTCGGCGGGTCCATGATGGGGTCGGCTCCGCATGGCTATCACATGTCTCAGCTGACCTGCTCTGCGCCTTCGCTGCCCGGCAGCACCGTGCACGTGATCGTCGGCGACATGGGCATGACCAGCATGATGGGCGGCGTCGCCCCGCTCGGTGGCCACATGATGATGCGCGCCTTCCCAGACAGCGTTGCGGCGGGTCAGGTCACTTTCGTGGTCGGGAACATGGGTTGGCGTACCCACGAGATGGTCGTGTTGCCGCTGGCACCGGGCCAGGCTGCGGGGCAGCGGACACCGGGTAGCGATGGCCGCATAGATGAGACCGGGAGCCTCGGTGAGGCGTCGGCATCGTGTGCCGCTGGGTCCGGCGACGGAATCAAGTCCGGCAACGTCGGGTGGGTCCCCCTGAACCTGCCAGCGGGTCACTACGAACTGGTGTGCAACCTGCGCAACCACTACGCCAACGGGATGCACCAAGCATTCGTTGTGACTGCCCACTGACGTTTCCGCTCATCGGCAGATCCGCGCTCATCGCTGATGAGCGGTCGTTCAGCCCAACAGGTCGCCGAGCCTTTCGGCCATGGGGGTCATGGCTTCGAGGGGCGGATTGGCTGGGGCCTCGGGGTACAGGCGCAGCAAGCCGTCTCGCCGAGAACGGGTCAGGAGGTGAAAGTGCACGTGAGGAACTTCCTGGCCCGCTGCTTCGCCGTTGGACTGCCACATGTTGTACCCCTCTGGCTGGACCGCCTGGCGCAGCGCTCCGGCAACCTTGACAGCGGTGTCCATGAGTGCCGCTGACGTTTGAGGGGTCAGTCGGTCCAAGGTCTCGACGTGCTCACGAGGAAGAACCAAAACATGAACGACGCGAGGCCATCCAGGCTGCCGCAGATCCATGATCGCGATTGTGTGCACATCTTCGTAGAAGGCGAGGCTGGTGAGCTGCCCCGCGATGATCTGACAGAAGACACACGGCATGTGGCGATTCTGGCAGGGTCCGGCCTCGTGCTCTCCGTCCGATGAGATGCGCTCACATCGGCAGACCCGTGCACCGTCAGCGGCTCCGGGCGAGCGCAGGCGCCCGCAACGCGGTATGTGAGTGCGTCGGACTTTGCGAGACGAGCAAGCCGCTGGGTGGGGTCAGGAGACCTCAGAGATAGGCGTCGGGCACCGGACCGACGATCTCCATGTGGTTTCTCTCGCTGATCTCACCGAGGCGATCGGGCGTCGCGGTACCGTCCGCTTCCGCCTGCGCGAGCTCTTCGAAGAAGCTGACCATGGCGGCTGGACTGAAGAGATTCAGCTTCTTCCCGGGTTCGTCGGAGACCACCACGAATGTGTGCGCCACGTTGGGCGGCACGTACACGAAACTACCGGGCACACAGAGCTCCTGGCGGTCCTCAACATGCATCAAGTACGTGCCTTCCAAGACGTAGAAGGCTTCCGCAGCATCCAGATGGACGTGCATCGGTGGACCGAACCCGGATGGTTCCCCTTGGGTTTGAAGCACGGTGAACGCTCCGGACGTTGCAGGCGCGTCGGCAAGGACAACTGCTTCGAAGTTTCCAAGGTCCAGCAGACGACCCTCGCCCGGTTGCACGATGAAGGGCTTGGTCATGCTGGTCAGGATCGTGGCCCTGAACCCGATAGCGCAACCATCTCTGAGCCAGGCGACCACAGACTGAATGGCCCGCTCATCGGCTGCGCACTGCCCGCGGCAGAAGCGGATGGTTCCGACAGCGGCCATGCCGGATGTGGCCGTGTCAAGTCTTTCGACTTGACTGATGGGGATCCCGAACTCGTCGCGGGCGCTGACCTGCTCAGGGCGTAGCAGGGGCCCGAGCCGGAGGTTCGTCGAGACACGGGTTCAGGTCGCGCTCGCGACTCCCATGGCGATCAGGCCCTGGCCTGCCGTGTAGGTCGTCATGACGACTGACTCGAGGACGGGTCGAGGCTCAGTGAGCAGGAACTTCTGAACCGCGAGCACGCTGTCGGAGATGAGGAACAGTGCGGTACCAGCCTGCAGGGTCCTTCGCGCCCCCTTCGGCAACCCGGGGTCGAGCATGCGTGAGCTCGCGAACATCCCGGCCAGGATCGTCGCGTAGGCGGCGATCGGAACCCGGAGCGCCGGGTCCTTGCGCCCGGCCGCGACGCTCATCAGGGGAGCGGCGGTCAGCCACAGACCGAGCGCAACCTTGAGACCGGCGGTGTCGTAGTCCTTGGTCTCGCCGCGCACTGACAGGAACGCGGCGATGTAGGCGACATGAGCCCCGAAGAACGACCCGACGCCCGTCAGGAATGACCGCTGGCTCGTGCCGAGCAGCGCCACGTCACCGCCCCAGGAGAACGCCTGGGCCACTGCCGTCCCGGTGTGGAGCAAGTTGGTGTCGGCACGAGCTCGACCGCCCCGGGTGCCGTCGAGGAAGGCGGTCGCCAGCGCTGGCATCAACGCCGGTTTGAGGACGTACCTCAGCCGTCGGGCCGCGGTGCTGTCGCTCTTGCCGGCAGCCAGACTGTCGGTGATCGCGAGGACGGCGTAAACAGCACTGGGCAGCAAGGTCTTGGCTCGGGGCATGCTGCTCATGCTGAGGCTTGCCGGTGGCGCTGGCCAGACGACCCCACACCGGCTGGTGAGTGCGCGTCCGCCTGAATAGGGACACACACCCCGTGAGAGGTCGTCGGGCTCGGCTCCTCCTGGAGCCGAGCTCGCACTCCGAGGCCGCACCACGAGGGCATCAGGCGTTGCCGGTCAGGCGCCGGTGGTGTCCTTGCCTGCGCGGTCGACGACGCCGGTCCGGACGTGCTCGGCGTGGTAGATGGCCTGGGTGATGAGCTCGGACACGTGGTTGTCGTAGAGGCTGTACTCGATGTGGCGGCCCTGGCGTTCGCTGTCGACGAGGCCGAGGTTGCGCAGCAGGCGCAGCTGGTGGGAG